>JAABUW010008517.1_pt1 | contig 11954 bp, 12 predicted proteins | sample 5560081 | NCBI WGS metagenome assembly JAABUW01 (sample SAMN10711882, study PRJNA513363) | rock metagenome | isolation source: Antarctica rocks | place: Antarctica: Victoria Land, Knobhead sud | reverse complement strand
TTGGTTTGGCTATCTGGATTGGGTTTTCTCTGTTTGCTGCAATTGGGCTAGGCAACCTGGGACAAGCTGAGGGTGGAGAAGACATGTTCTAAAGATAGTTAGCTCACAAGAGAGCAATTACGGCCATTACGGCCAGACAGCACTGAACCTACAGTGCTGTGTGTCCTGGGAATTTGAGATCTGAGAGGGGTTTCTTTCCTAACTGAATTGTCAGCAGCACCCCTGCTTGAACTCCACTGAGCTTCTTATACAGCGCTAGCCTGGGTTTGACAGCTCAAGCTTGTCTAGGTCATTCAGTTCAGGCAAGCAGATCAGGTGTCAACGTGTACACTGAGTCTGACTTGCAGTGCTGACTTGTAACAATTTCTATGTGGTAGGCGTCACGCAATTCAGGTGCTGTCGGCAATTTGATGCGCAGCAAGTCATTCAGCAATTGTTGCTCCGGAACCAACCGCTTTAACTCAAGATATCACAGTGCGAACTTGCGGCGTGATTCCGAACAGATTGTCTGTTGTAAGTTGCTTGGTAACTTTGGCGCATCGCCTGCGATTAACGCCAGCGGAATGGCAAGAGCAAACGAGATAGATGGCTGCAGGGCAGGATCAGCCAAAACTCCAGAGCGGGTTTGTGCCCAATGCTACAGGGGTCTCGGTCGCACCCCGCGAGTATGAGTCTTGAGCCTTTTCGGTTTTTGCACAGTCTCTGCTGAGGCGACCCAGAGTAAACTCGGTTGTTTGAACATCTGCAGGGCAAATCGGCATACAGCAAGCACTTCTTCGGACACCGCAAGATGCACTCAGCAGCTTATATGAGCATATATTTCAGGTCGTAATCAAACAGCACGTCAGCGTTAATCAACCCCGGATTGTCACACACTGGGTAAACGTGTCTGGTCTGCAGCACTGCTGTCCTCATGGATTATGTTCCGGCTCCTGTTGCTGCAAGCACTTACCTGTAGTGCAGATCCCAAGCACTGATTCACAGTGTACTTTTGTGTGCAGCAAATCAGCTGCGCTACTCTGGCTGCAGGATGGGCATGCTGCCAGGAAGCCACAGTATATACATATGTACAACACACCCGCTGCATGTGCTTATGTCTTCAACTAGGTGAGTGTGCTGATGTGATCAAAGTCACTCTGTTCACTACTTGTGCTCATGAAGACTTTATCAACTGCACATCAGATAGCGGCTGTGTACGCTTCTGGTTGCACTTTTGCGATGAGGCTGCATCTGAGTGTTTTGCATCTTGCAATGCTGGCTGCATGTTTACAGACGTGGAAGCCGTAGACAAGCACATGGCCCTGATCATGCTACCACATGGCCCTGATCATGCTACCACATGGCCCTGATCATGCTACTACATGGCCCTGATCACGCTATCAAAGCAGTATGCCAGACATCCAGCACGCCCTGTTCATGACATGGTGCGCATCTTTGCTGACTCTACTCCTGCTGAGGTATGGGTAGTGACTTTCCCGCTTACTCTGTTCTGCTGCTCAAATCTTTCACAACTGCAGCTGATGCTGCAGTTATGTAGGTGCAAAGCAGTGTATGATTTGGCCTGCAGAGGTGTGCTTGGTCAACTCCTGATTTTGCATGGCTTGCTGGTTGTGGGTGTGCAAGTTGTCTGCAAAACGAAGCCCTTGTTTGATGCTGCAGCTTTAGGACTTCAAGCGAACCGCAATGCCACATCTAGCACGGTTGGCTGAAGCAGTAGACAAGAGTAGACAGCAGTAGACAGCAGTAGATAGGCAAGTCAACTGTTGCCACCTTTCTCAAACCCACTCAGTCCATGCAGCTGCGCCTCAAAGTGCATGTTGAGCACTGCACATTGAACTTGATGTCAGGTCAGCGATGGAATCCTGCATGTGTCATCTGTGATGTTTTGATACAACACATGGTCAAATGCAGCCAACAGATGGCATGTGACAGTCCAAGTGATGCTCAAACACAATACGTGGTCAATGTTAGCCAAAGCATAGAAGTTGCTGTATGCATGTTTGCATTAAGCCTTACATACAAATGTGCATCTTCATTTTAGATCTAGTACCCATCATGGCATGTACACATCTCACACTAAGTAGTTCTGATTCAGAGTGTTTCCGCCTTGCAGATGAACAAGCCAAGGCCTGTGATTTGGGCTAACAGAAGGAGCCATGTGGGTCATGTGGGGCATGTGAAACACAAGGAGCCATGTAGGGCATGTGAAACACAACCATGCCCAGGGGGTCCACGGCATGGTGGGTCTACAAGAGTCTGGCTGCTGGCGCTGCCTTTGGACGCTCAGAACTGATAGAAAGAAGAAGCCGTTAGGTCAGTGTTCCTCTCACAGCATCAGAGCTTGGCTGAATATACAATTTATCATTCAGCAAGCAGTGCAACAAAGTTCAACACTCAAACAAACTCAAGGCATGTCATGGATATCATAGGTAATGTCAGACTGAGTCTGAGGACAGAATTGAAACCTAGCATAGTTCTGACGACCTGGCTTTTTAGCAACCTGAGTGATTACTAGTCTTTCTACCTTAGCCTTGGCTTGCCCTTCAAATGCGCTGTAGCTATTGCTTGCAACAGTAATGCATACACTATTAGTTGGAACACTACAACGCAAACACTATCTGTCAGAATAGCCACCGCATGTCTCTAGAAGGCCCTTTCAGCAAGCTGTTTTGATACATGTGGTTTTGAAGCTTCATGGTCGTCAGAGTATACCAGCACCAATTAGGCTACTCTGACGGATATCGCACTGAAAGCATATGTGACATACGGCGTGCTGAAAAGGGCCTTTAGAGATGTACAATAGCTGTTTATTGTTTCTTATAGTGCATTTGTCACACTACGCATCATAGCCATGCAACACCTCTCTTGTCCTTCATCAGTTTGTGGGATGCCTTCTTCTGAACGCAGGCTACTCACAGCATTAGTCTGACATCAAAAAGCTGTAGATCTGATCAGGGCGTTTTGCCTATGAATACACGTTCAACCAGGACTCATGAGTCTTGGTTGGCATGAGTCCTGGTTGGATGTGGATTCACAGACAAAATGCCCGCCTTTGCAACTGCCCTGTCGATTTTGTAGTACGCTCATACATTTGGCACCAAGGTAAAATTCAAATTTATGTCTCTGGAGCAGAGTCAAGGCTGATGCAAAGGGCCCTTTGCTGTTGCCTCAGCCCTTTGATAATCACCTAGAGGTCTGTTGCAATTGATGGACTAAAAAAATCAGAATTGATGCAGCTGCAGTAGCAATGTCACACAGTTCAAGGTTGAATCTCATTGTTTCACCGATAGCATTTTCTGGCTGATGTGCATGAAAGCATGGCCTGTGGTTATCATTGAACATACAGAATGGCGGTGTCAGCAGATGGCAGCCCAGTCTGGGAGAGTCTGATTCTGCTCATTTACACCTCTGTCTTGTCCCAATGCTATCCTTGCATGTCCCATCAGCCATGCAAGCAGAAAGGCAAGATTCATGTCACTGGTCCTTGCACATCTGCTTGCATGGCTGATAGGACAGGCTTTCAAAACACCAACCTACAGGCTCAGGCTGATGCCACCTGGCAACAGCACAACAGCGCATTTTTTACACCATCATCATTGTTTACACCATTGCAGTTATTTACACCATCATTTTTGTTTATGCCATCATCGTTGGTTTGTTCAGGTGCAATGGAAGGGCCGAACTGCACCTGCACAAACCAGAAGGACTTTTGCAGCCTGACAGTTGGTATTTTTGTTCCTGTTTCGTTCCTGTTTCTGTCTATGCCAAGCTGTGCAATGTTCACAGTTGGGAACACAAGCAGGCTGTGTAATTAGTGGATTTCAACTGTTTAGAGATGTATGCATTTGCTGCACTTGGGCACATCACTGCTATTGTGACAACACATCAAACAGCCCACTGTTGCATACAGGCTACAAAGCATTCTGCTGCCACACATGTAGTTTTCAGCTGATGCAGACAGGCATCCATGTCACAACCAGACTTCCCACCTTGGCAAGTTGGCACAAATTCAACTGTGGCAGCAAAGTTCTGGCAAGGAGTCGATGCAGAAACAGCACAACTTCTCAGTGAAATTCTGTGGCTCAGGCTGAATTCATGCCAGCTGCTAAAGGGGGCAGTCTGGTTGTTGCATTGATCTTTGTCTGCATCAGCCCAAAAGTGGCAGCAGCAGAATGCTTTGGAAAAGCAGGCTGTGTGATGTGTTCTGATAATAACATAACATGGTTCAAACGATTGTTTTATTTTATTATCTATGTGTATGTGTAAGGGCATAAACATTACTGTGGGCATATACCCCACTGTGGGCATGACTTACTAAATTAAGTTAATCGTTTTATTATCACACAAAGCAGCACAAGTACTCTGGCTGCGACTTGCTGGGTTAAGAGTGTTGTTGAGTGAAGAACCAGTAGTACAGTCCAAACATTTGCTTTTGGTTTTTTGGAGAACCAGCAGTGTAGTCCAAACGTGGTGGACTAACTTAAAGGGGGAGATAATGTTACAAGACGGCTCCTGTGCGGATATAATGAGCCTGCCTTCATCGCTAGCCATGACCTGTTACCACCCCATAACACTTGATTTAGTATACCAACATTGCAAGCTGGAGCCTGGGCTGCTCACATGCTTGCTGCAACCAGTTGAGCTAGGCTTCCAGAACTGGTAGCTTTAGCTGAGCTGTTAGCAATGATCATGTGAGCAGCCTAATGCTCAAAGTTGCAAGATTGGTTCTTCCTCAAGCTGCATGTGAGACAGTAAACAGGGCTGCTAGTCCCCAGTGCCAATGTACCATCCCAGACACCTATCACAATAGCCACATGGCTACTATGCATAGTTGACTGCAGGCCTGAGGTTAGGCCTGAGGTTTACTGCAGGCCTGAGGTTAGATTTATTGCAGGCCTGAGATTAGGTGAGACATAAGTGAGATCGCATTAATGTGCACAGGTAAGAGCAGAGGGCTCTTGCCAAGTTGCCCCCTCCCCTCACCCCCACGTCCTTGCCCCTAAGCTCCAGGGTCAGCCCTAAGGGGGTTTGAATCTAAACCATGCGTTTGTCTTCTTCAGTTACTGATATATCAAATCCTGACCGATATTTGCTGACACCAAAGCTGGCTAAAATGGTTTTCAGGTTCTTGCCAGGCTGCTTTTAGTGAACAAGAGCAGTCTGGCAACAGTATGAAGACAACTTTGATTGCGAGCCTAGCTATCTGATTCTACCAGACCCTGAACCAACTCGTGGGACAATGTCGCTGTGTTCAAACAGGCTTTCCCTTGTCAGAAATTTATTTATGTTAACACAATAATGTAACTTTAGTTCCAGTGGTACATTGTATATTTCAAATGAATTGTACAAAGGCTTCATGTCCTTCTCTGAGTTGTCTGCTGTGGTTTGATGTTGTGCTGTGTTATGCTGCCAGTACTCTACTGTCGCAGAGTGCTGAAAAGACTTTTTTTACTCCCAGCAAGTACAGACATTGCAAGCAAACAAAGCACCAGTTGGTCTGTCTAGAAGATGTAACATCTGCCTTTGTCTATATATCAGTCACAGCTAGTCACCATCGTGCTTCTCAAGAGGATACTTTTGAGAAAGGCTGATCGGCGCAAGAATGTTCAAATCTGCACATCAAATGTCAAACTTTGTGTGACTGTCTTGGTGGAGCCGCTTTGCATGAATTCAACAAGCGGCTTCAGCAATGTGATGCATCAGGACAGGAACCCAACAATGCAGCCAGATGCCACAAAATGGTTCTCTCAGTGGCAGAAAGAAAAGAAAAGAAAAGACTACACCTTTCGGCGTCAATTTAATGAGAAGCCAAGTATTGTACCGGGCTGCCCAGGGGCACAAGTTGAAGTTTGTCATCTCCACAGGAAGCACTGCTCCAACTCTGCTTGCTGTCTGCGCTGCTAAGATGATTAATCGAGTGCACTGGCCACGGGCATTGTGAATTAAAAATGTCACCTTGAATGAAGAAAAGTAAAGAAGAAAAAAAGGCCAAGACAAGGAAAGCAAAGAAAACCACAAGTGTTACCTTGAGTGACACAGCATAGAGCGTGTGGCTCGCTTTGGTATCAGTGTTATTGCCCTAAGGGCATGTCGCCTAATTCAAGCACTGCGTACCCCTCGGACAGTGTTTGGGAAGTCTTTGGAGACTTTTTTCAAGCACTTCTGCTACTAGTCAGCTGATCTCAAGTTTTGTGCGCCCAGCATAGGATGACTTAAGGTTCACCTGCAGTAGCCCAGTAAAAAGAAAGTGCAAAGTTGAAAGTCTCACACGTTGCATCCGTGATCGTGCAGAATGGTTTTGCATTGAAGGACTCAAACAAAGACTTGCAATTGTGTAGAACCACATGAGGGTTGGCAGATTCTGTCATGATATCACGATCGATCCTCTATACTCATAACTATCTGCAATAAAATTGCAGCATGTCATTGCGCTACACAAGGTGCTGGACTGATTTTGGTAACATTGACGTATTTGACTGCTGTGCATGCAGGATGTTGAAGTTGCAAATGCAGAACGGGAGTCAAGTTACCCAAAGTCCACTGACCAGAACCACCAGCAGGCTCAGCATTGTGGAATGAGCTGAATGTATTGTAAGCTGATTACGGGAGAGACCAGCATTATGTTTGAACGCTTTTGAAGCTCATAATACCCAGCTTGTAGCTCAAATCTTTCAGCTTGCTTGCCTATACATGTATACTGCTGCAAATGTCCCATGCATGCGCAGAATCTGCTAGTGCTTTCTGGCCCTAATCCTGCTTGCTTGGTAGCGCCACAAGCACCTGTCTTATACCGCTTCTGTGACTGCACGCTCAATCCTTCACCTGCTCAGCAACTGCAGTGCATCTAATTCAATGACAGTGCTGACAATACTGCCATGGTCGTTGCAAGGCTGTGATAGGGTATGTGCTTTGGCAAATGCACATGCAGGAATCTGCTTTGGCCAAATTGCTCTCCAGCGCCTGATACTCCAGAGTGGCCTTCGGTGCACTTTCGAGGCGCCTCTCCGTTGCCCTTTGGTCAACACGTTGACCGGCCTTGTCAGGGGAAGAGTCAACATGACGCAGAGCACTTGCTTAAAACAACAACGCCGGCAGGCCCAATAAGCCGTGCCACATCTTGCATCGTCACGGACGGACAGCTCTGAGAGCAAAGCAGCTACTGGCTGCACGTCACCGTAATAAACTTGCGTCTGCATGCTGCATGCGACTCTGACTACCTGCATGCCTCAAATCACCTGTTTCTCCTAGTTCTTCCGGCTGTTTCAAAGGGACGGTGATCAAACATTGAGGCAAGCCCACATATATGCACAGTAATTGCAGCATCAAGAAGCCCCTTTCCCGGCAGATTCCAGGTTCAACCAACTTACTCAGTACAGGATTGCTTCGCCCAGGACATAGCTTTCTAAAACGAACTTTGTCGTGTCAGCAATCCAGACGCACTCTGTATAAACAGAACAGGAGATCACGAGGCGTCAGCTGTAAGCGGCACCAACCCTATCTTCTCCGCCTTATACAACCGCAGTGCACTGACATGCAGCGCACTTTGACAGGTAGCCTGCAGCACACAGACAACCTCAGCATGCCTGCCATCAACATGTCACACCGGCTGATCACCCTGGCTACCTGCAACCTAAATCAATGGGCCATGGACTTTGAAGGCAACCTACGCCGCGTCAAGGAGTCCATTCAGATTGCCAAAGACAGAGGCGCCACATACCGCGTAAGCCATTCATCTACTCCACAATCTTTCATACACCTCTGTTCTGACATAGCATCTCCTACCCTATTGCTGCTGCTGCTGCTGCTGCTGCTGCTGCTGCTGCTGCTGCTGCTGCTGCTGCTGCTGTCAATGCCTACAGTGCAGCCAGTGCTGGTTGATGGCCTGCATACCTGACTTGATGCAAAACTGTGTTGGGCATGTGGGTTTTGCTGCATACATCTCAGGCTTCAGCCTATACGTTATCTTGGTTACATCTGCTCACCGGAACAACAGAGAGAACTTTAGCATCAGAAATGACATGCATAAATTGACAAAAGGTTCCCAAAAAGAAGTTGTTTGCAGTTGGGACCGGAGCTAGAGCTCCCAGGGTACGGCTGTGAAGACCACTTTCAGGAGCTAGACACTGTTGAGCACTGCTGGGAGTGCATTTCAGGTCAAAAGTGGAAATGTTGCGGCCCATATGCAGCTGAAGTTTCATAACTGCTGTCTGAATGACATTCTATTCTGTTGTTGTGCACAGATGACATTTTTTGAGGCGGGCGCACGAACGTCAGCAGTGTTGTCAATTGTTTTCATCCTGCACATGACACAAATGACCATGACACTTGCATGTTGCCGGTTGTACAGCTACAATCCTGACAGCATTGGCAGAAAGCGTGATGGATATACTTCCTGCTGCCTTGCAGATCCCACACGCTTTGCATTGTCACGCCGTCGTAGAATGGTACGCAAGCCCTGCTGCTAAGCGTAGTAGTCAGGAGAACATCCACGCCTGTCAGCATCAATATTGTCGGCGACATGTCATGATCAATGTGCATCTGCAATTTGCCAGATGACTGCCGTTTGGTGCTGTGCTTTGACTGTGTGGTCTTGTCTGATTGCAGAGCTCTTGAAAGGGGACCTCACTGACAACATCATTTGCGACATTGGCATGCCAGTCATTCACAGGTCCGTTTGCCCTTGCTGTACTTGCAAACGGCGTGTGTATGCCTGTGCTACATAAATGCCTCAGTGCAAGCGCTTTGTGCATGCAAGCTGTCGCAACTGCATAGCTGTGAGGCTTCAGACGCATGCTGCAGCTGGTCACACTGGACTGCATCTGGTCAGACAGTCGCCCATGTCTGCAAGCACCAAGACAAGACAAGCAAAAATCCCAAAGTAACGACAAAACTCAGCACCAAAAGCAGCAAAGTAGACAGACACGTCACCAAACACTTGCAAAATATGCACCAAAAAGCCACATCGAGGCTTTGTTTTCTCAACCGTGCTTGCGTTGCTGCAGGGGCGTGCGTTTCAACTGCCGGGTGTTTCTGTTGAACCGCAAGATTGTGTTCATCCGCCCTAAGCTCTCCATGGCAGATGATGGCAACTACAGGCAAGTGCATATGGATCATGCCATGTGACTCTGTCTGGGATAAGCATTTGCCCACACCGTTTGACCCGGACCTTCACATGCACCTCCATGCTGTACTTGTTGCTTGGCAAGCTAGTTGACATGCCTGTTTCGTTCCTAGCTCCTTTTCAACTCCTTTCTAACCTCTCTGACCCCATACCAGGGGGACCTGGTAGTGCATGCCCAGTTTGCCCCCTCCCCTTCCTTACCTCTCGGATTCCATGCCAGGGGAAGCCAGTACTGCATGGCCAGTGTGTCTCTAACCCCATTTTAACCCCTTCTGACACCCTGTCTCCCCCTCCCCTCTCCCCTCTCTAACTTCTCTGACCTCACTCTAGGGAGAGCCGGTACTTCAAGACATGGAAGCGGCTGCGGTACGTGGAGGACCACATGCTGATGACTGCCATTGCTGACATCACTGGACAGCGCTCTGTGCCTTTTGGGGACGGAGCGCTCATCTTCAGGTAACTAAGTAACACTGTTCCTCTTGGTTTGGTCCCTGTCAATGCCTCCTGGACATTGTCAACCTGCAGACCTTCACCTTTTTGCTTTCCCGGAGTAGCTGCCTTTCATTGGTTGCTGGTTTGCCATGCCATCACAACTTCGGTTTTTCCCTCCCTAAAACAACTGCCTTTTGTTGGTTCTTGGTTGCCTTTCAAGTGCCGGTTGCAATGTAGGGGTTAGCTGCCCTTTGTAGTTGCTGAGTACCTTCCAGCTGTTGCCTTCCATGCAGGGATTTGGCTTTGGCACCAGAGACGTGTGAGGAGCTGTTCACGCCGGCTGCTCCGCACATCTTCTTGGCTCTGAGCGGCATCGAGGTCTTCTCCAATGGCAGCGGCAGCCACCACCAGGTGCAACCCTTCCTCTTCCTCTTCTCTTTGCTCCTCTTCTTCTCCTCCCGGTCGTTCCTCTTCTTCCTTCTCTTCCTCATCTTCTGTTCTCATATGTGTCTTCTTCTGTTATGAACTTCTTCTTCTTCTAGTTCCTCTTCTTTTGCTTTGTCATGATCCTCTTCTTCTGTCCCAATTGCAGTCTTCTTCTTGTTTCCCAGTTGTGATCTTCTTCTTCTAACATCGGGATGCCTTTTTGATAGGCTGTGCTGGGGCTTCCTCTTCTTCCTGGTACTTCTGTACATTAGGGTACGTATCCAGCCATCACCATGGGCAGGTCTTCTTCTCGATTCTCTGCTGTGTCGTTGTCTTCTTCTCCTCTTCCTGCTCACATGCTGTTGAGCCACTACTTCTGCCTACTTGCATGCGCTTTATTCCTCTCTTCTTCTTGGCCGTTGGTGGCACTGAGGCCTGTACTTGAGCATCAGCCTCTGTCAATGCCATGCAATCCATGTGTTGCCTTTTTCAACAACAGAAAAAGGCAAAGATTATGACATAGAAACTTTTGAGAGTTCCATCAACAGGTTGGCAGGTAACAATCCATAAGAACAACATGTAAACACGGATCAAACACCAAACCTATATTTTTCTGAATTCCTTTCTTTTCGAAAGTCTTTGTTTGAATTCTTTTGGCATCCTTCTCTTGCAGTTTTACCTGCTTTTCACCAAAGGATGTAAAAGATACCAGATGAGCTGTTTGTGCTGCAGCTGCGTAAGCTCGACCAAAGGCTGGACTTGATGCGTGGAGCCACGCGCAAGTGTGGCGGCGTCTACATGTACGCCAATCAGCAAGGCTGTGACGGTAACAGGCTGTATTACGACGGCTGCGCATGTATTGCATCAAACGGGGAGTTCATTGCTCAGGTGCGTGCATCTTCTTCCTGCTGTTGACATTGTAACATAAATGAGGCTAATGTGCTAGCCTATTGAGTTCAAGTCCAAACACCGATGGGTTAGCGTTAATGACCTAGGATTAGGTATTGCACCGTAAGCAAATTGTTACAGGCGTGCCTGCATGACGAAACACTTTGGCAATGTTCAGTGTCTGCTTGTAATCACGCCGACTACCATACAAAAGGCATACAAGTGTATACCATTGGGTTCGTGATATATACATGAAATTGCATAGCACCAGCTACTTTTGCAGTTGGCAATTGGCGAACAGCATTGATTGTGTGAAGACAGACTCATGAACATAGAAATTTGTGAAATGAGATTCTTCATCTTCCCTGTTGCATCCTGCATAAGTCTTACGGCTAAAGCTCCACAGAAAGAGGGTACACAAGACAACAAAAAAAACAAGTCAAAAGGGAACAAACTTTCAAGGGAAAGAAAGAGGCACAAGGCATGACGATCAGCAGTCCATTCCAAGACTGACAGTCGTGTCCACTTGTAGGGGTCTCAGTTCAGTGTGAATGAAGTGGAGGTGGTAACTGCTACAGTAGACTTGGATGAAGTCGTCCGCTACAGAGGTAGACTTTCTTGTCTTGGCATTCTATCTATCAAGTGCATGCTGCAACCATCAGGCTGATGATGGCAATGGCAGTTGCACTGCTGTAGCAAACATGAACTGCTTGTTCAGTGGACATGTTTTGTTAACACAAACAGTGGACATACTCAGCAGACCATGAATGGTGCACAATTTTGGTAGACAGGAACTGTGGACAGAAATGGTGGACACAAATAGTGAATAAGTTTGGTGGATATGAATGGTGGGCACAAATGATGGACACATTTGGTGGACAGAAATAGTGGACATGTCTGGTGGACATACACTGCATCTGTTGTTCAGGAGTGATCAGCAGTCTGCAAGAGCAGGCAAGCAAGGCAGAGCATGTACCCACGGTGTATGTGGACTGGGCTGCTTGTTTACCCAAAGACACAGAGAGATTGCCCAGCCAGCCAATTGAAGTTAGGTACCACGACCCTGAGGAGGAAATTGCTCTAGGTA
>JAABUW010008516.1_pt1 | contig 11954 bp, 11 predicted proteins | sample 5560081 | NCBI WGS metagenome assembly JAABUW01 (sample SAMN10711882, study PRJNA513363) | rock metagenome | isolation source: Antarctica rocks | place: Antarctica: Victoria Land, Knobhead sud | reverse complement strand
GGTGCGTCGTTCCATCGCTCAGATCTCCTCTGCTTGGCTGTCAGTCTACAGCCTTTCGGGAAAACCTGACTTACCTCGTGGTCCGGTAAACGGGGTTCACTACACCCACATGCCACTGGCGATGAGGCGCGAGTGTACTAAGGTCATCTATGGACCCGCTGACGTTATCTCCAAGCGAGTTTGAAGTCCTTGTTCAGAAACATCTAGAGACGGCCGGCGGCCTACTCTCCGACTTTCAGGTCACTCTCCTCGAGGAAGTACCGGGTGAAGCTGGAGACTACACGATCGATGTGGTAGCACGCTTCACTGCGCTCGGCGGAGCCGAGTTCCTTGTGCTTATCGAGTGTAAACGCCATAAGAACTCGATCAAGAGAGAGCTTGTTCAGGTCCTTCATGACAAGATGCAAGATACTCATGCCCAAAAGGGCATGATGTTCTCAACTGCTCCCTATCAGGACGGTGCTCTGCAGTACGCGAAGACGAGGAGAATCGCACTCGTTGAGCTGCGCGAAGGGGGCAGTAGCTGGCATACCAAGGATTTTGGTTCTGAAACGCTACCTCCACCCTGGATTCAGCTTCAGCCAGTAGAGCTTTGGCACATCCGCCTAGCGGACGCCGGTTCGGAGAGCCACACGATGGTTCGCTCCGACCACACGTTAGTGGACATTGTGTTCGAGCCTTCGTAAGAGCCTGCTAAGTTCTCAACCAAGCTCTTTGCCAGTTATCATTCCCTCTCCCGGCCAATACTCGCATGATGCCGATCGCCCTTGGCGTCACGGTGGAGCTTGAGCAGGATATACTGCGCTTACTGGTTGCTCTCTATCAGGAGGGGTGAGATTCCCTGCTAGTCGGCATCCACGCTACGCTACCAGGAGGAGGAGTGCTATGAGAGCGGACGACGGGCTTCCAGACTTTGAGATGTACACCGATCGCTTCCAGTTTGAGCGCCGGGAGGAGGCGCAGTCGGACAATGCACACGCGCTCCTCTCCGTGCTGCGTGAGCTTGATCTCTCCGCATTGCGCCGGGAACAGCTCGATCTCCTCGATGACCTGGCAGCAACGCTCATGGGACTGGTCAGCGCAGAACTCTTGCGCCGCGACGGCTGGTCCCTCAAACCGAGTTGGGCGCCGGTGGAGACCAGTCCCGCTGGAAAGCTGGTCCCGGTCGATCATGCCTACCGCCTGGTCCATGAGGAGGACGAACGTTGGCTCTACGTCTCTGAGCCGTACCCACAGACGGCAGCGACCCTGTCTGGCCTCACTGCGCTGGTCGCGCAGGGATGGCACGTGGACGTGAGGAGTGGATTCGCCTTGCATTACCCGGGTCACACGCTGCGGATTCAGATCGAGCGGGCCGGCGCCATAACCGAGCCAACCGATGAGACCACTCGCGGTCTTCCACGACCACTATGACGGCATCAACGCTTCGTATGATCCGAAGGGGAAACCGGCGAGTTATCCCCCATGGGTAGCGTGTAGTTCCTCTGCGCTCCTCTCCAAGAGTACTCAGAACTGCATCCTCGGATGTCTCATCGTGGACGCATCAGTGCAGTGTCGTAGACAGCATGTTCTGTTGCGTCTCGAGCAGGCTCTGATAGAGGCCCCGCCTCGCTCGGAGCTCCTCGTGCGTCCCACGCTCGACGACGCGTCCCCGATCCAGCACCATGATCTCGTCCATGTCCTCCATTCGCACCAGCCTGTGAGTAATCATGAGCGTCGTCCGTCCCGCCATCAGCCGATGTAGGGCATCCAGTACGGCCCACTCCGTGATCAAGTCGAGATTGGCCGTGACTTCATCAAGCAGGAGAAACCGAGCATCCTTGAGGAAGATACGCGCAATTGCTAGTCGTTGGCGCTCGCCACCGGAGAGACGCAGGCCATGTTCGCCAACGCGCGTGTGCAGACCCTCCGGCAGGGTGCGGATGAGGTCCAGTAGCTGTGCTGCCTCCAGAGCGTCCATCAGCTCTCCATCTGTCGCCTCTGGGCACGCCAGCAGCAGATTGTTGCGCACAGTATCGTCAAAGAGATAGGTGTCCTGGGCAACCAGTCCGGCGGCCGTACGCAAATCAGCAAGACGATACTCGCGGATGTCTCGACCGCCGAGGGAGATCGCGCCCGATGTCGGATCCCAGGCACGGATGACGAGTTGAAGGAGGGTAGTCTTGCCGGCACCACTAGGTCCGACCACCGCGACCCGAGCACCGACCGGAACGGTGAAGGTGACGTCCGCCAGGGTAGGGTTCGCGCTTCCCGGATAGACGAACGTCACGTGATCGAATGTCAGACCCCCCTTGTCCGGCTGGGCGTGACGCTCTACCGGATCGACGATCAGGGGTCGCTCATCCCCCAGGCCAAGGACTCGCTCTCCCGCCATCTGAACATGGCCGAAGGTCTGTGCGGCTAGCCCGAGGGGCCGGATAATTTCGAAGCTGGCCAGGACAAGCAGGGCCGGGACTGCCACGTAGAGATCACCGAGCGAATGCTTGCCTACCAGTGCCACGGTCACGGCGAGCGTCGTCACCACGGCTAGGTTTCCCAGCAAGTCCGTCAAGCTTTCTCGGCCGGCATTGATCAGTGCCATTCTGCTTTGCACCTGCATGAGGAGCCGATCCAGCTCGGCGATCCGTCGGAGCTGGGCGTGGCCACCATCGTGGCTCACGATATCCTGTACCCCTTGCAGACTATCGATGAGGTGAGCGTGGAGATCGGTCCTCGCTCCAAGTTGCCGCTGACCAAGCTGGCGGGAGAGTATGCGGACGAGGAGCGGCATCCCCAGACCCGCGACAAGCAGGAAGCCCAGGGCCGTCCAGGCGAGCGCGGCGCTGAACATCCCGAGGATACTGACTACCAACGCACCAATCAGAAGTGCGACGGCAAGCGGGGCGACGAGGCGCAGGTAGGCATTCTGCAGCTCCTCGATGTCTGCCGTGAGGCGAGCCAGAGCATCACCGCTGTGGCGCGTGACGAGAAACGCCGGGCCGAGTAACGTCAATCGGTCGTAGAGCCAGAGGCGCAGCCGCGCGAGGATGTGAAAGGTCACGTTGTGGGCCACGAGGCGCTCCGCATACCGTGCCACTCCCCGGGTCACACTCAGCGCTCGCACCAGGTAGATGGGTATCAGGAGCAAGATGAAGAGATGTGTGCCGGCGGCCGCCGTGATGAGGTAGCCCGCGACTCCCAGCAGACCGACGTTGCTGGCCACAACGACAGCGCCGAGCACGGTCGCGAGCCCCACCTGCCAGCGGAAGGGCGCCAGAAAGCGGAGCAGGTGGTGGGCGATCCTCACGCCGTCACCTCTTCCCGAACGGTACCCTGGACCAGCGCCGCGTAGAGGCCACTGCGCTGCAGCAGGGTCTCGTGGCGTCCGATGTCCACCAGCCGTCCCTGCGCCAGCACCGCGACCTGGTCGGCGGCCAGCACAGTGTTGATGCGATGCGCCACGACGAGCACCGTCCGCTCAGACGTCAGGCAACGCAAGGCCTCTCGGATCAGCACTTCGCTCTCTGGGTCCAGGGCAGAGGTCGGCTCGTCGAGAATGAGCACCGGCGCGTCCTTGAGGAAGGCGCGAGCGATAGCGATGCGCTGCACCTGGCCGGTGCTCAGTCCGGCGCCTCGTTCCCCAACTCGAGTGTCGTACCTATCGGGAAGTTCGGCCACGACGCGATCGACCCCTGCCAGCCGGGCCGCCCGCACCACCTCGTGATCCGCTGCCTGCGGTCTGGCCAGCCGGATGTTGTCCTGGATAGTGCCGCGGAAGAGGTATGGCCGCTGCGGCACCAGTGCCACCTGGGCACGCCACCAGTCAACCGGGAAGAGGGCGAGCGGCACCCCGTTGACCAGGATGCCGCCGGCCGTGGGGTCGATGAAGCGGAGGAGCAGGTTGATGAGCGTCGTCTTGCCCGCCCCGCTCCGCCCCATCAGCGCAGTGCAGGTGCCGGCCTCCAGCCGGAGAGTAACCCGCTCGACCGCCGGCCAGGTGCTTTCCGGATAGGTGTAACTGAGATCAATGAGTTCGACGGATGCAACGCCGATGGCGGAGGGGGAGAGAACCGCTGGAGTGTCAACTGGGGCGGGGATCTGCATGATCTCCGTGATCCGCCGAGCCGCCGCTCCCCCCTCCATCGCTGCATGCCGCTGGACGCCAAGCTCACGCAGCGGGCGGTAGAACTCCGGGGCCAGGAGGAACACCAGGAAGGCGCGGTCAAAGGAGATGCCACCATCGAGCAAGCGGACGCCCAGGGTGGCAGCAACCAGACCAATGGCAACCGAGGACATCAGCTCCAGGGTGGCGCCGGAGATCGTTGCCACCCGCAACACCCCGAGCGTCCGCACCCGGAATTGCTCACTGACGTCGGCAACCCGCTGTCGCCCTATCCCTGCTTGATTGAAGAGCAAGAGGGTGGGCAGCCCCTGGATGACATCCAGGAAGCAGGCGGTCAGGCGTCCGAGCGTCTCCCACTGTTGCTGCATGCGATCCTGGCCGTAGCTACCGATTAGCATCATCAGCATCAGGATGATCGGGGCGGTAGCGACCAGGAGAGCAGCGCTCACCCAGTCATACGGCAGGATGACGGCGACAATCAGCAGGGGGATGCCGACACTTAACACCCGCTGAGGGAGGTAGCGACCGACATATACCTCGAGCCGCTCGATTCCCTCGGTGGCCGTTGCCAGCAACTCGCCCGTCCGTTCCCCTTGTAGGTACGCGGGACCGAGCCGCAGCAGGTGCCGGAGCAGACGCGCCCGGACCGTTGCCTTGAGGCGGAGGGCAGCCCGGTTGGCAACCAGCTCACGTACGAAGATGAGGACGGCCCGGGCAAGCAGCACCGCCACGATCGCCGCGAGCAAGGGGACGATTGCGTGCACGCCCTGGTGCACGAGCAGCACGCGCTTGATGATACGGCTGAGGAGGAGCATCTGGACGACGGTCAGCCCTGCAGCACCCAGACCGGTACCCGTCGTGATCACCACCCCGCTGCGCACCCCCGGCATCCCGTCGAGGAGTGATCGTTGCCCGGGGCCACGCCTGACCGGCATCAGTAGTGGCCTCCCTCCTCCAGCACGACCTTTCCCCGGAAGAGGTAGTAGACGAACGAGATATGTGCGGCGGCGATCACCAAGCCGATGCTCAACCAGATGAGGCCAACGAGCAGGGCCTGGGGTGAGGACGCGCCATTCATCACAGTGAGGCTGCGCTCGGGGTGAGGCCGCGAGGGCAGGAGGTCGGGATAGAGGCCGATGGCAGTGGATGCGCCCAGGGAGAGGATCAGGCCAGCTGAGCTCAGGAAGGCGCGCAGGTCGTCGTTGTGCCGCCGGAACCACCAGAGCATACCCAGCATCAGCAGGGTGATCGCAGGCGCTAGGAAATAGAAGGGATAGTTGCGGTAATTGACGCCCATCTCCTTGCGCACGGCGAAGGTGGCAATCGTGGCCACGATCGTCAGGACGATGAGCAGCGGCCACAAGCGGAATGCAACAAGGCGTGCCCGCGCCTGCACCGGCCCTTCTGTCTTGAGTGCTAGCCAGTTGGCGCCGTGGATTGTCAGGATCACCAAGCTGAAAACACCGGTGAGCAGCGCGTACGGATTCAACATCCAGGCGAAGAGGCCCTGGTAATACCCCTGCGGGTTGATGGGGACGCCGTGGATGATGTTCCCGACGGCCACGCCGAAGACGAGAGCCAGCAGGATGCTGCAGATCGAGAAGATCACGTCCGCGGCGTCGCGCCACATGGAATTGTCGACGTTGGCGCGCCACTCGAGCGCGAGGCCCCGTCCCATGAGGAGCCAGAGCACCATGATCAAGGGCAGATAGAAGCCGGAAAAACCTGCCGCGTAGACCCGTGGGAAGGAGAGGACAAGTAAACCTCCGGTCGCGATGAGCCAGACTTCGTTGCCGTCCCAGACAGGCCCAATTGCGCTAGCCGCCGTGCGGCGCTCCGTATTGTTCCGTCCAATCCGCAGGTAGAGCACGCCAACGCCGAGGTCGAAGCCATCGAGGATCGCGTAGACCGACACCACGAGCGCCATAATGCAGAACCACACTGTCGCCATGATACTCCCTCCTATGTCTCCGCCTGAGTTGCCATGCCGGTTTCCGGTGTGTGGACCGCCCCCTCCGGGCCCAGTGCAACCTGCCGTCCCGCCAGGAAGAGAAAGCCGATGGCGAGAAGCGTGTAGATGCCGAAGAACCCGAGGAGGGTGAAGATCGTCTCGCCCGCCACCACGGTTGACGAATAGCCATGCGACGTGCGCATGAGTCCCCAGACCAGCCAGGGCTGCCGCCCTACCTCCGTGACCACCCAGCCGGCTTCATTGGCAATATAGGGGAAAGGAAGCATGAGCATGAGAATCCAGAGGAACCAGCGCGAGTCATACAGCCGCTTGCGCCACCAGAGGAATACGCCAAGGAGAAGGACAGCAAGAAAGATGGTCCCCAAACCAACCATGATGTGGAACGCGTAGTAGGTGATCTGGACCGGCGGCCAGAGCGTTGTCGGGAAGGCATTCAGTCCCTTCACGGTGTGGCGAAACTCCCCGTAGGCCAGAAAGCTGAGTACTCCCGGAACCTCGACCGCGTCCAGCAGACGGTGCTGCTCCGTGGAGGGGAAGCCAATAATGGCCTCTGGAGCATAGTAGGTGGTTCTGAACAGTCCCTCGTATGCCGCCTGCTTGACGGGCTGGTACGTCACCACGTTGCGGGCGTTCATATCACCAGTCGGAAAGATCTGCGTGAAGGAGAAGATGGCGCCTACCCACACGCCGATCGCCACCGACAGCCGCGCGAAGTCCGTGTCCCGGTTCGCCAGAAGGTAGTAGGCCCCGATGGAGCCCATCAGAACGGAGCCGGCCACCAGCGCGCCATTGATGACGTGGACGTACTGCCACCAGGCAAACACATTGGTGAGCACCGCCCAGAAGTTGGTGAGATGGGCCTGACCACCAGAGATGCTGTACCCGACCGGCCGCTGCATCCAGGCGTCTGTCGCCGTGATAAAGAAGCCGGAGATGAGCGCACCCGCGGTGAGGAGCACGGCGGAGAGCCAGTGGAGCAGGGGCGGGATCCGGTTCTCCCCGAACAGAAAGACGCCGAGGAATCCGGACTCCAGGAAGAAGGCAAAGATCCCCTCCATCGCCAGGGTCTGTCCCACTACCCCACCGGCGAAGGCGGAGAATGACGCCCAATTGGTACCGAACTGGAACTCCATCGGGATGCCGGTCACGACGCCGGCAGCGAAATTGATGGCAAAGATCCGCGCCCAGAACTGCGCGGCCCTGCTGTACCTGAGGTCCCCCGTGCGAAGCTGAATGGTCTTCAGCAAGACGATGAGCGGCGCCAACCCCATGGTCGTGATGGGAAAGAGGTAGTGGAACAGGATGGTAAACGCGAACTGAATGCGGTCGGCGACGGCGGCGTCGGTCATCGTGCAACTCCTGCCGAGGCATGCCTCGGCTCATCGCCCAGTCAGACGGTATCGCGATGGATCGGACACTGGTACACGATGTGTCCGTGGGCAGGGCAGCTTGGATCACTGCAGACAAACAGTCCAGCCTGGTCGACGGAGAACCAGTGCCCCTTGGTCCCATTCGGGAGGCTATGGGAACACCAGCACTCTGTTGTGGGCGGGGAGCTCGGTTGCAGTTCAGACATCGCGGTGGTCATGGCCAAAACGCTCCTTTTGCAGGCGGGAGAATGAGGAGGACCATAGGACTTTGGTTGCAGACAGCCGGCCGTCGCCTGGCGGACGTGCTCACGTTGCAACCTGCGCCACCAGCTCGTTGAGACCGAGGCGGCGTCCCAGGTAGATGGGCGTATCGTACGCGGTGTATTCTCGCACTTCGGCGGACCGCAGTTGGCGCATCATGCGCATGATCTCAGCAGGGTCGTCCCCTTCGATCGCCACCACAAACTCCTGGTCGCCCAAGCCGAAGGACGAGATGGTGTTGGTGAGGATGCCGGGGTACTCGCGTCCGAGCTCCCCGTGCTGGCGCATGAGGCGCTGCCGCTCCTCATAGGGGAGCAGGTACCACTCGTGAGTCTTGACAAAGGGATAGACGCTCAGATAGCGGCGAGGCGGTACGTCACGGAGGAGGGCCGGGACGTGATCGGCCACGTACTGCGAGGGCGTTGCCAGACCGAGGTAGATGTTGATCGGCCGCAGGTAGCGCCCAAAACAGGTCTGGTACAGAGCCAGCCAGCTGCTTTGCAGCGCATCCAGATCGTTGCCGTAGAGCCAGAAAATGGCATCGGCGTCGGCACGCAGGCCAGCCAGGGAATAGGCGCCGCGCAATTGGACGTTGGACTGCGCGCACAGCAGGGCTCGGAGTTCGTCGGTAGCCGCACCCTGCTCTCGCTGTGACGGACCTCCGTTTCGCTTCACGATCCAGAAGACCGAGTAGACATCGTTTGCCTCGGCCTGCTGGGTTGTTGTTGTATCCATGTGCTCTCCTGCTCGTTCCTTGGTCTGGTCAGCGGAAGATGTCCGCGTGCTCCTCGAAATATTCCGCGTTGCGCTCCGTGAAGCTCGCCCACTTCGCCGGTACTTCCTCCTCTGGGAAGATGGCATCCACCGGACACTCGGGGACGCAGACGCCACAGTCGATGCACTCATCCGGGTCGATGTAGTACATATCGTCTTCCGGGCGGGTGTGGATGCACTCCACCGGGCAGACATCGGCGCAGGAGCCGTCCTTGACGCCGACGCAGGCTTCGGTAATCACATAGGTCATCGAGTCTTCTCCTTTAGCTCGGTCACTGCTTTCCTCAGGGCCTCATACCCGCCGTGCGCGACATAGACGCTCCGTCGGTTGATATCAGGGATATCGACATGTTGAAAGAGAATGCGCTCCATTGTTTCTTGGCCTCATCATCAGCGGCGGTCGCCATCACCTCCACCTATGGTCTCAATCGGGGCAGGACGAGAGCAGTGACAGAAGTCGCTTTCCCCCGGTTCACCCCGCAATCGGAGGCATCGTCCCGACAGGGATACGAATGGAACAGATCGCGTCTCCGACATACTCGCGCTATCGAGTGCCAGTGAGCTGCGCGAAAAGCGTGAAGAATGGGGGAAGATACGCAGCCAAATGGGCAAAGCTTCCTGGTTCTGCCGGCACGTCTCCGGTCGTGCGCTCGGCAAACCGCAGCAGGACGAGTTTCGCGTCTTCCAGTCCGCCGATCAGGTGACCCAGCGGGTGAATGTAATGCCAGCACGTGGCGGCTAGCGTCGTCCCATCGTCACTCGGGAACCTCCATGGTATGGGCTCCCCGGGTCGCTGCGGGCGTACGATGCGATAGGCCTGACCGTCCCAGGGATCGTCGCTTGCGAGCTGGAAGTGGACAGGGTTGGAGTGCTCCACGCGATAGTACCCCCCAGGCCGGAGCACCCGCGCAACTTCCTGATAGAGCCGTCGCACATTCGGCACATAGCAGGCTGAGATGGCTTGATAGACCAGATCGAACCCGCGACCGTAGAGGGGAGCGAGGTCGAGCATGTCCCCTTCGATGCACTCCACTTCCAGGTCGTGCGTCTCGGCCACCGCACGATCCCGTTTCAATTGAGCCGGACAGAGATCCACGGCCGTCACCCGATAATCAAGAGCGGCGAAAAGCGGCGCCTGCTGGCCACCGCTGGCGCCGAGGCAGAGCACAGAGGTGACCTCCTCCCACGGAATCCAGCCGTGTGGATCGAGCAGCTCACGGGCATGGGCAAAGTGGTGCGGCCCGTAGGGGTGCGACGATGACGTTCCCGCTTGCGCCAAGTACGTCCAGGCGCCCCGATTGACCTCCCGATAGTGCTCCATTACAGTCCGGTTCCGTGATCGATCCTGACCCTCAACTGTCCCATTCGGTCTAGAACAGGGTGCGAAGGTAAACGATGGAAAAGATAAAGACCCACACGCCATCCACGAAGTGCCAGTAATACCCGACGCTTTTCACCGGCGTCTCATGGCCCGGTTTCCAGTCGCGCGAGAGCAACAGAATACTGGTGAGCGCAATCAGGCCAACCAGGACGTGGAACCCATGGAATCCAGTCAGCGTAAAGAAGGACGTCCCGAACTCGCCAGGGCTGTGAATCGTGACGTTTTCCGAGTACAGTTTGGCGTATTCCGTCACCTGCCCGATCAGGAAGGTCGCGCCGAGCACGATCGTGGCAACCAGGAGCGCGGTAAAGGCCCGCTTGTTTCCCTTGCTCAAGAACTTCTCTCCGTACACCATGGTTCCCGAGCTGGCAAAGAGCGCGATGCTGAACAGGAAGGTTCGCGGGATATCCAGCTGACTGGACGAGAACTTGAACGAGTACACCGAGTACATCACGATCAGCGAGATGAAGAAGATGGATTCCGAACTGATGAAGAACAGCATCAGCATCCGCGCCGGGGTAAACGCAAGCTTGGGTTTGGCCGTGACATCGCGCCTCCCGGCCGGCGTGGGCGGGCTGATGGCGCTGGCGGGGGCCGTCATGGTTGCCGCGACCGCTGTACCGCCCCGGACACCGCCGGTGCTGATGGTAGTACGATCCATCGGATCGTACTTGGCTCCGTCCAACGATTCATGACGCTCATACCGCCAGTCCGGCGCCTCGGGGTGCGCCAGATCCCACAATGGCCGGCGGCTTCGCACCGTGGGGATTTCCTCGAAGTTGTAAGCGGGCGGCGGAGAAGGCGTGGCCCACTCCAGCGTCCAGGCATTCCAGGGGTTCGGCCCCGCGATCTTCCCCTTTTTCATGCTGGTCACGATGTTGTAAAGCAGCACCATCACCGAGATCGCGATAATGACCGCGCCAATCGACGAGAGGCCGTTGAGGAAGGCCCAGTCGGTATTAGTGTAGGTGTAGACCCGCCGGGGCATGGCGACTAGGAAGTGCTGGGGGAAGAAGGTGAGGTTGAAGCCCAACACCGTGAGCCAGAAGTTCCACTTGCCGAGTTTTTCGGATAGGAGCCTCCCCACCATCTTCGGGAACCAGTAGTAGGTGGCGCCGAGCACCAGGAAGACCGTGCCGCCGAACAGCACATAGTGGAAGTGCGCAACCACGAAGTACGTGTCCGAGCTCGCATAGTCCAGCGGAACCACGGAGAACATGATACCGCTGATGCCGCCGATGGTGAACTGCAGAATAAACGCGGCCATGAAGAGCATCGGCGTCTTCCACTGGATGTGTCCACCCCACATGGTTGCCAGCCAGTTCAGGATCTTCACGCCGGTCGGCACACCGATAATCATGCTGGTGGCCGCAAAGAAGGCCTGTTCGCTGGTGGTGAGACCGACCGTGAACATGTGGTGGGCCCATACGATAAAGCTGATGAACCCAATGGCGACCCCGGAAAAGGCGACAAAGGTATAGCCGAAGATAGGCTTCCGCGAGAAGACCGGGATGATTTCCGACGCCATGCCAAAGGCCGGCAAGATCATGATGTACACCTCCGGATGGCCAAAGCCCCAGAAGATGTGCTCCCACAGCACCACGTTTCCGCCCTGCAGCGGCTGGAAAAAGTGGGTGCCCACAAAGCGGTCAAACAGGAGAAGGATCGAATCTGCGGTGAGGAACGGCATGGCCCAGATCAGCAGGAAGGCATTGACCAGCACCATCCAGACAAAGAGCGGCATCTTGTTGAGCGACATGCCGGGGCAGCGCAGTGAGACCACCGTCACGATCAAGTTCAGGGCCGTGGCAATCGACCCGGCGCCCAGAATGGCCACGCTCACCGCCCAGAAGACCGGACCCGCGTCGAGGGTGTAGGGGCGCTCCCAGTAGTTGGCGTACGAGAACCAGCCCACGGCCGGCATGGTGCCTTCGACCACGCTGAAGTAGAGCAAGATGCCGCCAAAGAGGAACAGCCAGTAGCTCATGGCGTTTAAGCGCGGAAACGCGATGTCTCGGGCGCCGATCATCAGCGGCAGAAAGTAGTTGGCGTAGCCGACCAGCACCGGCATCACCACCAGAAAGATCATGGTGA
>JAABUW010008512.1_pt1 | contig 11954 bp, 9 predicted proteins | sample 5560081 | NCBI WGS metagenome assembly JAABUW01 (sample SAMN10711882, study PRJNA513363) | rock metagenome | isolation source: Antarctica rocks | place: Antarctica: Victoria Land, Knobhead sud | reverse complement strand
CGCATCTTTGTGGCCGTCGCCGGCTTTGTCACGCGCCGGGCCGACCAGCGCTGGGCCGATCAGTGCCAAACCGTGTTCCCTGTAGCGGCGTAAGAGGGAGTTTTATTCTGCAATGAGTCTAATGAGCCACGTTTCGTCGGCACGCGCACCTATTTCTTCGGTGAGCTTGAATTGAGCTTGGACTGGTTTCACCGCCACTTCGGCAAGGCACTATCTCAGGTACGCGATAAATACGACCCTTCCCTCCACACGGAAACTGACGTCGACAAGTGCCTCCATTCCATCCTAGGTGATGTCGAGGCTCTCCAGAGCCTCGATGAGCGTTTGCTGTCACTCACTGAGACATACGAAGCGCTCGAGAAGGCCGCGCGAAACCTTCGGCGCAGTTCGATCGACAGTGATATCTGGCGTGCCTCGTTGGAACGCCTCGACGGACAACTCACCCCCTTAATCGCGGGCCTTGGCCACGTGCTCGGCCAGCTACGTCACGCGCGAGATCGGCTTAGGGTTGGGGATGTCGAGGCGGTGCGGCAGTTGAAGTGGGATGATCTATGGGCGGCAATCAGGGCCTACCTCACAGCCTACCTAAACGACGACATAGTGCGAGATCCTGCGCCGCTTCTGCCGGAGACACGCGACGACGCGGGCTCATCGACGTATACCTTCACCTCCGAACTTCTCCGAACCCCATCGGACTTAGCATCGCGGCTATTCAGTGAGGCCCTCCACTGTGTCGACGAGTTGGCGCGGCTCGGCACGACGGAACTCCACATCCTCGGCGGCGCGGGTTACGGCAAGACATCGTTCGCGTGCCATAGCTGTCTGACCCGGCTCAATGCCGGCTTGCCAGCGCTTTTGGTGCTTGGGATCCATTTCACAACCAATCAGGTTCTTATCGAGCAGTTGCGCACCATCCTTGATATCCCACCGGCCTACACCGTTGGCGAATTCCTGCAAGCATTGTCGACCGCAGCCCAGGTCTATGGCACACGTTTACCCATCATCATTGATGGTCTCAATGAGGCGACCGTAAACGGCCGATTCTCCGATGTTTGGCAACGTGACCTTGCTGGCTTCGCCCACGACATCTCACGAACGCAAGATCTCGTCCTCGTGACCACCTGTCGCGACGCATACCGCGCCTTAATTTGGCCTAAGGGAATCCCTGTCAATGCCTTGTACGCCCACGGATTTGCATCAGATGAACTGGAAACGGCCGTTGCACGCTATTTCGGTGCGTACAAGATTGTGGCTGATATCACCGCAGCTTCTCTCGAGCAATTCAGTCACCCCATCTATCTCAGAATCTTCTGCGAGAGCGTCAACCCCGATCGCCGTGCGGAGAAGGCGATCTACATAGGCGAGCATACGCTGTTCGACGTCTTCGCCAAGTATCTCGATGAGTGTAGCCGCCGGATCAACACGCGCCTGCGCCGTCGTCCCACGCCGCAGTTCGTCAACGATGCCTTACACCGCCTCGCGGAAGCACTATGGGTGCGACACGAACGCAGTCTACCGATCAATGACGCCATCGAACTCATCGATCGCATGCCGCCCGACGACATCGAGGATTGGACACGGTCGTTGACGCAGGCTGTTGAGAGCGAAGGACTACTTGTGATTCGCAATCTTGTGAAAAACGTAGAGGACATGTCTTTTACGTATGACCTCCTAGCCGGCTACCTCATCGCCGACTATCTCGTTGAGCAGGCAAGGGCGGACCCGGTGGCTTATTTCAACCAGTCATCAACGCTCGCAGCCCTCTTCGGTGAGGATCCTGCGGCTCGGCATCCACTGCACGAAGACATCGGGCGGTGCGTAGCCGCCTTGCTCCCGACTCGGATGCGTCGGTATTTGCATGACATTGTGCCCTGCGAGATCAATCAGACCGCCTCTAATTATTCGATCAGGGCGCTCTTCGAGATACCGCCAGCATCAATAAGCCGGGAGTGTGGCGCATTCATCACTCGTCTCTTCCAGCTTCCGATGAACCGCCGCCCGTTTCTGGACTTGGCGCGCACGACAATTGGGCACCCAGAGCATCCCCTCAACATCAACTTCTGGCATGCACAACTCCTCTCGCTCTCGATGCAAGAGCGAGACGTCAGTTGGACTGAGTGCATCCGGTATCGGGCACGAGCACTCGAGAGCGACGTACTGCGGTTTGAGGCTCTGTGCAAGGACGGAGCAATGCCTGATGCGATCGCCGAGCAGCGCCTGCATCTCCTTGCACGACATACGATTTGGCTCCTCACCTCGACAGTACGGGTTCTTCGCGACACGGCGACCCAAGCGCTGTACTGGTACGGCCGACGGTGGCCTTCCGAGTTTCTTGCCTTGCTCACAGATGGCCTCTCCATAAACGATCCATACGTGCCAGAGCGCGTCCTTGCGGCGGCGTACGGCATTGCCATGGCGCTCCGTGACGCGCCGACAGAGGCTGTGCCAGGCATCCTACAATCCCTGGCACGGCGGTTATACGATGCACTGTTCGCGCCAGGGGTACCGCACGCAACGACGCATATCCTCGCGCGTGACTACGCGCGCCATGCTATCGAGATCGCAGTCTATCGCCACCCCGACGTGCTGACATCCGAGGAACTTCGCAGGATTGCCCCTCCTTTTGCAGACGGCGGTATCCGTACGTGGAGATGGAGCGCCGATCGTGACGCCAGCCGTTACCGGGGCGGTAACGACCCGATCGGCGATGACTTCGCGCGCTACACGGTCGATCGGCTGGCCGCCAGCATGGGAGATCCGGAACCGACACCGCTCCTCGATCAAATTCGCTGGCGCATGTACGACCTGGGATACGCTTTCGATATGTTCGGCGAGATTGATCGCAGCCTCGTGAATGCCAACTGGAACCTTGAGCAAGGAGATCGGCGTAAAGTGGAGCGCTATGGCAAGAAGTATGCGTGGATAGCCTTCTACGAACTCGCCGGCTTCCGCCAAGATCAGGGGGCCCTCGACCTCGGCCACTACCCGAATGGCCGTATCTCGGACGTCGATATCGATCCCAGCTTCCCGGAACTGCCGCACGATGTCGAGATCGTCTGCAACGACATAGCCGCTGATGATGGCCCGACCCTCGACAAATGGATCACGGATGGAGCGGACATGCAGGTGGGTCCCCTTCTCATCGTTGATGAATTGCTGGGAGAGAGAGGGCCTTGGGTTTTGCTACACGGCTATGTTAATCAAGAGGACGAGACGACCGGGAGGAGCAGGTTTTGCTTCATGCGGGGTCTCATCGCGCGGATCGAGGATACCCCGGACTTGAGGCGGCGTTTGGAGTCCGGCACCAGCATGCGCGACGAGGTACGCGACATCCCGGAGGACTACTACACGTATGCGGGTGAAATCCCATGGTGTGAAACGTACCCGCTCAATGGATGGATGGAGCTGCATCAAGAGGACTGGGTTGTATCGACATCGCTGCCCACGTCCGTCCCGCGTTGGCAAGGAGAAGAATCGTCTTCCGATCAGAGTGAGGCAGCGTCAATCGAGACGGTCGCTGGGGCGAACGTATGTGACGTAGCTGCTGAAGCGCTTTTGCTAGAAACAGGGATGATGACTGAGATCGATTCGACACAGGACATCGCTGTGGGCGATGGATCCACCACCCGAACGATCGAGGTATTACCGGTTGCCCGCAGCAACAACTGGGAGTCCTATCACAGCCCTATCATCGCCGGCCGCTCGGTTGCTACGCCCGCCCGGGAGATTGCTGAGCACTGTGGTTTAACCGTTCGACCCCAGACGTTCGACTGGTATGATTCTGCTGGACGGCGCGCTACGATAATCACAGGCCATGACGTTCCCTGGCATACGAGGCAGGCGTTCACCTACATCCGGCAAGATCTGCTCGACTCTTACCTGAGAGCGATAGCGAGCGACCTCATATGGTGTGCTTGGGGTGAACGCTTATCTATGTCGCGGTCCGAGGATGAAACGATCGGCGATGCCAAGACAGTGCCCATGCCGACATCATTCATGAGTATCGCTATATACAGTGATTTGAGTGACACAGGGGAAGAAGGCACGGCCTAGTGCAGAATCAGGGGACATTGTTTGATTTGGTCACCGCCTCATCCGACCGCAGTCGGCGTGATTTGCCGTGTAACTGCGGTCGCGGGCCCACCATTAATCAAACTATGTGCTCTGAGACAGCACTAGCACAGTGGCACGGGTGTGGAGGCTTTGCGCGCCAGGGAAAACGCGGATGGGGTACGCAGGTGGTCGACCGCCTCTCCACCGATCTGCGCCATGATTTCCCCGACATGAGGGGCATCTCACCGCGCAACCTGCGCGGGTCATGCCCACATTTGATGAAGCGGGGAAAGACCAAATTGGCGACCATTGGACGCAACATAGAGTTCGGATTGGCGTTAGGCACGAATCGGTACCATCAGTCATGCACGAATCGTAAGTCGGCGAACAATAACGGCGACGGCAGGAGGTCGATATTCGGCGAGAGAACAGGCGACTCGTGTAGGCGTCAATCACGCCTGATTGACGCCTAGATCCGCATCATCAAATGTGGGCATGACCCACCTGCGCTACATGCGCACGTTCGCCGCAGCGTATCCGGAGCCGGACTTTTGGCAGCAAGCTGCTGCCAATTTGCCCTGGGGACACGTCATGCGGCTGCTCGACACGGTCCCAGATCCCGGCGCGCGTGCGTGGTACGCACAGGAGGCCATATACCGGAAGGTGGACTAGGCCACATGCTACACGAATTGTGCGAGAAGTATTTCTTGCCCCATAAGATCGGACACGCGCCGTCCACGCTAAGCCACGACAGGCGGGGCACATCCGTTCAATCGTCGCTGGCCAACGACGAATTGAGAGGCGCGTGAACTTGCCGCCCACTCCGTGGGCGAGCCTGAGATCGTGGCTGAGGACGCGTCCTCAAAGCTTCTTGTAGTACCGCGCGACCGGGACCACCCCGAAGCCCAGCTTTTCATAGATGCGCCGTGCGGGGGCATGGCCGGGATCACCTCCGGTCTCGACCATCACCACCGACATCCCGGCGTCTGTCATCCACGTGAGAGCGACTGTCATCAGAGCGCTGCCGATGCCGCGCCCTTGACAGTCTGGATCGACCGCAATCATGTAAACCTCACCCAGCTTGTCCTCCGTGTGGAGCCTCACGGCGACGAAGCCCACAGGTGAGCCCGTGTCGATCGCAACCCAGACATGCATGTCCTCGTCCGCGCAGACCGCTGCGACTGCCTTGCGCTGGCTCTCACGCCAATCGGGAACGAGGGCCGCGTAGACCTCAGGGTCCATCACATGCTCAAGCGACGTGAAAACCGGCACCCAGGCCCGCAGCGACAGACGAACGATGGCATCAAGGTGCTGTGCGTCGTATGGTTCAATCTGCGGCGCCATATGACTCCCCTTTGATGGTCGTGCCGAACGTTCCCCCGGCGCGTCCGCCTCGCTCGATCACAAACAGGCGTCACTGCGCTGCTGCACACCGGGCCTTCTCCGGCAGAGTGGAGGACGATAACCTTCCCGCGCATGACACCCTAATTGTAATGGTTGGGGCCTTGGAAGAAATACTTCCCGCACAGTTCGTGTGTCATGTGGCCTCCCATACCGGAAGGGGTGGCGTGATCCTGCCCAACTGATGCCGTCATGTCTGCGGTTGATCCAGAGGAGCAGTTCACCATTCCCCGATCTTCATGAAAGAAGAGACGCGGCATCGTGGGCTATCCCACATTAGGTGGCACGCGTGGTCGAGTCGCAGCCGGACCTGGTCCAGCAGATCCTCAAGGCCCCGTATACCTTCGCCTTTCTCGCCTTGGGCGCGGAGGTGCTGCAGGGGAACCTGCCGACAATCGAGGAACTGGAGGCGACGCTCGGCGATGCGGATATAGCGGGATGAGCGCGCGAGGGGACCGGCGTGGCACTCGTCACAGGGTTGCGCGACTCACGGGCCATGATGCGCCATCGAAACAGAAGAGACTCTCGTTGCCCGCATCGCGTACGATCTATGCCGTCCTCCTGCCCTATGCACCGACAACCGTGACCTAACAGAACTCTTTCCCATGTGGTAAGTGGGTCTGGCCGTCAGAGTGTGACGCGAGGCTCTCGGCGAGCGGCCACGCCGCCCGTGCTTGGAGAGAGACGACACCATACCGGCGCTCTACCGTGCCGCGCAGTCGAAGAAGTACCTCAGACCGGATGACCCGCCGGTACAGCGCATACACGTCCGGCGACAAGACGACGTTAATAATCCCCCACTCATCGGAGAGCGAGAGGAACACCGTCCCCTGGGCGGTCCCGGGTCGTTGCCGTGCGATGGCCTGTCCTGCCACCTCGACCGCATCGCCGCGCCGCATCCGTCCAATGGTCGTCGATGTATGGAGTGTCAGATGGGCCAGATCCGGCCGTAGGTGCTCCATGATATGCCGTCCGACTGAGAGGCCGAGGGCCGCGTAGTCTAACTGGGTTTCTTCCGCTTGCGTCAGGGCGGGAAGCTGGACCTCTTGGTGGCTTGTCTCCGCGAAGGTTGGAAGCCACTGTTGTCGTGCATCGGCCGCGATCCGGGGCGCCTGCCAGATGGCGCGTCGGCGATCACTCTCCAGCCCGGCGAGCGCTCCACTCTTGGCGAGCGCCGTCGCCTCTTTCTCGTTCAGCGCGGCGCGCGCGCACAAGGCGCTGATCGTTGCCGGTGGGTCATCCTGCTGCATGACCTGTTCGATCCGCTCGCAGACGCGATCCCCCACACCATGCACGGTTCGGAGTCCCACGCGGATCGCCATCCCCTCCACCGTCCAGCGCGCCCGGCTCTGACGGACGTCGAGCGGCAGGACGCTAACTCCGTGGCGCTGCGCGTCTTGCAGGACATAGTCCGCTGGATAGAACCCCATCGGCAGCGCGTTCAAGAGGGCGGCCGTGAAGGGCGCCGGCCAGTAGCATTTCAACCAGCACGAAATATAGGCTAAATATCCGAACGCCTGGCTGTGCCCCTTGACAAATCCATAGGCTGAGAAGCTGGTCATCATCGCGATCACCTCCCTGCGAGCCTCCTCGGCTAGACCATGCCCAGCAAGCAGACTGTCGAGGCGTTCCGTCAGCGCGGTCATACGGGCGTGCGAACGTTTGCTGCTCATCGCACGTCGCAGATCAGCCGCCTCGTGGCTTGTCATGCCCGCAGCCATCGCGACATCGATCACGGAATCTTGATAGAGGATGACCCCGTAGGTTTGGCTGAGCACAGGTTCCAGGAGGCGGCGACCGGCCTCGCCACCTGGGTACACTATGGGTTCAAATCCTTGCCGCCGGCGCAAGTAAGGATTAGTCGCGTTGCCCTGGATCGGACCTGGACGGATGAGCGCGACAGCGGCGGCCAGGTCATCGAGCGTGCGTGGTTGAAGTCGAGGCAAACACTGCTGCATCTGAGCCCGCGATTCTAATTGAAACACCCCCACCGTGTCGGAACGACAGAACATGTCGTAGACAGCCGGATCATTGCAACGGAATCCTTGTAGAGAGGGACGCTTGCCGGTTAGCGTCTCAATCATCTCGAAAGACTCGTCAATCGCGGCCAACATCCCGAGGGCAAGGTGATCTGTCTTAATAAGCCCAGCCGTCTCCGCATCGTCTTTGTCCATCTGCACGATGATCCGGTTGTCCATACGAGCACGCTCGATCGGCGCGACCTCCGCCAGTGGACGACGTGTGAGGACGATGCCCCCAGGGTGTTGGCTGTAGTGGCGCGGCAGTCCCTCGAGACGGCGGCAGAACGCAAACAGCCGATGCACCACTGGACTCCCGGACAAACCCTCTGGGAGGCGCATAGTCTCGTCGTGGCTCGCCAAACGATCCTGCTCTTTCGCCAGGCGGTCGATCTGGTCGTGGCCGAGGCCCAGCGCCATCCCGACGTCACGGATCGCGGAGCGCTGCTGGTACGTGACCAGCGTCGCGATGAGCGCCGCGTGGCCCTGGTATGTCTTGAGAACATACTGAATGACCTGTTCCCGGCCCGGGCGACCGGCGGCCCGCTCACTCGGGAAATCGAGGTCGATATCGGGCGGATCGGTCCGGCCAGGCGAGAGGAACCGCTCGAAGGACAAGCTATGTCCGAGCGGTTCAACGCTTGAGATGCCGAGGCAATAGCAAACCACGGATCCAACGGCCGAGCCGCGGGCCTGGCAGAGGATGCCGCTCTCTTCGGCGTGGCGTACGATGTCGCGGACAATCAGAAAATAGGACGCGAGGCCGAGATCCGTAATGACGGTAAGTTCGTGCGCAAGACGTGACCGGACGGCGTCGCTCTCAGCTCCGTCCCCATACAACCGGCGTGCTCCCATCCAGACCAGTGCCCGTAGATGCTCCGCCGCGGAAACACCGTCTGGCAGGCTCACCGGGTCCGGTAGCGTCGCATCAATGTGCGTGAGGTCAAAGCGACAACGCGCGGCGATCTCCTGTGTGCCACGCAGGGCCAGCGGCACGTCGGCGAAGCGCTGGGCCATCTCAGCAGGCGAGCGTAGATGCCACGACGCCCCTTGTCGGACGTAGGGCAGCGCACGCGTGAGGGGGACGTGGTTCTTAATACACGTCACAATGTCCTGGAGATCGCGGTCGTCAGGCGTCGCATAGTGAGCGTTCCCCGTGGCGACAAGTCCAACACCGCGCATGCGGGCAAGCTTGGCCTGCACATAGCTTAGCTTTCGGTCATCGTGGAGCCCTGGCTGCTGCACCTCGATCCAGACATGGGCCGAGCCGAAAATAGCACACAGCGCATCGAGCGCGCCGAGGGCCCCGTGTTGATCGTCGCGCAGAAGAGCATCTTGGACACGGCCCTTTCGACACCCCGTCAAGCATTCAATGCCAGCGCTGCATAGCGACAGGTGATCGAGCGTCGCGCGTGGGTCACCTTTGGTCCCGGCGAGTTGGCCAAACGAGACCGCCCGGGCGAGAGAACGGTAGCCGACGGCGTCTCGCGCGATAAGCGTGAGGTGGCTTCCGTCGTCCAGAGTCAATTCCGAACCGGCAATGGGCGTGATGCCGACGTCCTGGCACGCGTGGGCGTGGCTAATAAGGCCACCCAGGCTGTCATGGTCGGTGAGCGCAAGGCACTGGTAGCCTAGGGCAGCAGCACGGGTCGCCAGCGCCTCGGGACGTGAAACACCGTCCAGAAATGAGACGTGTGAGTGGGCGTGCAGTTCGCCGCGAAAGGAGTCCATCTCTCAGCCTGCTACGTGATGATACGCATGAGATACCAATGACCCGACCCATCGCGGAAAATATCCCAGGGAACGACGCCATCGAGCAGCACGCGGTAATACACCCGATCGCCACAGTCTACGTCGGCGCCCACGGGGAGGGCGTGCTGCGTCCACCGCTCGGCGATTGCGGTGACCTGCCGGATGTGTCCGTGGCTGGTCACATGCGCGGGATGTCCCCCGGCGGTACAGCGGACGTTGATCGGCTGCGGTGGACGGATGAGACGTGTCATGAGATGCTCGCATCCTCGCAGATCCACCCATCGAGGGTGAGCGCGTCGCGGCGCCACCGCTTCTGAAGCGGCGTGCCCGTTGTCCGCGCATAGGCGGTAAGAATCCCGGTTAGGCGCTCACGTTTTCGGTCGCTGGCTGCCGTCCAGAGGCCCTCTTGGCGGGCGGCGGGGCTCTGCACATCCGTGGCCCGGATCTCGATCGCGGTCACGGCGGCGTCGATGGAACAGCGCGCGCGCAGGGCAAGGGCCGCCTGACGGAGCGGCACGAGCGTGTGGAGCGCGGGCCAGTGACGGCTCTGCTGGATCTGCTGGCGATCCCCATCGAGCGTCATACGCAGCGTGATGGTCGCGACAGCCTGACCAGCCGTGGCGAGCCGCGCCTGAAGATCCGCACACATCTCGCTCAGGATGGCGTCGACCACGAGCGCGCTCGCGCAGTCGTCGACGGTCCGGTGGAGCACGAGCGCGAGCGGGGCTGTCCACCGGCGCAGCGGCCGGATGTCCAGACCGGCAAGCTGCCGATGCAGCGTTCCGGCCTCCGGCCCGCAGCGCTCGACGACCGCCGCGTAGGACAGACGGAGAAAGTTGGCGACGACGCGGACCCCGACGTCTTGAAGCGCGGAGACGACAGGTGTGGTAAGACCAAGAGCAGGATCGTCCAGGGCTAGGCGGCGGATACACGTTTCGGCCTCAGCCGGCACGAGAGCGATCACGGCGCCCGGCTGTGCCTGGGCGCATACGAGACGCGCCACGAGCGGAGACGGGCCACAACCCGCGCGGACACCTATGCCGTGGGCCGTCAGGGTAGCGCAGACCCCGCGCGCCAGAGCGTCACCCGTCCAGACGTCCTCCCGGCAGCCCCATAACGCGGCACACCCCCGGGCGTCGAGGATCGCGAGACCCTGTGCGGGATCAGTCTCTTCGACGACGGGAGAGACGGTGGAGAGTGTCCGCAGCAGATCATCGTAGAGGAGACGGGCGGCGACGGTATCTGGTGGGACGACCAGCAGATCGGAGCACACGAGACGCGCCTGGGCGAGCGTCTGGCCGGGGCGGACGCCGACGGCATCGGGACTGACGGCCCGCATGACGCTCTTATCTCCCGCCACGACGAGGGGAGTTGTCCGCGTCTCTGGCTGGGCGTGCCACGCGGCCTGGACCAGCGCATCGGGAGCAAGTTGAACGGCGACGTAGGGCCCCCGTGGGATCGCCTGATGGCCGATCCTGGATGGTCGTCGCCTGACGGCCATCTCAAGCAACCCCGCTGTCAGCGTCCGCCGCTGGCTCTACCCGGCGACCGACCTGATCCATCTGGGCACGTATCCGGCGGTCGATGTCCTCCGCGAGCGCCGGCGTGCGCCCCAGCGTCGCCGCGGCCATGAGGGGGGTGCGTCCAAGCACACATCCCTCAAAGACAAGACCAAGCCGGGTCTCAGAGATGACGCCCACGCGCATGCCAAGAGTGACATAGTCAAGCGCACGGTGGACACCCTGTTCGGTCATCTCGAGAGAGACGATGGGGCCACGGGGGAGGCCATGATGTTTGACGACGGCCGCGGCGGCCCGGAGGGCAGCGATCGCGCCGTATGGGGTTAGGCGCGGCGTGTCCGGCGTGAGCAAGATGCGTAGGGCCGCGGCCTGCGTGATCGCCGCGCCGCCGATCGTGCGGACGGCGTGGAGCTGCGGCGGCGCTCCGAGATCCCGACGGCCGACCGGCGTGGAGACCAACAGCACGGCGGTCCCCCCGCCACGGAGGGCGGCGGCGAGACGTGTGAGGCCCCAGTGGAGGACGGCTGGTGTGGCTCCCGGAGCGTTCGTCAGACCGAGCAGGAACGCGACAATGAGGTCCACACTGTCGCTGCGGCCGACGGCCTCAAGAATGGACCAGGCATCGGGCGCCGTGACCGGACAGGCGAGGACCAACCGCTCGAGATCAATGCCGACAGCGGCGAGAGAGTCGGGATCGGTCGTCATCCCCGCATCGACCAGCAGGGTCAGCGCGCCCCCCGCCTGCGCACGGGCAAGGACTGTCTGCCCCAGCAGCTCGACACCCGAGCCATCAAGGCCAGCGATCTCGGTGAGCGCGCCGCGCGGCAGGCCTCCGGTTAGAAGGTCCAGACTCACCGACCCGGTCGAGAGGACGTGCGTTCCCGCAGAGGCAGGAAGGGCGAGGAGGTTCGTCCCAAAGCGCAGCGCGCGCTCACCCCAGCGCTGCCGCACGCGGTCCACAACGGTGGCGAGTCGTGCCTGACGGTCAGCCACATCGTCCAGTACGGGTATGACCACAAAGCATCTCCGATGGGCTGTCTCTGATGTTATTGGGACATATATTCTAATAAGTGATTGATGAAGGTATCTTATCGAAAAATCGGGGGGGGCTAGGCCGCCGCGAGCGCCACGGGGGCGTGGGCTTCAGCCGCGCGTTGGGTGATGAGGGTGGCCAGGGAGGGCATCTGGTCGGCGCCAGACAGGCGGTCGT
>JAABUW010008511.1_pt1 | contig 11956 bp, 15 predicted proteins | sample 5560081 | NCBI WGS metagenome assembly JAABUW01 (sample SAMN10711882, study PRJNA513363) | rock metagenome | isolation source: Antarctica rocks | place: Antarctica: Victoria Land, Knobhead sud | reverse complement strand
AGACAGAGATGAGGGTGGGAAGATGGTGTTTGTCTGTGATGGAGTGGTGATACGGGGACGCTTTCATGCTGCGGAGGGAGATTGCGATAGGAGCTGTGGCCATGGCGGTAGTAATAACTAATAGTCATCTTATATTCGAGCGTGTGAGCGTGTGGCGCGAGCGTATTAGCGGCATTCTAGAGGGGGGACTGTTTGGCTAGACTTGGTAGACATAGAATAGATATAGAATAGACACTCTACTTCTCCGATATGGATAAGCTTTGCTTGAATTCGTTACTGATCTGTATCTGATACGGACCCGTGATATGTCACAGTGCAAGGGTCGATCTACGCTATCTATGCTCACAAACATAATCCCTTCCAGGAGCTATGTCTGATTCCGCACCCTCGCAGCATCAGAGCCTTGCTTCTCGCTATCCGTCACCGTTTTGAACCCATACCCGCCCTTCTTCCTCCTGCCTCGGCGATCGCCATACTTCTCATCGAACTTCCTGATAGCAGACAAGGATCCCATATCTTCGCTGATACTCGCACTTATCTCCTCCATAGCCTTGGTAAAATGACGGGGCTGCAGCGTCCTCTTCTCAGCATATTGATATTTTGCACCATCGGTGGAATCTTTGGAGTGGGCAGTAGCGGTCTCAAACTCTTCACGCACGCATGCAAGTGCTGCCGCGACGGCTACATTCTTGAGGTCGCTGCCGGAGTAGAACGGTGTCTCTGAAGCGAGCTGTGAAAGAGAGACCTCGGGGTCGAGCAGTTCGTCTTTCAGATGGATTTTGAGTATGGCTTCTCGATCCTTTTCGACAGGTAGATCAACAAGTAGACGTCGAGGTAGACGACGCAGGGAAGCTTCGTCAAGGTCAAAGGGCCTGTTAGTGGCTACCATGATGAAGGCTGACATCTCAGTCATGCCGTCCCATTCCCGTAGAAATTGGTTAATGAGCTCGCGATGGCTGGTACGATTGTTACCGCCGCTGCGAGCACCGAGGATGGCGTCTGCTTCGTCGATGAAGACAATGCATGGCGTAAGCTTCTTGGCTAGAGAGAAGATTGCTTTGACGTTCTTCTCGCCCTCTCCAACGTACATATCATTGACATCTGCGAGTGATTAGTGTTTACATACAAAGGATGTTGGCCACGTCTTACCGGAGCCGCTCACTTCGAGCACGGTAGCTCCGCTTTCCTTGGCCACGGCTCTTGCAAGCAATGTCTTCCCGGTCCCTAGCGGGGACGTTAATAACACGGACCACCTAGCGCGGGTGAGACCGATGCCGCCTGAAAGGAGCGCTTACCTGGTGGACCATAGAGAAGCAGACCCGGAATCTTGTCAGTAGCGAGTACGCCATACTTGAAGGCGTCTGGTCGAACAAGGGATAAGCTAGTAAGTGTTTTCAATGCATCGATGGTGGAAGGCGGAGCCTGCACATCTGCAAAAGTGGTTCGAATATCTTCAGGGTGCACAACACCATTCAACAGCTTCTTTTCGTGGTCATTGCAGGTCTTGCGCAATTTTCGAATACGCTGCTTGGAATTGTCTTCTGCCTCCGTGCCAGGTAAAGCACCGAGCTGCTTTTTCCGTTGCTCTTTCTCCTTTCGCACCCAGTCGACCTTTGCATTATCGCTGGATTCAATGAGCTCCAATGCTGTCTCAAGATGTTTGTTCATCATGTCTTCTGATCCATCGAGCATTCCCAGGGCAGTTGTTGCAACTCTCTGCACGCGCTCCAAAGTCCAGATTGACTCGTCTAAGCCTGAAAGAAAGCCAATCTTTGAGTCTACATCCAGCTCCCAGTCAGCCACAAGCTGCGCAACTCGAGAATAGTCGGGGGCAATCCTGCGAAGCATGTCCCTGATATGGCGAATATTTGTTTGCTTCAATTTGAGCTTGTGTCCTCGATCTAAAGGAGGGTCCGAAGGCCCCTCGTTGACGGGGGTGACGATGGTCCGCATGGGTCCAAAGTTCCGATGATCTTGTACATCTCTGACGGCAGATTTTGAAAGCGATGGCATCAGGTCCTTGGATGAAGCAGTCCCAATGACTAGTAATGGCTGTCCCTCTTTCCTTCGCGAGTCAACGACTTCATGAAGCTTGTCAAGAAACTTGCTACCGTTCGCTGTGCTGTTGATCTGTGGATAATCGTGGATCAACAGGATTAGGCCGTTGGATCCACGTTCACTATCCGAAGATAGGGGAGGCTCTAAAGTCTCCTCTTGCCCAGCTTTGGAGCCATCGAAACTCTCCGCGGCTGTTCCGGAGGTTGACGAGCCAACTCCTGCTTCCTTTGCAGCAGAAGACGCCAATCTTTTGATCTCCGGAGTATTAAGTAGGGTCTCTACCAAAAGGCCCATCTTGAGTTCGGGAGTCATGTCTTTGGGTTGCTGTTGGGAAGTCCTCATCACAATTGGCTTGGGTACTTGTGAAGAGTCACCGGCTGGTAGCAGGTGTTTGAAAACGTCTTGGAGGCGATCAAAAGTCCCGATATGGATTGCTCCTCCGAAGGTTGCACCACCAGCGGGCCGGAATGGTATTGGCTTGAGCCCACTTTGCTCACTTTCTTCCTCCTCGGTTTCCTCAAAGTCTTCCTCATCGGCAGAATCCTCTGGCGGTGGAGCATTTCGTGGGGCGGTCAGCAAAGGAGCATCATATCCTAGGGAGCTTATTGTGTTTGCTCGAAAGTCCGAGGGTTCGTCGAGGTAGTCGCCGCCAATCTCAGCAATGTCCTGAGGACTTAGTCGCAGAAAATCGGTACTGTTCTCCGTTGCCATAAAACGGACAACGACGTCTAGAAAATCAGAAGCACCATCTTTCGGACAGAACAACACAAAGTGAGGTTTCTGAGGTGCGGTGGTGTCTGCGCGCTGCCAGGAAGGTATCTGTAGACCAGCCCTGGCAACCGTATGTATCTCGCGCCAATTCTTTGTGTTCAAATTGTATGGCGCCGTCTTCAGCCCACCTTCTGTGTCTAGTGGAGAATTTTTTGGATGTTCTCCCGAGTGCTCGCTATTTGGGTCTCGATCCAACGAGTTGGGCGCATCGGCAGCGGCTACTTCCTCACTGTGATCAGGTTTCGAAATCAATTTCAAGACTTCAGAATCAGGGGCGCAATCCCCCGAATTTTGCAAGACGACATTTCGGTCTAAGAACCATGGCGGTATTTGTACAGGTGGCAGCTCTTTAACCCTCTTCACGTTCCTGCCAGCTCTGCGCGCGGCGGAGCCGTAGTTGCTTTTATCTTTAGGCCGGGGAGGCTTCTCGGGTCCGCTGTCTGCGCCGTTATCTACCAGGAAAGGTCCCTCTTCTGTTATCGACCCATTGTATGGCGCCTCAATGACCTGGGGAGGCGATGTATGCGGAGAGTCATCATCGCGTCGATGGGAGAGGGAGGTGTGGAAGCCGAGTCGTGGGGCAAACCGGCGGCCAGCAACAAAGCGGCAAACTTCGGGATGAGAACGGCTAGATGCTTTTCGCAGTACTGCCCATGCTGAGGCACGCATCAAGCCGATGTTGTAGATGCTGCGGCGACATGGTTGTCTTACGCTCGGAAATCTCCTGCGCAATATCCGATGCATTAACTCCGTGCCTCCGGGCCTTGGCACTCAATATCACTGCCTCGCTTCTTCATGCATCACCATGGCTGTTTGTCTTTCCGCCTACGATTGACGACGACATATATACAAGCTTCGAGGTAGGCTGGGCGATGGCCAGCACCCATTGTGGGTAGCAGGGCCCTCCGTGTTCATCAGTTCGTCAAAGACAACGGACAATCTATCATGACGTCTAAAGCGCGTCAGTACATCTTGCCTGCGCGATTCAAGGCCGATATCAGATGTAAAGCAAAGTTTTGTTTCATAGAATCTAAAAACCTTGGCATCCGTCTTGTTCTTCCTAGCAACGAGCGAATTGAAAGAATACGGAGGCTCCATCTCGTGGGAAACGACGGATATCAGCAGGAACATCCGAACTTGATGTCCCGGTGAGTCACGCTTAAGCCTGAGCTTTACCGTCAGCGACACGCAATTTCCGTTTATCGCTATCATCAAGATTGCTGTGAATATCTACACACAAAACTAATTCCGCTCACCACTATACCCAACAATTCTGTCAGGTGTAGTAAATCCTTATGTTAGAAGTGGGCCATCAATGGAGGCAACATGATGGATTGATTGATTGATTGATTAGGAAGACACGTTGCAAATTGCGTAAGACACTGAAACATGGCTGTGATAGCCCATTTCCAACACCTTTGGATCCTCACCCAATGCCAAGACAACATCAATATTGAGCTTCTGGCGTCAGACGGGTCGTTTTCGAATCACTCAGTGATCCGCCGCCATGGGCATGTGCAGATCATTGACGGCTCCATCACAATGACCGCTTTCAGCTAGAGTCATATATTCTTACTCTCATTGCTGCCACCTCCCGTTGCCGCGGGACCGGTTGCTGGTACTCTACACGGCACCCATGGTCAAATGGGCGAAAGCCAACCCACACGACTTATGCGTGGAGTGTTTTACCTCCATGGTCAACTTTCATTTGACTTGTTGGGTCAGACACAAGAGCATGTCAAAGCTTCACCAGCAAAGACCTCTGGAGAAGAGACGGGTCAATTCCTCCTCTAGCTTAGTACGAAATGAAATCAAGAGTACGGACATTCTCGGCCGTGACGAGGTGAAACGCTTCAAGAAATTGGCGAGACGTCACAACTAAGAGTACAGACGATATTGTCTAAAAGGCCCGTAGAATGAGTTATCTTTTCAGCATCAATTCAACAATTGCATCACTATCACGCTTTCCTCAACCCTCAAGTCTTTCGACCATGTACTATTGTACCACAAGGTTTCCCAAGGCACAACGTATCAAGACGCTCGAATTATTGGAGCCTTAGTTTTGTGAGGCAACTACCTAGGAAGTTATAATCCCGGCTAATCTGGCATTGCCTCCGGAGCTTTACCCGATCGAGTTAGATTAGCGGACGAGAAGTGATGCAAAGGCTGAGCACATGAAACAGAGCTGTGAAAGCCTCACAGTAAGACAGCTTTACCTCCCTGCGCCGTTGTTGGCTGAACCCAATGTTCCATGTTTCCTTCGACAAGATCTTGAGTGGTGGCCCATGAGTGCTAACGCTCATACCTTTTGCTACAACTGAGTTTCCTACATCATCAAGACTTGACATTTTCCCCACTATTTATGGCCATCAGAGAAGGAAAGCTCAGACTCTGATTTCTGATGCTGAAAGGCTTTATCTGCGCTCATCCAAGAGATAGACTTCGATCTACCCATACCCAGCATGTCAGGTCCTCCAGACCCACCAGACCCACCAGACCTTCAAGTCTGCCGAGAACACGAACACAATTACGAAGAGCAACGCACAGCATTCCTCCACCCAATCACTATACGCTCCATAGACGTTGGCTCCGAGATCCTTGACGTAAGTAGGCAGAATTCAGAAAGCAACCCTGGAGCTTCTAAACAATGTCATGCTCTCCTTGATGATGATAGTGCTTCCAAAGTAACATATCCTTCTCGATGCAATACACGCGAAGTCACCACTGTCTGAAATTCGTCTGTATTGTTATCACATGGCTCGAAAGCGATCAGCGTCGTTTCTGTCTGTTCCCACCTTATTTTTCAGATCTCTCGATTACGATACAACCCATGCCCAATCTTACACGATAGAAATCACGATCTTACTTCCCCGGATCCTGACTAGCGCTCTAAAGCATTCCTCGCCAACTCTGCCGTCTCCTCTTATCTCCGAAGTATGACACCAACTTTGACAATTTCCTTGATTAACATTTTCTCCACTGACGCAGACTCGGGTCCAACGCAATCGCCAAACCACTGAATCACTCTTTCAACTCACTTCAGACGACGCCCGCCAATTCGCCTATAAGAGCACCGCCATCTATGTATCCTCTTCGTTCAACATATCCTCAGCCTTCGCCCTCTTCTCCCACATCTACGACGTCTGGTTTCCTCGCCGTTCCCGCGATAAGCAGCCGAATTCCCTTTGGTACGGTAACTTCTTCGCCAACATTGCGAAACTCGGGCTTGATGACAACCCCAATACCACGAAATGGACGTTCCCGGTGCACGAACTATGTGCCTTTCATTCGCGGCTAGCGAGCCGATTGGTGGAACTGCTGCCACAAACACTGACGCCGGAGCTCTCGGCACTGGATCGCAGATTTGGCGCCGAGCGCGTGGGAGGTATGTATCAGCTGCGCCAGAGCTGGGGGGAGGTCTTTGTGTGGATTGATAGAGGGGATTGGAGCGGTGAGGGGGTGAGGGTTGTCGCGAGAGATAGGCACATGGCGGCAAGGCTGGGGCTGGAGGGAGAGCCACAGGAGGTGATGCTTGAGAGGCCTGGTCGGAAAGAGGGGTTTGGATGGTCGGATATGAGGGTCTATAGAATGAGTCTTGAGAAGGCTATAAGAGTCATTGCAGCACTGGATGAGGGCGGGAGAAGGGAGCGGGAGTGGAACTATATGACACAGAAGTGGTATGATGGTTGCTTGGAAGATTGAATTGTGTCAATATGAACGGGAGGATCATGTTCAATGAAAAGTGATCCAAGTGATGGGTAGTGTAGTAGGTACTTCTGACGGAGTTACACGGATAACCCGAGGGACAGTACCACGCGGAGAGCTTGGTCCTCGCAGATTTCCGAATGCGCTGGCTGCTCAAGGAAACATACTTGATTGGTGGAGACATCTTACGTAATTGAAGCCTTGGCGGACCGCTTGACTCCTCACGCAACGCATCATCCTTCTTCATTTCGTATGATCACCCTTTAGGCCAGATTGCTCTTGTCATCCTTCTTATGCACGAGTGACTGACTTGCTAAGTTGCCAGGCCAAGTCGACGTGAGACTGATCACTAGGCGAAGAGGATGCGGTGCGGAGATAAGCCTCAATCCTTCACCCTGAGCCGCACAAGCCTCGACAACACGTCTCAGCAGATGCCACCCAACAACGGACAATCTCATGTAGCACGCCAATGCCAGTGCCATCGATCCTTCCATGTTTCAAGCGAGCGTCAGCCTTTGCAATAGATGCTGGTGCGGCGCCTAGCTTGACGAGCTGACCAAAGGTGCTGCTGATGTGTGTCCTCTTGCACTGATGCTAGGATCGTGGATCTCAAGTCACGTAGCAATGACCTCTGAAGGAATGATGGACTACATCAGCCTTGCAAGCTAGGTCTGATAAGTCTCTCAGTCCGATGCCGGCATCGTAAGGATTTCGTCCACACTTGTGGGCGAGAAGGAAAGCCACCATCAAGCCACTCTAATCATGCACCGAGTCTCAGTCGCCTTCTCCATTTTTATTGCAATAAGTTTGCTGTGTACTTTCCCTGTAGTCCACGGGAAGCTAGAAATCCAGACTACATTTCGCAAAACCTGGCGAATACTGCTTGCATTTGGGGTTTGGGGCGGTTGTGTCTGCATGGTCTCAATCGGTGTTTCATTCTTCAAAGTTACATGGCTGCGCCATGTTTCAAGCGCTGCTGCGCTGATTCCTACAGCATGCATATGCTCTACCAGCGATTTATCTGAAGATTGGTAGTGTTGGTGAAGATTTCAAGCCGTGTTGGAAGTTGCGTCGTGCTCTTGAAGAGGACGTCGAAGGATGATATGGGTAGTTCTTCTAAGATTGGGACTGCCACATAGCCCCAGCGTCAATGAAGAAAGGTGATCGTGCTTGACTGCGTTCTTCTATTCGAATCTTGTTACAATCGACCGTTATTCACTTCAGCAACAGGCGTCGAGCCTTCTTCTACCCTGCATCGTATCGAAGCAATACTTCTTTCGCTATGAGATCACTACGAGCGACAGCCCTGGTCGCTTTCACCTTATTTCCCATCGCCCTTAGCTCATCGCCAACCTGCTCGCAAACTCGTTCGAACACCGACCCTTCGCCTAGCATCATCAACGATGCCATCTTCAATGACGGAACCATCAACAAAGCGTGCAGTCTCCTAAACACCAAATTAGACAGTCTGACCCAGGTCGACTATTATGCCCTCAACAACACCTATTTCTTCAATCGGACCCTTCAAACCACGTCTGGCTCCATAGATCATTCTTGCCAAGATAGTTTCAATACTCTCTTCAATACATGTGTGACGCAGCAGGGGTTTTGGGGTGGGTCCTTGATTGATAGTGGCGTTACGTATTCTAGTAAGTCGCCGTAACTACCTTGTGGGCCAGGTATGTTTAGTAATCTTATTCATCTAGTCGGGGCTCAGAAATATCCTGTCAATCCACTACTGGCATCGGGGACGGGTACTTTGAGCGCAGGTCCAAGCTCTACCCAAGGAGATTCAAAATCTACGTCGCCAGCTCCTGGTAGCGCCACATCCATAGTTCCACCTCAGATCACCTCAACATCAATCTCGGTCCTCCCACCACTCATCACTATCACAACTTCCTACGACCCTCAAGCTGCGAGTGTCAAATCTCTGGATCCAAGTATCACCGGCAATACCGCGATTCGAACAAGTGATGACAAACATCCTGCGGGTCTGTTCCCCGTCATCAAGGGCGGCCCGAAGTGTTTCTTTTGTCCTCCGGGTCTGGATAATGGAGGGCTTGTGCTATGGGGTATGGCCAAACCTGGTGTAAGTTATTGACTCTCGTCTAGGAGACAGACAGCGGCTGACCATCTTCCAGGTGTATCCACCCCCGACACCTCCGCCATTTCCGGGTGTCACAAATTGGCCTACAATTGAGATCGGGAACGATCTTCAACCCACTGGAAAAGGCAAAAATGACAAGCCAACAGCGACGGCTGCCTCTTCCATTGACCAAACTTCGCAATCATCCTCTAGGGCTACTTCATCGTGTAGCATATCTGCCATCGTGAGCGACTGTAGTGTCATCTGCGCTACGGTTGAATCAATTACACCACTATCGGCCTCTTGTAGTACAAGCTGCTTTTCTACTGCTTCTGGCTGTGGTATTTCTGGCACCACTATAACGAGTACTGCCGATGGTAGCGCCTGCGAGCAGCCAGGGCCTTTCACCTCGATGACCACGGCATCTGCTACGAGCTACAGCTGGGAGACTGAACTATATGTCACTCTCTCTGGATCAGCTTCTGGTTCATCCGTCTCATCGACTACATTGTCGGCAAGCTCTAGCTCAGCGCCCCCTTCATCGGCACTCAATTCTTTAGTCCCACTTCCCGTTTCAACCGACCCACCAGGAACCCTCGGGGCAGACACCAATTGTGAAGGGGCCAAAGCGAGCACATCATCCGACATATTCTCGTGTTTTTCCAATGCTACATTATTCCAGCTTTTCGCCCCACTTGGGACAGACGTCTCTCTCAACAGAGGCACGAATGATAAAGGTGGATGGGGCACATGGAAAGGTGCGGGCTGCTACTGCAACCAAGGTGCGTTCTGCTGCGACCCAAACGCAAAGGCTCCAGTCGACGCCCATGGGGGGTCCTACAATGAAATCGACATCAACGGCCAAGGCACCGATATAGTCGCATATTACAAGATGCTGCAAACACAGAGCGGGGGTTGTACTTGCGATGGGAAAAAGACCGACATCGTCAAACGAGCTCAGGAACTCGATGTCTCTGAACGTTCGATTGCAGACGACTCCAGCGGTAGAACGAGCAGGTACAATACAAGAGACATCGCCGCACAAGAAAAGCATGCTACAACCCGCCTCACCCGCCGCGTCGACCGCAGCGCTGCCTGGAAAACCTACGCGAGCAAAGGCCAAGGTTACTGGGACGCCTTCAACAACCGCGACCCCAATGAACCGGACAAAGTCCTATGCAACTTTTTTGCAACCTACAAGCTCGAACAAGCCAGCACCAGCCCACCCGTCGCCTCCTTTCGACCGTTTCTCACGCTCATAGGCTTACAGATAGCAACCATTTACCAGACAGTGGTAACCTGGACTGCACCCCCGGGCAAGAATGACGCCGAATTATCCAACCTGTTCGACCCGGCTAGCGGCACTATCGTTGCTTCTGGGAATGAGATTGGAGATGCACCAGATCACTGGTCGGACATCGCGTGGTACCTATGGAGGCGCTCGTGTCTGACCGCCGACCCCACAACTACCACCTTCAATAATCTACACACCATAATACAGCGATATGTCACCAATTCCGACACAATGGATATCATTGCGGATGCTCTAGACCCGGGATACGTAATTGGAGAAAAGGCGTACTTCACCCCGGCAGACAGGGATCCGGATAAGAACGCTTTTTGGGCGCTGTTGGGGTCGCCCAATGGGAATGGCATCATCCATATGCTTGATGATAATAAACGAATGCTTCGTGGCAAAAGTATCGCCCGGATTGGGGTGTGGGCAAACCCCGAGAAGGCGGTAATGAGTGGAGGCTACGAGACCCACGTGTGGGCCGAATTGACAACGTGAAATACAAGACCTGCGTTCTGAGAAATTTGATCACCAATACCGATCCGCCAAACGGGCACATGCAAATGATTGCAGGCCGTCTATAAGATCAAGTGGCTGTCTCGCTTGAAGAACAAGAAGACTCTCACTTAACAACCAGCCAAAAGGAAAGCCTCTAATTGGACATAGGGTCGTTGATACGCAGCTGTGAGGCGCGAAGAGACATCTTTTCGCCAGTCCGCAGTATATTCCGCCGATGCTTGAACTGCTGCTTTGCCAAAGAGACAAAGCCAAATCCTCGCCGAGTCGGGGACAAGCTTCGTGAATGTTATTGAGCGCGGTAGGTTGGTCGGTCGCGCAGAAAGGCCAAGCAGCGCCGATGATATCTACCCAGATTCTTCGGGACGGCGACAAGACCAACTAGAGGCGTCAGATGCCTTCTTCTTGTACCATATCTCAGATGTCTCGGCGTACATCTGACGCTTCTCACTCAGGGGGGGCGCTTCGTTGATCAGAATGGTCCTTGTCGAGACAACAGGTGCCAATAGGTTGGGTCTTCCGCTTACACCGTAGTTTATCCTCATGTGAAGAGCACTGATGGTTGAGAGGCGACCGTGGAACGCATGTTTTGGAAAAAGAGAGAAAGTCATACGGAATCCGAGTATTACAACTGAAGAATATACATCGAACCTGAAATGAAAACCGCAGCCTCGCCAGCGACGCCACTGATATACACCAACAAGGCATACCACCTCCAGACCTATCGTGGCCCACCAGCCCCCCTCCTGCCCTCCTCAATCCTCTCCCACCCCTTCCCCACCCACCTAAACAGCCCCCGCCATCTCCTCCAACAACCCCCTCCCCCAAACCTTATAACAGCAATCCTCCCCAAAATACACCCCCCCGATCCCACTCTGCGCCATCTCCCCAATCAACCCCTTCACATCCGCCCCCGGCGGCGTATCATAAACCTGCACCGCGCTCTTCTCCCTCACGCTCTCTGGTATCTGCGCTATGATGCCTTGGGTTAGATAATTGGCGTAGGAGTCTTCGTACTCGACGATTGTGTCGGCGTAGGCGAAGAGGGGGGTTGGGGCGCGGTAGCCGGGGTTGAAAACTATTTTTGTGGTGGGGGAGGGTATGGCGGTGCGTGCGTGTTGGGATATGGTGGAGTAGTATGTGTATATGGAGTCTGTGGGCTCGGAGCTGACGTCGTCGAAGTAGATGCCGCCGATGGCGATGTTGGCGGCGGTGTAAGTGGCCCATTTGGCATAGACATCCACCTCTGCGTTGACGGCTGCAATGTCGCGACTTGCGTGGTAGGTTTCCACATAGCCGACTGTGCGGACGTTGGCGTAGCTGTTCAGCGCTGCGATGCCGCTGATTATATTGGCGTCTGTGGGGTAGGAGGGGGTTCCGGGGCCGGAATTGGGGTTTATGACGATTGTGAATTGGACGGTTGGGTGGGCTGAGATGGTGTCGGTGACGGAGGACCAGGCGGTGGCGTTGGGGCCGGGGTAGAGGTAGAGGGGGAGGAGGATGGTGAGGGAGGTTGTGGGAAGGGC
>JAABUW010008510.1_pt1 | contig 11956 bp, 3 predicted proteins | sample 5560081 | NCBI WGS metagenome assembly JAABUW01 (sample SAMN10711882, study PRJNA513363) | rock metagenome | isolation source: Antarctica rocks | place: Antarctica: Victoria Land, Knobhead sud | reverse complement strand
GTAGATAGCGGCGCGCTCTTCTTTGCTAAGCTTCGTTAATATTGTAATTATTGTTGTAAATTTGATATCGACTTGGTCTGAACAGATAGATTTTCGATATCTGTAAATATAAAATTCGAATTTTAAGTAACAGATTTTTTGAATAATTTGCTTGATAAGTTGCTATCTCAAGAAAATACGCATTACTTATATAGATTGGAGAATCTCGCTAAAATCTATAGATTATATAATAAGAGCAGATATACTGTAGTATTGTTTACAACAGATATCAGTTATTAGAATACTTTTTGTATTGCTTATATTATATATCGATTTTTTTTTTAAATATTTTTTCTTAAATTGTCTCGAGTCTAATATAGTCAGATATTATTGTTCGATTGACAATTTTTTCTACTAATTTGTTTTTTTCGAAGTAATTCAATATTATACAATATCTATAGATATTAAACAGAGTTTTCTATCTACTCTAATTTGTAATTCTGTTTGCTGATACTGAAAAAACTTGCAGTAAAACTATATTCTCGAAAAAACAAGTCAGATCTGTTATTAATTTTGTAACAGTTTTGATAACTGTGCAAAATAAACTAGCTGCAAAATCGAACTAGATGCTAAATTCAGTATCGCTTATTCTATTATAATTTTTTGTACTGTTAATTATATTATTTTTCTATCAGATTTTTCTGCAACTTTTCTGCTATTTTATATTAGCAACTATATAAAGATCTGTTATCTTATTTCAGTTAATATAATCTGCAATTAAGCAAAATCAATTTCTATAAATAAGTTGCGGCAGTCTCTAGAATCAAAGAATTAAAATAATATATTTCGAATTTGTATATTAGCTGTCTGAGCTGATTAACTGTAGAGAAACAATTTTAAAATATCAAGAAACAATAAATTGTTCGCAAAAACGTATGTCTGCAAACAATAGAAAATTTTTGCAAGCAATTTATATTCAAAAACAATTATATTTGAAAAATGCAGATATCTCTCTTCTTTTTAACAAACAATATTCCCGAGAGCAGAAAAGTATATATCTTTATTAATTTTATTACTATATTGTAGTGTTAATCTGTTCGAGATATTACAGTGCTTATAAATTCTCAACAAACTGTTTATATTTTCTCGAAAACAAAAACAAAAACAAAAAAAACAAAAAACTGAATATTTTTTTTCTTAAATTCGAGACTAGTTTTTTTCGAAACAAGTTCAAGCTGAGTTTTCGAGTTGTATTAAAAAAAAATTATATTTGAAAGCAACAAATAATGTTGTCGATTGCCAGAATGCGTACAGTATAATTGTTGCTGTAAAAATTTTTGTCGAACTTTTTAGATCGATAAAATGCAAAAAAAAACTAAATTAAAAATTTTTTGTTTTTTTTATCTTGCACAATTACAGATCGATAAGAATCTACAGCTATTATTCAGTAATTGAAGAAAACAAGACTATTTTCTATTGTTATTTTATTCGAATATTTGATTTTACTGAACAAAATAACAAAAAAAAATAGATTATCTATAAATTTATCAAAAATATATACAATATTTGAATACCGATTTAACACAAAAGAATCTACTTAACTATTAATAATTTGTCAGTTGATATCGATTTTAATCTTTTTTAATCTGTTTCTTTCTCTCAATCTATATTTCAAAATTTGCAGCAATTCAATATCAAATTTATACTGAATAAAAATAATAGTCAGTCGAGCTATCTGATTTTGCAAAAAATTATATCAATTACTTTCTTTATTTAAACAACCGAGTCAGTATCTAAGAAGTCAAGAAATCAGCGGACTGCCGAACAGAAATATTAAAATGTCAGAAACAAATATTACGTTTTTTATTGTTATCGGATAATCTAAATTACTTGACACGTACTATTTAACTAGTTGTATAGCGACAACAGCCGATAAGATATAAATTTATTGAGCTAAAAACAAATATAAATAGAAAAATAAATATATATATATTTTGAATACAAAACTATACCGACATTTGTCTTCTGTATGCAGCTAATTTTTATCAAATTTGCTGCTCTTGCTGTACTAGTGTATATTGTCCGCTGTAATTGCACAACCAAATTATTTATATCTGTAAATCTGTTACTGCAGAATTTACAAGATTGCAATTAAATAGACAATAGAAATGCAATCTGCGTATTATTAATCGAAATATTTCTTATTCTATATATTACAGTTTTTGTAGAAACAGTATTGTATCTGAAAAGATAGCTATTTGCAGATATTCTAGAGATATCTGAATCTACTATAAAAAACAATACAATACAGAAGTTCAGATTATAGATATTTTTGATTATAAAATTCGATAGACAATATTTTACTATATCGATAATTATTGTAAACTCGAACAAGAAATTGACAATAGCAATCTGCAACTGATTAATAAGTATCTATATATTCAAGTATATAGATTAATATTTTTATATTTTTATTGTTTACTGAATAACAAAATATATATCTATAGATCAGAAAAACTTAATCTGCAATCTATAATATATAAACAAAAAGTAGATCTAGCTTGTCAATTATATTAGTATTAACAATATAGATATATAAGTTCAAAATTATCTCTGCAGTATCAATACAATATCGCACAATATTGTCAATAAACAATACTGTAAAAAAAACAAAAATAGATCTATAATAAGCTACAGACAAATACAGACAAATTATAATGTTTCGATAGAATTAGCTACTAATATAATTTCGATTTACTGACAAAGACAAACTTATATATAATAGATTGCATACAATATAATCCAATTGCAGATCTGATAATAGCTGCTTAAAATATATTTTTTTCTATCTCTAGACTTTACAGAACTGATAGAAACATATATAGAAAAAAGATATATCTATCAGTTTGCAAAATATCTATTAATCTTATTATACTCAGTCTTTTATACTTGCATGTTCTCAGATATACTGATATCTATAGAAGTTTTTTTCAGAAACTTGTAAATATATAACAGTATTTCTAAAATCTTGAAGTAGAGTACAAATATATCTGTATTAAAATTATAATTTAATAGTTTCTGTAGAATTTTAGATCTCTTGAAGAATCTAGTTATTACACAATTGTTATTTGCAAAATAATTGTTGTAACAAAACAACTGTCTTTTGATAGTTTTGTTGTCAAGAACGAAATTATATAATATAACAATAGTTGTTAACCGATTAAGCAAGAATACTATTTAAAAAAGATATCAACAATTTTTCTTTTCGATTCAGTTCTGAGATCTAGATAAAATTATTTTTTTAGTAATCGATATTAAAAATTTGTCTGACAAAAATATTTAATAAATAAATTTATCGACAAGTTTTAACAATACTATCGATTGTATAACAACTGTCAAAAGTATTTAAACTGAAAATCTGTTAATAAATTTTACTCGATCTAGAGTTATAATTGCTATTGTCTGAACTGATTTTACAGTCGAATTCTTAAATCTATACAACAGAATTCTTTTGTTCGATCTTTTTTTCTGTTTTATTTTTATTTTGTTAATAAAAAATAAATCTGTATAAAATCGCAATATTGTAACAACTATCGAGTAAAATAGAATCTGATTGTCTTTGTTGTATAAACGCAAAAATATATTAACAATTTCGAGAATAGTCTTCTGATAAATTATCGAATATCAAGCGTTTATATATATAAAGAATAGATTTATCAATTCTAGAAAAATACAAATTTCTGAAAATACAAAAATATCAGTTTCTGCAAATATATTATCGACAATCTGAGCGTAAAAATATTTGTTTTTGATATTTAGACTGAACAACTGCAAAGACTCTTTACTTAAGCTGAAGAAACTATTTGAAAACTGGAATAGTATATATATGTATTCTATTATAGCAGCAATATCTGTCTGACTTATCTCAATTGTGTATTGTAAATAGATCTCGCTGATCTCGGACAAAAGACTGTCGACACAAATACTTTGTAGCGATTGTATCGGTCTTGTAGAAAAAGTCTGAGCTTCAGACAGATATTCCAGTAGTTGTAAGTCGAGTATTCGGTCTTTGTTGTATCTCTCGAGCTCTTGGATTTCCAAGCGTTTCTTGTGGTTCTGCAAGCGAGCTTTATAATAATCTGGCATTTGTTCAGTAGTAATATAAGCAAGAAAGAGCAGATTCTGTAGTCTATATCAAGTCTCTGTTCAAGCTTACAATTATAATCTGCTCTCAAGTCAGACTTTTTTCTCTTTTTGTACTTATACAGCTGTCTATTGCGAATACACTATTTGCAATCGAACTGTTCTCGATCGTATCTTATCTGCACTATATAAATAATTGAGCAAATACATTTTGAATATTTACAAAAATATAATATTTGAACTGCTGAAGAAGTTAAATTTTTCTGAGTTTGCAGTATTTACAGCTGTCTATAATCAATTTTATATATACTATCGAATTGTATTGATAGTTTACAACACAGATATAAATTTCTGATTCTGTCTACAAGACTTATTCTGTCTGTTGATATTCGACGCACTGTTATTTTGCTCTTCGCTGCTGTACTTTTTACTTCGATAGTTGTCGACGTACTTATATTTGAGCATATTATAATATTCGCGCTTTCTCGACTGAGTGTAATGTACTGCATAAGAAGATTGCTGGGGTTGATTAGAATTTGTTTTAGAGTTTATAGTTAGTAAAAATTAATAAAACGCGCGAGAGACAGAGCAAAAAACGCTCTAAAAAATAATCTGATACCGATCAATTATTATTGTATCAGATAAGCAACAGAAAGACTTTTCTTCGAGATATTATAGATTCGGCAACATCAGATTTTTACTATCTAAACTCTGACAAAGTTGCTGTTCGACGGTATTGTAACAGATCTCAAGTAACACGTTACAACTTATTGCAACTACTTCTGCATACAAAATTCTAGAGTACTTGTATCTTTCGATCTGTTACTATGTTGCTGATGCATATTCAAAAATAATATATATTATAGTTTTCTGTTACTTGTGTAATGGACTTGCAATGCAGCTTCTCTTCTCGAATTGCTTGAGCATATGTCGCTTTTCCGGACAAATATTGTATTGCTGTTATATCGATCTGATATTTATGCAGATAGAACAATCTGGCAAGCTTGTTTTCAGTACTTGATGCTCGGAATATCTGACATGTTGTAATAGTTCTGTTCCGCTATCAGATTAAGAGCGTCTTCGTTATGCTTGTCTACTTCTTTTTTTTGTTATCGCTGTTATCGATTGTTTGCTGTGCAATTTCTGTATATTGCATTATTTTGTCAGTCTGATATCTTATACTTGCTTCAGAACAAGTAGTATTTAGATAAACTTACAATTCAGATTTCTCTGTTTACTCTGTGTAATTCTTTTACATCTTTTTGTTATTATTTTTCTCCAGTACGCCAATCTTCTCTAGTAACTTTATTATGTTGCGGTCTACGCTTCTACTTGCGTCCACGTGATAACTTGGTTTTGAGTTATAATTTTTTGTATTTCCGCGAATTTTTCGCATGCGACCGACGCCGACAGTTTTGCGCATATAGACATAACAAGCGACAGAGATCGCACTAGTATAGTATCTGATACGATACAATAAGACGATGTATCAGCTAGCTGTATAACGCTATTGAAGTCAGAGTACTGGACAGAGTAGAGAAATTATCAGTCCGCGAATTGTCAGTAAAGTTTTTTCGAGCGAGATATTTTAACAGTCTATTCGGGAATAAAGCGACTGCTGCAAATTGTCGGAGAAGATCTGTGTGAATTATAAATATAGCTGCTTTTGTGACGAAGTTCGGCTTACAGAGAATCTTAGTAAAATTCGAAGACTGTTTGAGATTTGAGACTTTTTCTTAGTTCGATCTATCGAGAGCACTTCAGAAACACGTAGAATACGGTTTTGTAATCGTAATTGCAGCTGCAGTAGAGCAACTCAGCTCTCCGATATAATCTAGACACTGAATCAGGGCGATCTTTCCGATACAGAGTTAAACAACAATAGAGTTTATAACTCGGATTATATTTTTAATACTTCGAAAGCCTGTTCTGATAGAGCTAGAAATAAGCTCTTCCGTGCTTTAATTTCAGCCAGTCTAGAGTTTATTTACTTATTACGCGGTGACGGAAGCTCTGCTTTAGTGATAATCTGAGAAAGCAAATATATTTGGGCTTCTTCGTCTTGGGGCTCTCCGTCTTCGCGGAGTAGTCTCTATTGTTGAAGTCGAGAGCTTCCGACTTTCTTCTTCGGATCTCGCCAGCCGGTAGTCTTTTTGGCGGCAACGTTCGCCGTCTCGTTTCCGGGAACCCCTTTGTGAGCGAGGATTTATTGTAGAATAATCTGGAGCCCGCCGTTTATCTTGTGCAGATAGTTGATAAGCTATACAATGCGAGCTAGTAGATACTGATCAGACTGGATTTCAGGAGATTCAGTCGATATTATCGATACTTACTTGTCAATAAAGATGTTAATCAGACGTAAGCCAGGGACCGCCGTTGCCTTTTCTCTTATATAATTGTAAGGGTTATGACGATGCTTATAAGCTCGCCGACATACATTGTAAACTTCTTGTCCGAGTCTATGTCTGTCTGCAGCTTGGCATCGGCTGCCAGACATACTGCAGCCGCTCTATTTGTTCCCGTTAATTTTACTGCCATCCGTGTAGAAGTATATGGCCAAGACATTTCTGTTATTATTCTTCAGTATGCGGTTATGCGCCGCGATGGCCGCGTCTTTGTTCTTTTGAATTCTGATAGCGGGCGTCTTTTATCAGAAAACTACTAAGTAGATCTCTCGAGTCTCTATTACGATATCTGTCGGCAGACGCTTTTTGCTGCCGGTATTGTTTTTCGAAGCGTGAGAGTGGACTGGTCTAGACGAGTATCTTATTTGCTTTACTGCTATTTACTTTTTTCTTTCAGTTTTACTCGACTCAATATTTTATAAAGAATTTATGCGAGATCTATATGTTTCTGTCGAGACAGCTAGCTCTCTCGACCTCTTCTTAATTGTGTCTTTCGAACTATTATAGTATTAGATTGTAGTTATGCAAAATTCGCGTAACTTGTATATATCAATATCCAAACACAATCCAATTCTTATCTGTGTACGTGCACACATCTTGTTTTGCATGCTCGGGACATAGCGTTTGCTCTCTTGTTTACGCAACAGGATTCTCAATTCGAGATATAACAGAGCTATTGCTTTCAAAAGAATCCGAATTTTTGCGCTGTCGTCTCGTGGGATAGACGAAGTCTCTTATTTTTTAGTTTTAAGTGTACAGCGTAAAGCACGCTGTTACCGATTTATGTATAACAGAAATATCAGATTCTTTGCGTGCATTCAATAACGCGTGTATAACAGAAGCAGCAGATCTTTGTGTACATGTACGCGTGTCTATATCAATCTTTTCTTTCTACGCTCTTTTGGATTTCTGTACTCTTGAGAGGCTGGCAATCTCTCTCGCGGGCAAAACGTCCCCACTGTATTACCGGAGACGACTACGGCGACGGCAGAGAGCATCTGCAGCGGCGGCGATCGCGTCGGACGCGTTCAGAGAGTAGAAATAGTAGAGTTGGATAATATATCGATTGAAGTTTGTGTCTTTGACAATACGAGTCTTATTACACGCGGTAGTCTTAGTGGACTGGTGCACATTGTTGCTGTTGTTGTTTTGATGGCTGGAAGAAGTGGATTATTACAACGACTGCGCTGTCGACAGCAGCGGCAGTCGCGCTCTTTGATGTAAAATTGAAGTTAAGAATATTCAGCTCTGCTAAATACTACTTGCAAGCAAGCAGTACCAGCATTTTGTACAGATAGTTCTTCTTACTGGATTTACTGCTCTCTATAATGCGAAGAATTTTCTTGTACGTAAGATCTGATATCAAGCGCACAAGCGCTTGATCAATAATTTGTTTTATATGTTGTACCGTTAATAGTAGATAAAGCTCCACGTCCAGAGCTGCTCCGGGCGGTAGATATAAAAGCTTCTACTACAGTTTTGGCGTCTCTCCATTGAATACTATTTATCAACTGGACAGTTCTCTTTGTCAGATCGACCGTAAATCTGCTGTTGTTCAGAGTATATCAGGCAGAGCAGCAATAAAAAAACTGAAGAAGAATTGTAATAATATATATTCTGCGGAGATCTAGAAGAGTGAAGCTACACGCGTTCCCGAGAGAGATAAGAGCATCCAGTCGTTTGAAAATTGACAACTGAATATAGTTAATGTAAACCGTTTATATAAGCTGGAGATCTAGATAGATCTCGAGATAATATCTGATATCTGACAATATATCCAGTTCTGGTAAAATCAGCTTTGCTATTATATAATACTTTTTGGATCTGATAGTAAAGTTTCTTCTAGCATAGAGAGTATGCGGTCGCAGATAATAAGCAGTTATCAAAAGAGTGCCGAAAGAACATTTACTCTTGTAAAACTACGTGCATTATAAAGATTGTAAATATAGTAATCTTATCAATAGTTACCGTATTCAGCAACAAACTGTCCAAAATATCTTCCAATCGGTTCAGACTGAACATTAATAATTCTAACTTTCTTATTATACAAAAGCAGATTATCAAGATTCTGAATATGCAAGCATTCTTCTGAGACGTTCTGATCTTTCGTCTTATCGAACGTTCCAGCTACAGCATTCTCAGTACTATGTCGGACCTTATTTCTTCAGAAGTTTTTCAGAAACAGACTTGTCCGAATCGATTTTTTCTTTTAATCGATTGCGTCCGTCTTTATTTCTCTATCAATCTTTACGGCATTTCAAAGACCGAGGAAGCTCGAAAGACTTGACAGAACACTGTCAAAATTATCAAGACAGATCTCGAGAAACTGATAAAATATAATTTTTTCACTATTGTCTCTACGACGATAGGTCTCGACTGATTAAACAATGTTAGATTGCTATAATAATCTGTTGAAATACTAATAATTTCGGGCGGAAAATTGGAATTCTACAATCAGAGCTATAGCGAGATTGGTATCTTTTTCGAAACAATACTGAAAAAAAGACATTATAATCTATATATATATTGTCGAGCGGTCTTGCAAGTCTGCACAACAGCTATCGAGCATAAATAACGTAAGTCTATACTATTTATATATTGTTTCTTGATTAGAGTTGATCGCATGTAAAAAATATTTCGGAAGACTCGGCCGATCTTGTATCAGAGAATCTTGAGCTGATCGCTGGCACAATTGCGTGTCTGTTTATGTTCGATAATTACTGACGCGAAAACTTGAACTGTGCGCCGCATAATAGAGCGAAGTACAACATCTGATATAATATCTGTTACGGTATTCTCGACTCTTTTTCTGCGCAAATAGTAGCGATTTTTTTTGTATTTGTTATTTTGAAAAATCTTTTCAGAGATGTTAATACATTTTCAAGAGATTTTGATACAATAATTTCTGCAACTCTTGCTGCTGCAATAATTAAGCTGTTATTATACTGAATAATCTGAAAAAGATTTGTATTTATCTACTGTAATATTCAGAACAATATTCTGAATAGCAAAATAATTTCTTTTGCGAATCAGTTGCAGTATTCAGCTTGATATATCGCGAAATTTTGTATCGATATTAGCAAAAATCTAATTTTCGAAACATTTTCTACTATATCTATATCTTACTATAGCAAAGAATAAACAACAGAAGTTTCGAACAATATAGTTACAATTAGTTTGCAATGCAGCGAAGTAAGCAGAAGATTTACAAGAATACAATTTAGCTAAAATAAAAAAAAATTAGAAAATATATTTAATATTTTTTTGCTTTCTAGAATCTACTAGCTAGCTGATTATTAATATATTATCTGATTTTGTGTTTCAAATACTGATATAATTTGTCGCACAACTAAATATAGAATAAAGAGACAGATCAAAGTTTTTTGCTATAGTTTTCAGATTTTCTTGTCTATGCAGAAAAGATCTGGAGTAGTAGATAAAAAGATATTTACTTGATATTTATATTTGCTTGCAAGTCTTGCGAGAAGATAAAGATACGCAACGCTTGTAAATAGAATAACAGCAAGTATCTATATTACTCAAATTCTTTCTGCAATCTTAATAGTTTTATCAAACTATAATATTCAAGTCGGTGCACTGACTTTTTCGTTATATCAAGAGAAATATAATTATTTTTTGACAGAAATATTTGCAAAAATCAGTTATATTAATATCTCTATTGTATCAAAACAATTATATCTGAGAGAAACACTGAGTTGTAATTGTTAATAACAAGTTTAATACTTGCTGTTGATTCTGACAATAAAAATATCTGCAGTTTTGTATCGATTAGTCTCTGTTTTAAATTTATAAATAAATTGTAGCTTGTAATTTTTTCCGACAGATATCTTTTCAACATTATTTCTATATAAGATTCTATAGCACTGAAATAATAGTTTCTTACACTGTTTATCTTATATATTCTGATCTCTTTAATTTAATGTTTCCAATTCTTCTCTGTCTGCGCTTAGTAAAGAGATATAATAGCTATAGACAGATAGTTAGTAATCAAAATATATATTACTGTATCTAATGTTCAGACATTTTCTTTCGATAATACAAAAAAAATCTCCGAAAACTGTCAGATTAAGATATTAATCAGATAATTTGAATAAGATATATAGTTTAATATTTGAGCACTGATAGTTAAATCGAAGTCTGCAAAAACAATAGTCGAGTATAAATATAGTTTATTTTTAAAAGATTATCGAGTATTGAAACAAAAAAAAAAAATTCTGATTTAATATCTCGATATATAACACTTAGCCAGTGTGAATCTGTATTTTCGGTATAAATATTGTAATTATAATAAATAAATGCCAAGATCTCCGCAAGCTGAACATATATATATCAGAGAAAAATTTCAGAAAAAAAATTATTGCAATTGTAATACAAACTAATAAAACTCTCAAAATCTCTGTCTGAACAATATTCGAAATACAGCTGTATATCGAGAGAGCTCTGAATAAATTCGACAAATCGAATAATTTTGTTGTATACTAATAAAATGTCTCTAAATATACAAATCTCGATAAATATTCTATCGATTTGATTACAGAAAATTTTGCAAACTAAAAACTTTTTGTTCGAAAATTGCTTAACAAGATAGACACTTTCTTTACTATCTTTGTTAATTAATTTTAAATTATAATAGCTGTTATACTTGTTCTGATATAATCTTTTCTCGATTAGAGAGCTTATATTGAATTTGATTTTTTTCTTTTCTATTATTAAAATAATATTATCTCAGAAATCTGAAAATTATAGTATTTGAGCTCTTTATATAGTTTGGACACATAAGAAATTATTTGTGTATACTGTTATTATATTGCTATTTTTGATTGTATACAGAATTGTCTTTAATTGAAAGAAATTTTTAGATAAAAAGAATAAAATATAATTTTGTTTAAATTTGTAAAATATTCCGATCAACTCAGATTTTTCGGCATAAAATTTTGTAATCTATTTTTCAAATTACTGTTTTGCTGCATACGAACAAAATTCTATATTCTGAAATAGTTAAATTGAGTAGTTGCTGAAAGCTTAAAAATAAAAAAGAATATTTATTTTTCGATATAAATTTTTTTTATCAATCTTTTTAACTCAATAAGATAGAAATCTCAAACTTTTTCGATACAAAATATATATATTAGTTTTCTTCAGATATTTTTGTGTTTACAAATATACAAATTTTAATATCTGTAATTCTGTCTATTGCTATCTGTTTGTAAATTAAATATTTAGTTTCTCAGATTTCTGCTCTACTTGCTATTACAATCTCAGATATACAATAATTTAGATTGTATATCTATATTGATTAATTATTCTTACTAAACTAATTCTAGTTTCGAAAATCAGTTGCAGTTAAATATTTCTAGCAATTATTTACAATAGAATTTTTTTAATAATCAATTGTTTTTCAACAGTTT
>JAABUW010008509.1_pt1 | contig 11957 bp, 4 predicted proteins | sample 5560081 | NCBI WGS metagenome assembly JAABUW01 (sample SAMN10711882, study PRJNA513363) | rock metagenome | isolation source: Antarctica rocks | place: Antarctica: Victoria Land, Knobhead sud | reverse complement strand
TTATCGCATTTCTATAAAAACTGTCGCCCAATATAATATTATTATTGTAGTTGTTTTTATTCTAGTTTATAATTAGCTTACGTTAAATTCTTTATATATAAATAGTCGCATTATTGTTTTTCGATTGTTATCTAATAAACTAAGAAAATTGTTTAAGATATTTAAATTAACGTTAATTTTAATGCGTTATCTCTTGATATCGAAGTTTAAATAAATAAGAATATTATTAAAACTATTTGTTATAACATTTAACAATATATATTTATAATCAAATAGTTTATAAAATTTAGTTGCGAGCTTGTTAACTTGCGTTCGAAGCAAATACTTTATAAGCTATTGCTTTATAACGAAGAATCTATTTTATATTTTTTTCGCGTATTCAATTATCTTTATTATACATTAATGTTAATCTACTAAAATTAACAATCTAAATATATTATTTTTGTTCGACGTAAATCTACAAATCTTTATAGAGAGATCGAACGTTTGCTTTGTTAAACAATAATAAATTGCGCTAAACATAAATCAAATTAATTTTAAATTAATTAAATTGAAAAAAACTTTTATATTCTTTTAACAATTGTAGAATTATTTGTCGCTTTTCTTTTTAAAGAAGTAATCGTAAATTACTTTGCTAAAAATATTATTTAAAAATTAATTATTGTTGTTTACTTCTTTAAGCTTTTATATAATATTAGTCTTAATTTCGACAATCGTAAAAATATATATTAAATAATATAATAAATCTACAAATCGATTTTTTAATAATAATTTCTTCGTCTTGTTTAAATTATTTTCGTAATAAAAATTATATTTATTTGTTACTTAATGTCGAATTCTCTTTATTATCGCATAACGAAATTCGCTTATATAATTATATAATTGCAATTGTATTATCGTTTGTTTGCTAATTTTAATATTCGAATATAAATACTTATCTATATTTATAATTTGTTAAAAATAAATTAATTTTATTTTTGTTTCGCAAATTAAAACAATTACAATGCGTTATCTAAATACAATTTATTAGTTTTAAAAAAAAGTTTTTAATACTTTTTAATCACGAAATTACGAATTTAATAACGTAATTCTTAATAATTAAGACAATCAAAAATTGTTCAATTTTTATTAAGATTTTCTTATAATTAAATTTCGAAAATATTACTCGTTGCAACAAACTCTTTTATAAATAGATCTTTATTAAGTTTTCGCGCTAAACATTATTAAACTTTTAAAAAAACAAGCTCTCAAAAAATTAAATTAATTGCAATTTTTTTTAAATCGACGCAAATCTATTAGCATTTCGTGAGATTAATAAGCTTGCAAAGCTAAAAACAAGTTTTTTAAACTATAATAACACTATTAATTACGTATTAATTTGTGTAATTTGTATTATTTATTATTAATATAATGCGAGACGATTTGTCTTTATAATATAAATATATATTGTTTTTTTTATTTTCAATAAAACTTTTATGTTGAACGCCTTTTTAAAGTTTAATGTTAATATCTTTGTCGTCTTTGTTGTTGTTATTAATTGCGAATTCGTTCAATTTGTTGTTAAACACATTAGCAAACATTTCGATCTTTTTATATTGTTATTATATATACGTTAGCATTGTTTTTAATTAAATTTGCAACAAAATCTACTAAATTATTAAACAAAAACGTTAATATAAATTTTTTTATTATTAACATTGTTGCTTATAATAAATATATATTATATAAGATTCTTATATTTTGAAAGAAGATTTGCAAATAAGTTTTTTAATAATATGCAAAAAAGAGTGTCAATTTAAACAAATAAATTAATATAGAAAGAAGCAAAAAAAATCTAAAAAATTAAGATTGTTTATGCAAATTATAACAATTTTTTTAGCGTATTTTTTTCGTATATTAAACTAAGAATCTTATTTTAATTTAATCGCTTAAAAACATGTTTTAACAATTATTATTTAACAAAAATTTTGAATTTTCGAAATTGTTTACTTTGTTTCGAGACAAATGTTATTAATTTATGTAAAAAATATATTTTATAAAAATATTTAATTATCTTAAACTACTATTTAATTCTTCGAATTACTATCGTATAAAATTCTCTTAATATTGTTTTTATCTTTTTCTTTAATTTTAGAAACGCAATTAGTATAAATTGCGAAAAGCGTAATAATGCGACTAGTTTTAATAACAAATTAAATTTTGATCGTAACTTTATTTCTAATCTTTTATCAAATATAAATACGAACAAAATATTATATTTAGTTGTAAATAATTATATATTAATTTCGTAAAAACGCGCTAAAATATATTTACGAAATTTTAGTTAATTTGCTTAAAAAATAATCTTTTCTCTTTAAAATTAAAAGAGCAATTTAAAATTTATAAATTTAATTATTTGTTATATTTTAATCGTCTTTTTAATTATGTTTTTATTAATACTTTTAATTGTTGCAATCTTAATATTTCAAATTGTGTTCAAAAGAACTTGCAAATACTTTGCGTTAATTTATTACACTAAAATAAAAAATCTTATATAACAAAAATACAAATTTAACAAAATTAATAACAAAATTATTATTTTGTCTTTTAATTTTATTAGAAGTACGTAATATATAAAAGCAAAAAAGCAAAACTTTTTCAATTTTGTTGCGTAACTTAATTACGCGTTATATACTTAAAAAGTACAAGCTTATATATATATAATTTTGCGAAATTTTAAATCTTTTTTCGAATATAATTGTATTTGCGTTGAATTAATTTGTTATAATCTTTAAGCAAAAATTATTAAAAACAAATATTATAACATAAGAATTTTTATATTTCGATTTTCGCTATATTTTAAGAACAATAAGATTTTTTAAAGTTGTTAATTACGTATATTTCGCACAATTATTAAATGTTAATTTTTTATTTATATTGCTTTTGTTATAATTATTAACAAATCTTAAAATCAATTTCTTTACTATATAAATATAAATATCTAAATTTGCAATTGCTTTAATTACAATTAATTTTATATAATTTTATCTTAAAGAATAATTTACGTATTATTGTTTTTATTAAGTTTTACAATAAAATTAATAAAATTTGCAATATTTAATAAATATAAACGCTGCTTTGTTATCTTAAAAATGCGATATAAATAAAGAAGCAAAACAAAGAAACTTTGCTTTTAATAAATTGTTATACGTAACAAAACGCTATTAATATACAAAAAAGTAAATGTATTTGCTTATAATCTTTAATATTATTAGCAAACTCTTTAATCTTTTAGCTTCTATATTTAGCTACTTTATTAATCGATTTTTTTTTTGCTATTGCTATTTTGTCGCTTCTTAAATCGTCTTTATTATAAAAATTAATAACCATTTGTTTAATTTCGTTTTTTCGCACTTAAACAATTATAAGCATCAAATATACTTAATTAATTTGCAATCAAATTAATCAAAACGTTTGTTATATAACAACTAATATTTATAAAATTGTAATATTAAAGTATATGTTTTTACAAATAAATATAACTATATTGCACAAAATTGTATTTACATTTTTATTTACTTTGTATAAACTAATTATTTTTTAATCGCATGCAAATAGATAAATATTTAAATTATTATTTAATATATTTATTAAAACTTATTATTACGTAGACGCAATTATATTTTATTTATTAATATATTCTTAAAATTTTGGAATCTAATTATATATTTTTGCAAAAAACATTAACTTTATTGTAAACAATACAACTATAGAAATTAAAATAATGTAAATTTGTTATTGCTAAAATTAATTAAAACTACTTAATAAACATATATATAACGTTATTAATTTTAATTAGTATATATTATTCGAAAGCAATTTCTTATATTAAATATTATTTTGCAAATTGTTTCTCTTTAATTGTGTAAATTTTATCCTTGTTTAAACGTAAATTAATAACAATTTAAAGTATTAAAATCTTAAAATTACTTAAAATTATTATTGTTTATCTTTAAAAAGACGTTATTTTGTTATAAAAAAGTTTCGAAATCTTTTAAATAAATATTAGTATAACTTTTACAAAAGTTTACAAATATCTCTAAATTTTTTTTAAAAACAATTTATTTTATATTTTTCGAAATTCGAACAAGTTTTAAATTAAATTGCAAACAATTTTTTTTTTACTTTTTTATTATATTTCTTTAGTATTTTATTAAGTTCTTTTATTTAAATATTAAGCATACTTTCTTTATATCTTCTAATAACATAATTAATGTTGTAATTCTTTTAATAATTAGCAACAAACTTTATATTAAAAGCATATCTATTAATTTTGCGAAAAATTCAATTAAATAATATTAAGATAATGCAAATTCTTTACAAATTATAAGTCGAATTCTAACAATTTAAAATTATTTTTTTAGTATTACTTTTATTATAAAGAATATTTTAGTAAAATTTAATAATTAACTAGATATATAAGTTAATTAGAACGTCAATTTTAAAATAAGTATTAATTAAAATTTTAATTAAGAGATGTTTCGCACTTAAGCAACTAACATTGCGCAACAAAAAAAAAAAAAATTAAGCTACTAAAATTATTCTTAGAATTAAGAAACGTTAATTGCACAACTTTATTAACACTTTTCTTAAATATATTAACAATGCGTACTTTATAATAATCGAAATTCTAAAACTAATTTAAAAAATAAACAATATTAATAAAGTAATTAAACGTTTTAAAATAATAATATACAATCGTTATTTTAATTATGCTATTAACAATCGAAAAATTAGCACGTTTTTTAGCTTTTTAAAATTTGACTTTTAAGCTACATTCAATCGAAATTAATTTAATCGATCGACATTAATTAATTAAAAATTAGTTAATGTTAATTTGCAACAAAATTATATTAGCATCTTTCTTGTGTTGCGCATTGTTAACAATCTATTTATTTAATTTGTTACTTTTTGTCTTAATTACAATCGCTTTTAAATTGTTAAGTTGTTTTCGTCAAATGCGAAGCTAAATTTAATTATATCTAAAAGTAATATAGTCGTTTAATTATTAATAAAGTAGCTTCTAATATTTTTTTTCTTAATCGAAAAATCTTTACAAGATTCTTATATTAAAGATTTCTATAATTTTTTTTTTGCATTATAACGTCTATCAATCAATAGCTATATTCTAAATAGTGTTTTATTATTATTTGAGCGTTCGATTCGTAATACATTATATTTTTCTTTAAAATTAAAACGTTCGCAAACTTTTAAATTAAAATCTTTGCAAATTTTTAAATCAAAATCTTCGAAATCGTTCTTAAAGCGCAACAACATTTATTGTGTATCTTTAAAAAAAACTTTAATAAATCGAAATTCTAATTATAGTTAAACTAAATTTATGTAAATCAATAAATTAAATTTATTTAATAAAAATACAAATCTATATAATATAAGCGCAAATAATAATCTATTTAAAACTATTGCAAAATACATTCTAATTAATGTTGTTTTTATTATAAGTTATTACATATGCATAGATATCGATGCAACAATTTGTTATAAAATTAATATAACAATCGTTTACGTTTTAAATTTTCTAAAAGTACTTAATAAAGCTTTCGAAATTTTAAGTTAAAACAAAAACGAAAATTGTTTATATTGTTTTTATTAAAATAGATTTGTAGATTTGCTAAACGTTAAAATAAATAACTCTTTAATTGTTAACAAAATGCTTTAAAATGCGTTTTTTAAATCTATTAAATTTTTAAATAACAAACTTAAAATTAAAGCTTACATTTTTTGCGTTAATTGTTGCTCTTTTAATTTTAAAAGAGATTTTAAGTATTACAAATTCTTAAAAGCTAATTAAAAGCAAATTACACTTTTTAATTTAAAAAAGCTTAGAAGTTAACTTTTTATATTTGAAGCGTTGTTGCTTTAAGCAAAGAATAAAATTATTATAATTAATACAATTTTTAACTAACTATACAATTTTAAAATTTAATTAAATCTTAAGTCTAAATTGCGCATATATAATTATTATTACAATTAAATTAATAACAAAAAAAATTAATTTCGTATTAGTTTACATTTTATTTTACAATATATAATTAAAATCGATTTAAAACTATATTTGTTTTATATTCTATTGCGCAACAATTTACACATTTATTATTATTAATATTGATGTTTTTGCAATAAGACGCTATAATTAATCTAATACTTCGTTACTTCAATTATAGTATTAGTATGCTTAAGAATTACGTCAACATTAAGCAAATAAAATGCTCTATTTATTTAAATATCAAAATCGACAAATGTTGCAAAATTTTTTTAATAAATTTTTATTAAATTTTCGACAAATAAGCGAACAATATTAATAAGTTTGCTTTTAATTCGAAACTTTCTATTTGCATTTAATTTATTTAATAAAAGTGCAATTATAATAATTTATATTAAAGATTAATAATACGCAATGTAAAAAACATTATATTTTGAAAAATCTTTATGTTGTATAACAATGTTCAAATGTTAAAGCTTAATTAATTAATAATTTACTCTTGTTTTGTTGTTGTTTTAAATAACAATTTAATTATAAAGACTTTTAATTGCAATCTAAACAATACTATTTACTTTTATCGAAAAATAATTGTTGCGTTAATTTGTTTTTTTTGTTGCTTACTTTTGTTAATTTGCGTTAATTAACAATTTTTAATTGCACAAAAGATTCTTTATATTATGTATATTAACAAAACACTATTAAATTGTTGTTCGTAGACGTCGACTATAATAATAATAAATTAAAATTAATTATAAAGACAAAATACTTAAGTTTGCAACAAAATAATTTAATTATTGCGCAATCGCATATTAAATATGTTAAAAAATATATTTCTAATTTTTAAAAATAGTAAAACAATAATTTTTAAAATTAATAGCTACTTTAAACAACATATTAATTAACAATCGAAAGCTATTTTATTGTTAATTTTGCGCTTTAATATTTTTAACTTTAGCAAGTTTAATTATGCGCAAACGTCTAATAAACTTATAAATTTAAACAAATTTTTTACTTTTATGTTTCTTGTTAATTGATTCTCTATTGCAATTAGTATGTCTATACGTCAATTTTATAATTATTGCAAGTTCAACGTTAACAAACGCTCTAATTTAACGTCTTAATATTCTTAACTTATTGTATAAACTTTTTTACAAATTAGCATTTTATTAATGCAAAATTTGTCGCAAACGTTAATTCTAATATCTTTGTTTAATCTTTTCGAACTTAACAATAAAAATTTTGAAAAATTAACTTTTAAAACTTGTTAATTTCTTTGGTTTTCTTAATAGTTTCTTTTATTTTTTTAACAATTTTCTACGTTTTTTTAATAGTTTTTCTTGTATAGTAATAATTTTTTTTTAATCTTTTAACAATATATTTCGATCTCTTTTAAAGTTAACGATTTCGTCAAATTTAAATATTTAATATTGCAATATTAAATTTTTTTCTTTGCAATATTTTTTACATTCTTTTTTTCTTTTTCGACAACTTCTTGTATTTTATTTAAGATTATATTTATTCTTTGTATAGCGATTCGAAGTTTCTAATATATTTAAATACAAGTTTTAATAATTTTGTTAACAAATTTTCTTCTTTGCGAAATTCGCAAAATATAAGTTTTTTATTTAATTGCTTTAAGTATTTAGTTTTTAACATAATTTAATAATAAAAAATAAAAAATAATAAAAAGACTTAAAAGATTTGAAATTTTAATTAATTTCTATATCTAGCTTTTATAGTTAATAATTTTTTTTTATACTAATTTGTTATTTATATTTTTGTTGTTTTAATTTCTTTGTTAATAATTTTAAAACTTTAAATTAATATATTTTATAATTTAAACAATTTAAATATAATTAACATAATAATTTTATAAATAATAGTAAATAAACTTTAAGATTACGCAATTTTAAAAATGCTTTTACAAAGTCTTTTATTAAATATCGCGCTATATTTTTTAAGTCAATTGTTAATTTAAACTTCGTTATAAATTTTATTTGCAAAACAAAAATAATTGCGCAATCTAAGTTTGTCGTCTTAGAATTAACAACTAATATAATCGTATATTTTACAAATTTGCAATGTATATTTAACGTCTTCTTTAATTAATTTTTCCAATGTTTTAAAATTATATAAAATTAGTTTTTTTAGCAACAATGTATTATAAATAACACGACGTTATGCGTTCTAACAACTATATATTCGAACGAATAAAGAGATTTATGTAAGACACTTTATAATAAATAATAAAAATATTGTCTTACTTATTATGTAAAAGTTAATAAGAATATCAAGCAAATAAACTTAAATTGTTAATATCTATCTTTCAATAATTCTTTATTTCTTCTCTTATTATATTTTCTTATTTAAAAAATTATTATCTACAAATTATTATTAATAACATAATAATTAATATTTGCATATCTTAAAAATCAACTAGAATTTGCATATTATAGCGATAATTAAAATTAATATAATTTCTAAACAATCTTATTAACTTTTAAAACAACTAAATAATTTAAATCTTAACAATAATAATTTTTTAAAACAAATAAGTAGTTTAAATCTTAATAATAATAACTCGTAAATAACGAACTTAACAAATATACTATCTTTTTCGAACAATACACTAACATTAATAGTAATAACAATAACGTTTTGTTTGTTTCTAAATATGTTGTATCGCTTTTTGTTATTTAATTGTACAAAATTGTATATGTTATATTGTAGATTATTTTTTCTACTAAGTCAAATTGCTTTTATTTATAGATTTTGTTTATTTTGTTTTAAAATCGAAATTAATATTAATTATATCGTGAAATCTTTACAAAAGCTTATCTTTTTTTTAAATATTCGCACTTTAAACAAATTATACTTCGAACAATTTTAACTTCATTAAATTAAGATTATTCGCAAGCTTGCTCAAAAAAATAGCATAAATTTAAGTAATATATAAATCGTCGAAATAACAATAATAACAAAAATAATCAAAAAGAACGTGAAATTATTAAAGAGAAACATTAAGAAATTCGATATTAATTGAATAAATCTAAATTTAATTTATTTAATAAAAATCGTTTGTAACAAACAACATCGCGCAAAAAAATAAATAGAATTATCTTTATTTATTATTGTAAAGAACTTTAAATATTAATACTTTCTATTAGATTTACATTAAAGCAAAACATCTATAAAGAAAACATAGCGAAAATAAAATTAATACAAAATAGAACTAATAGTTAATAAAGAGCTTTAATTACATTTTTTATTTATATAGTATACAAAGACTTGATCTTAATTTGTTTTGTCTTAATTATAACAACAATAGCATGCGTTTATTGCGTTCTATAATTAATAAATACAAATAAACAATAATTTCTACATGAATTCAATATAGTGCGCATATATTAATATAAAGTTATATTTCTATATACTTTTAACTTACATTAAATAACTAAACTATTAATTAAGAATATTGTATTAAATTACTATAAAATTTAAGAAACTAAATTATTTTATATAAATACATGCAATTATATACTTTATTAAAATTGACATTACTATAATTTATATTGTTTTGTTGTTGTTGTTTAAGAACGTATTAATGCAAGAGTTTAAAATATATAAAGCAATATCGTTACACAATGTATCTAGAAAGCGTTACTAATATCTTAATTTGTAATTGTTAAATATTTATTATATACAATACGATTGTTCGTCTATTTATATAACGTCTCTTCTATTATAATTTTTATTAAATTGCGTCGTTAGATTAAAATTGCGAATTATTTAAAAACAATAAAATAAAACTTAATAAATAAGTTTTGTAATAATTGATTAATTATAACTCGAGATTTATTAATACAAAAATTGTTAAAGAATAACCTATAAATATTAAAAACAAACGACGCGTAATCTTCGATAACAATTATAACGTTCGTAATAAAGTAAAATCGATAATTAAAGTTTAAAAAGATAATAACGTAAAATTTTTCTTACGTTGTAATAAAATAAAGTTAGTTGTTGTAGCTTAAAAGAATAATAATATATAATTTCTAATATATTACTTTATTAAAGTAAAAACGCTATAAACATTTCTAGAAAGCGACAACAATACTCTTGATAAAATAGAGTTTATAAATATAGTATAAAAAAAGTACAAAATAATGTTTTAACAATATTGCTTTATCGAAATAAACAACTTTAAATCTTTAATATATAAAATTATATTTTCGAACAAATTTAAAAGATTTTGTATATTCGCTAAATAAAATAAAAAAATTAACAAATAAATTTGTTTTCGTATATAATTAAATTTATTAAGCGACAACAAAAGAGACAAATTTTAAGAGAAATTATTAAAGAAATCTTGTATTTTTTATTAAAATAATTTAATCAAAGTTTAGTTTGTTAATAACAATTAACTAATTGTTTGTTTTTTTTCGTTTTACTCTTTAGTATATCTTTAATATTTAAACAATTTAAATTTTACTTTAAAGTACAATAAAAACAATAATAAAAACAACAAAAATAACAAAAAAAATAAAGTCAACTTTTAAATAAAATAATCTAGCGAATTTTGCGTTTCTTATTAAGATAATTTAATCAAAGTTTTATTTATTAAGCTTGTTAATAACAATTAATTAATTGTTTGTCTTTTTTTGTTTTAATCTTTAGCGTATTTTTAATGTTTAAACAACTTAAATTTTATTTTAGAATTTTACGACAATAATAATCGAAACAACAAAAACAATAAAAGTAACAAAAACGACAATAATAGCGTATTTGTTTATGTTTAAAATAAATTTCGATTTGCGAAAATTAAAATTTTTAATAACAAATAAACAATAAATATTTTTACGCAAATTTAAGTTAAAAAATTGAACATTAATTAATTGTATAATAATTGCAATATTGTATTCTTTAAGAGCGCAACGTTTAAAAATAATGAAAAAAATTAAATATACGCAAAAAGCAATCTAGAGCTCTTATTGTTTTGTTTGCAAATAATAGATTTGCTTTAAGCAATTATAATACATAATTTTCTCTTATGTTAAATTATCGTTTAAATAAACTTAGAATTAATAACAACAAAAAATAATATAAATTTTTAACTAAACTTTCTCTAATTAAAGTAAATTAATTATATTATTTATTGTTTTTGTTAATTATAAGCTATATTTAATGTTATTAATATAATGTTAATTTAATTTAGAACATTTTCGTCGCAAGCATTGCTAAACGTACGTAAGAAATTTTAAAAATTAACAATATATTTGAACAAAATATTTTTAACTTTATAATTAAAGTAATCTTTTATATAGTTGCAAAAAACGTACAATCTTCAAATGTTAAAAAAACAAATATCTATATAAATTCTTTTTTTTAATATTGTTGTCGAAAATTTCTTGTAACAATTAATACTTTTATAAGTATATAGACTTCAATAACGTATTTAATTAAATAAAGAGATAAATAAAGAATAAGAATTAAGAATATAATATCTTTTTTATTCTTTAATATTTAAATATTATAATAAGATTTATTAAAATTTAATAAAACAACAATATAAAATATATAAAATTAATAAAAATGTTGTTAAACAAATTGCAAATATTAACAATGCAAAAGCGCTAATTTAAATAAAATGCGCATATATGTTTTAAATTATAAATAAATCGAAACATTGTTAAAGATTTGCGTAATTTTATTATAAAATCGTTTAAACAATTGTTTTTATCTTTGCGTTTATATATAAAATTGTATTCTTTTTAATTTAAACAAAAGTTATATTACAACGCTCAATTAACAAAATCTTAACAACAAATTATTATTTTAATCAAATTATAATTTAATTATTCGAAAAAATTTAATAATACGTTAAGATTTAAATTGTTAACATTTTGTAAATTGA
>JAABUW010008507.1_pt1 | contig 11957 bp, 11 predicted proteins | sample 5560081 | NCBI WGS metagenome assembly JAABUW01 (sample SAMN10711882, study PRJNA513363) | rock metagenome | isolation source: Antarctica rocks | place: Antarctica: Victoria Land, Knobhead sud | reverse complement strand
AATAATGGAACGAAGACGAGCTTGAAGTGAGCATGAAGGAATAGTCTGGGAGGGCAACGAGTTGTACGTTATACCAGGAAACATCGCGATCCCACAATGTAATAATTGCACTTTCTCACGCCTTCCAATCTGTAACAGCATTGTAAGCCTGGAGAACGCTGCTAACGGACATCCGCCTCGCTCAACAAATTACAACAACATCACATCGATCCAATGTTTTCAGACATCACCCATAATGGAAGGCGTACTACTACCGTAGAAGATTCATCTCGTCTTTGTACGGAGATGAAAGTGCCGCCGTGGAGCCCAAGGCGTTTGCCGTCGTCAAACCTCTATCAGGCACTGTTGTTTTCTCAAGCAGCTGTCAAAGCGGTTGCCTTGTTCACCATGTAAGTACGAAAATCCCTTTTCAGTGAGGCAAACCAAACCTTACCAAGCTGGACGAGATGTTTGCGCTGATCAGAGTATTTAGGTGCTCCCTCTGGTCCTCGTAGAGTAGGTCTTGTCATCAGCATACGAACACCATGGCTTCACTGCCTACGTCCCAACCACAGCAGCCGCAAGGCAATCCATCTGCCAACCAGACCACGGCTAGGAGGGCTAGCTGGAATACTGTGTTCCCTCATCACTTTCCTCTCGGCTACCAAAGTTGTACCATCGATGAGTTACGAGGGTTCGTAAAAGATCGTACTGGATACGTTGCCGATGGGAGGGAGCTTATGAAGTCACTGATCGAACGGCTTCTCCAGGCCGATCGAGACTGGCGGTTCGAATTTTTTGGCCTGCCAATCGAGCTGCGCGGTTTGGTGTTTGGACATCTTCTTCACCTCCACATCAAGCATTCAGATACTACAGCGCCGGCTCCTCTGCCAAATCGTCCTCCGTTGCCGACACTGCTCCCACCCGCGGGTTATCAACCTCCAAGCTTAGCACACCCTCCTCCGCTCAACAGCATGCCTCCGCCAACTCTGCTTCCATTCGCGGGCTATCAGCATCCGATCATCCCACCCATGTACTCTCCTGCTCCGCTCAATCTGCCACCCCAGCCAGACCTGCTTCCTGTCAGGACGAGAACTTTGGGCTGGCCGACAATCTGTCATGCAGGACCAGATTTCCGCAAAGAAGCAGAAGATGTGCTCTATGGCGAGAACAACCTCGAAATCAACATCTCCCAGAGACAAGGCTGGCCATCACCGCGTAGGAACGACCCTGTTAGGGTGACGATTGAGCAGTTTTACTCTTCGAACGAAAGGCTGACCTCACTGGTTTCGGCACCTGCTACAGCACTTCCAGACTGGCTCCTCAGGTTGAAACATCTTACGATCAACCTCAAGCTGATCAACACTTCGACCACCGGTACTCCACTCCAGACTCTGCCCACACACATGTTTCTGGATGTGCATTATCATCTCTACTACACCTGCTCTTTCCTAGCTGACAGCAAGAGCTTGAAGATGGTTGCAATCAATGTGGATGGTGCAAACTATCCAAAGTTTGATGAACATGCAGAACATCTCCTTTGGCCGATAGTGAAACTACCGAGTACTGCGTCTACCACTCTCAAGGGCGTGCCGGGAGACATCGTCGTTCGATTGCTCGAGGAGAGGCGCCAGGATACATCTGGCAACCGTGTGCACAGGCTCCAGAGGATATTCCAACACAGGTTGCAGCTGCACAAAGCAATTGACAAGCTCGGAAGTTCTTCCAATTTGCTCGGTGGTGGTGTGAAGAAGGACGTGGCTGAAGCGGTAGGGACACTGCGCAATGTTCTGAAGATGGGTGCTTATGTTGATCACATTTCCGACGCCTGGTTCATGCGTTGTGCTGAGAGCTTCGAGGCCAAGGATATGGGTCCAACTATCGACGCTGTGAAGCGGGAGCTGAAGAATAAGGTGAAGAAGCTGGAGGAGTCTCTTGGAGAGTTATAAGACCCTCACGCAATCGCGTTTGTCGCAATCGCGTTTGTGACGACATATGCAGGCATGGCTGTGTCGGAATTACGACCGCAAAGTACCAGTATCTTGTGCGAGTTATGCCTATGGGGTTTATCCAGGGCCGTGTTCCACCAGGGGCCTACGATGAATTGTAGCCTCACTGTAGCACATTTTGTAATGTTCAACGGTGATCACCTCAAGAACTATCGCTAAACCCACTCATGAGGCAGTGAAATGTTTGTGAGGAGCGACAACCCCCTATAAGCGTTAAGTATGCTGGTGCGTACTTGCTTCATGACCGTGCCAGTCCCCATCCAGCTCCACAGGCGACGACTCCTTCTTGTCATATTACTTACCCCTTCTCAAACGGATTATTACCGGAGCTTTACATGGATCAAAGGAGGGACCACTCGTATAAGAATATGGCGATGGTATGTTATAGGATTTGTTCTTGTCAGGTTGCTCTATAAGCCTCAATTACATATCCAAACTGAATCGCTCTGGCCGTCTCAAGCATTCGTTCCATGCGCGCGTACGCGAGGACGTGCTGTTTTGGCGCCTCTACGCCACTTCCAATGCTTTTCAATTCGTCTCAAACTCGCTGTACAAGAATACAATAGACAAAGCAAAATACACAATCATTATCGTGCCTGACCGTACCCTCCTCCGAAGTTGAGGTCGGGCAACCGTGGTTGACGGTCAGGTGGGCTAGTGCTCACGCTCCGATCCCTATGGCCCATGGCCGCCGCACTAGACACGAGATTTTCGTGGCTCTCTTCCCTCTGGAAGCGCGGAGTGCGAGTGAAGGATGTGGTGTCGGTGTAGGTAGGCGACGCCGGCCGTGGTGGCACTGGGTCGTAACGGCCCTTGGTGTCGGTGAAGGGTCCCACAACAGGCGGGGCACCCTTGTAGGCAGTGTTGTGTTGCGCCATGGGCTCCATGAGGAGCGAGTTGCGGGCGTCCAGTGGGGTGAGATTGTCGAGGTCGCGGTTGATCTTCTCGGCTTCCTTGCGCTTCCTGCGATGTGGGTTTTCCTTGATGCAGACAATGAGGGCATTGACAGCGATGAGGATGGCGAGCACGGCTGTGAGCACGGACTGCACGACAATAAGGACCACGCCGGTAATAGTCTTGGTGGTTTGACTGATGCCGAGCTCCTCGACGAAGACCAAGATGCAGACAACCGATGCGACACGGACGATCTGGATGATGATATTGATCCACCTTCCACTCTTGAGCTGGTATGGCCGTGTCCAGAGCAAGAGGATGAGCATGATGGCTTCCACGGCGAGCTGGCCGGCTGCCTGCGTAAGTCCATGTCCGTTCCCACCAGCGATGATACAGCCTTTGGCGAACATGTAGACGATGGCTGGCAGGAAGAAGAGCCAGTAGTTCTTCTTGTAGGAGTCGTAGAACAGGCTGTACTTGACCCATGTCTCCTTATCCTCGTAGAGCCTGGAAGTACCTCCATCCATTGCCTTGTACTGCTTCGCTTTGCTCCAGATTCTCCAGGTGAACAAAGCTAGAATAATGGTGAATAGTCCAAGCGTAACACCGGCCAACACTTTTGCGCCCCAAGAGTCACCATTGGTGAATTGATAGACGCAATAGAGGGTCCACATGCCGTAAAGAAGTAGAATCAAGTTCGTGATCGCCTTCGCCAACCTCCACCAGTACCGTCTGCGCCAGGATTCGAGTGACTTCGGCAGTTTGCCAATCATGCTCCAGCCTTCCAGAATGACCTTGATGAGAAGGATGCCCACGATGAGTGCGGCTACCACGATGGCCCAGATCAGGAGAACAGTCATGAACGTGTTCTCACTTGGAATGCTCAACTGCTCCACATAAGCTTGAATGCCGGAAACGAAGTGCTGGTCCTTGGCGGTGCCAGAGGAGGATGCGTTGCCACTGCTGCCATCTCCTCCAACGGTGGCCGATTGACCCCCAACGTTGATATCCGTACCGTCGCGCGCGAAGAGGAAGGCAGTGTCCAGTCCTCGCCTGAACAAGCCTCCGGAACTGCTGCCACTGCTGTTTCCATTATCGTATACCAGTGTGGCGTTATGCTTCAGGTATTCGTAATTGGCTTTCGTCAGATTGCCACCAGTCGTCTTCCGGAAGTTGTCGATAGAATCCTGCATCGCACCCCATGGTACCAGTCCGGTCGAGAAGGCAAAGTTCGTGGTGAAGCTTCGGTAGACTTGCGGGTATGGGACGCTCAGCATGCCGTTCGCTGCCATTCCCTGGAACCACATAATCACTTCTCCAAATGAGGGGGAAGAAGTTGCTGCGCCGGGTTGACCGCCTGCCGCCAGTGCGGACAAAGCCGAAAGCGCCAGGGCTGCCGCTGCGATGCCAGCAGCGACGTATGATATGAGCGGCATGTTGAGTGTGTTTCCATTGCCAACAGTCGACTCCACACATCCAACAGGCTTTCCTGTATCCACATTCGTGAGCTGCAACTTCACGTTGCCTTCGAGATCTGGTACGGAGAACGCGACGCTGGGTATCTGTGAAGCATACTCCTGGGGGATCTCTTGCGTGCCGTGGGAGGAGAAGTCGGTCGCGGGTACTGCATCACGTTAGCGAAAAGCCTCCATATATATCGATAGTCCTGACTTACGAGGGCACATCTCCTTCATCCCGGTGTCACATGGATTGAACTCTTTTGTGTATATTTCCTTGCCATATGCGCTCACTATCAACGCCGCCTTCACCTTTTGCACTTCCGTGCTGATACCAGCTACGTCGAATTCTAGTTTCCTAGTATCCTTGTTGTATGTGACATCGAGGTTCGTTACCCTCACCGAAGGGTCGCTGATGCACTCGGAGAAGCCATCTGTGCTGAGGAGGTTGCCACCCAGCACGCCGGCCGGCAGAGCGCTGAGCAGGAAGAGCGGGAGGTGTCGTGCGCCGGAGTACCGCATGGTCGCGTGAGTCGGCTCGCTGGCCTAGAAGACCTTTCCAACACTTCGAGAGAGGCCGATCCTTCGTATGACGTCCGCTGGGGTGCTGAAGCAGCTGTCAGAGACCCGAAAGCAATCCCAAGAGGTCGTGAAGTTCGTAGATCACTTGTAAGATTGCCTGTTGACGTGTTCCAAGGAGGTGTTTCACCAGTCTCGTTAAAAGGAGGGAGCCCAATAAGAATGCTTGAACGCTAGGAACGAGTGTTTGAAGAGCCTTTTGTGTGTAATAAGAACGATTGTGGGTGGGTGATGTATAGAAGGAAAGCAGAAGGAATACCAAAATAGAGAAGAGAGAAGGGTTGCACACGATAGAGTTGTGACGCTGTAGAGGATACGAGAGCAAGGGCTTCGCATGCGTGGCTCGAAAAACGTTGGCCTCGCCAGCGTGGTATGATTGGATCGGGGACTGGCTAGTAGTAGCACGGTCCTCTATTTTCGGATCCCGCTGCGTTCGAGGCCTGGTATGTTGATCGCTGCCCAGATCAGTAATTCATTCTTGAGTCGGCCTATAACAACAGTAAAATCCTGTGCGTTCATATGTCGAAGAGCCCTGAGCCCTACAGTTGTGCCTGCCGACGACCGAAGCGTGCAAAAAGTGGGTGAATGCTAGCGTTGCCACCAGACGGGCGATGGCGGTGGCTGTGCTGGGGGCGTTTGTGAACGTTGTGAGCCGAAAAGCACATGCATTTGCTAGCCGGTCGCCGGTCGAATGTTGAAGGTGTTGGTTGACAGCTGATGAGCAGATGTTCCTTCGATCGCCTGACTCGCAGCAGGTGATGTCTACAATCGCCGGAAGGAGAAGTAGGGATCACCGCTTCCTCTCACGTGCTGGTAAGTTGCGAATGGCAGAGCACGGGCAACTTGAAAGAACTACCCGACATCCTTATTAGTCAGATGGTCCAAAGGTCCAGGTGCATCTCACCAAGCTCACCTAAAAATTCCGACGATCGAGTGAGACCAAATTCTCCGTTTGTCAGGTAGCTTGCGACTCTCGGCCGGCTGTAGATCCATGGTTCCCTAATCGCACCGGAAGCACAGGCAATCGTGCGATCATGAAGCTCTGGGCCATCGCCGACATACATTTGTCCTTCAAGAGCAACAGAGATGAATGGGCGAAGCTGAAACCTCGTGGACCTGAGGATGGACTGATCTTGGCTGGCGATGGTATGATTTTAAATAGCCCGAAGCCTGAAATTGGTCGTATACTGACGTCTACCAGTCGGCGAGTCGCTCAAGACGCTGAATGAGGCATTCGAGACCGCAAAACAACATTTCAAGTACGTCTTCTGGGTGCCGGGCAATCACGAGCTCTACACATCAGCAACTGCACCCGAAGATGAGCTTCATCTACGAGGAGAGGCCAAATACATGGCCTGCGTGATGGTGGCGAAGAAACATGGTGTTCTAACTCCCGAGGACGACTTCATGACCTGGATCTATGAGAACGAAGATGGAATGCAAGCCGGCGCCGTCATTTGTCCTGTGTTCACTCTCTACGACTATAGCTTCCGGCCGGACCACGTCTCGCGAGAGCAAGCACTAGACTGGGCGATGGAGGAAGGTATCAGGGCAACTGATGAGAGCCTGCTGTACCCGACGCCATACTCTTCACGAGACGAATGGTGCCATCGACTAGTACAGCAGTGCGAGACCAAGCTCGACCGCGCCTCGGACAGCGGGTTGCCGCTAGTCATCATCAACCACTGGCCACTTCGAGAAGACACAATCTTCATCCCGAAAGTCCCACGCTTCACCCTATGGTGCGGTACGAAGTTAACCGAGAACTGGCACAAGAAGTATCACGCCAAAGTTGTGGTCACAGGCCATCTTCACGTGCGTCGCACTGACTGGATTGACGGGGTGAGATTCGAGGAAGTCAGCTTGGGCTACCCGCGGCAGTGGAAGGATGCCAAAGACGTTGGCAACGATGTGAATAGTATGATGAGGGAGATCTTACCTGGACCACACCCACCGGCAGCTGGGTTGGAGCCACCAACGGCTTGGAGGTTACATGGGACGGTTGATCTCCAGAGACCGATATTTCACAGACCGTTGCCGCGGCGAAACACCACATCGTGAGGAGGATGGAACTGTGTTTGGAAGGAGTGCGTCAATGGGTGGCATGGACATAATTTGCTTGTGTACTCTCTCGGTTCCAAAAAGCAGACGGTGGAGAATCGTGGACGAAGTAAATATTCAACAGGCCAGGGTAGGGTGTCTGCGATATGACTTGTAGGTCAATCGATGGAGCAGGATTCTGTTGACGTAAGGAACGGGAAGCACCTCATATGCTTCATCCAACATAAGGAAGCTGGCAGAGTGAATGCAGCAGATGCGATATGGAGAACAGCTATAGCCACGATATGAATGAACTGATATATGATGCTATCGCCTAGCGACTCATGTTGCTTCGGGGTCGTGGTCACGATAAAGCTGACTGGAAGACTATCGCAGTTGTTTTCTACTATGCGTAGTTCTTGGTGGCGCTCCTGACCACATCTGGGGGCATGGGGACGTTCTGAACTACGACACTCGAGCCCGCACGACTATCACACCCACTGTCAGCGACAATCTTCACGTCTAACACACGTTAATCCCCTTACCTGGTCACACGAATCCACGCACTACTGGCACCAACACCACTCGAGATCTCGAAGAAGTTGTAAGTAGTGCGTTGAGCAGCCTTCCACGTCTTGCCCTGGTCGGTCGAGACCTCCATCTTGGCAGTGCGGCGACTGGCATTGACGACTTGGGCGGAGAACCAGTACTGAGAGACGCCGGACTTCATGTGGATCTGCAGTGGGCCTGAGATGCGTGGGCAAGGTACGTACGACCAGTCGATGTCGATGATGCCTTGCCCTGCTGGGGCGAGAGCGGAGAAGGCGTCTGGGAAGAGATCGAGATGGTTGGGACCGCAGCCCGGGCACCTTCGACAGGTTAGCACCGACAGGGTTTGTGGTGCGGACTCAACTATATGCTTACTGGTCTACAATCATAGCTGTAATGCTCTTGCCGCCATGGTTGACCTTGACGCAGCCTCCGCAGTTGCCAGCAGTGTCCCAGTTCGAGTCTGACAAAGCAGTGCCGTACAGACCAGATGGAAGGCTGTAGGTGCTGAAGGAGCATGTGCCGCCATGGACGTTGCCACCGTTGCCGCAAAACCTCTGGACAAAAGATCTCGACAAGCACCTATTTCATCTTCGCAACGTGGCACAGCTGAAATGGGGAGATGTTGCCAAATATTTCCCTACAATGTCACCGAACGCTGTAAAGCTTCGGCACAAGCAGCTCAGCGTAACGAAAGAAAAGACCCAAGACGAGGGCGACCACCATTCGGCTCTATTCGTAGAGCGTAGCACCGCGGGCCCCCTTCCCGCTTCCACTTCCGGCAGACGCGAACCTAAGGTCACTAAGCACTATCATGGTACGTCGGGGCCACCGGCGATAAGCACACTGGCGAAACCGTACAACCCTCTACACTGGCGCCGCAAGACCCGGCAGGCTAGCAATGCCACAGTCACGACATCTGCATTACCAACCCGTAAAGTCACGCCGCAGCTTTCTTCACGTTGTGGACGACCCATTCGACACCCGTTCAGACACCGGCCTCAAGAAGGCTATCTGTAAGAGCGTGGAAAGAACGGGGACATCTTTCGGGACGGGAGAAAGGGAAGCGGCTGAAATCATCTTCTACCGCACAGGTATTTTCGGGGATCCTTCTCACTCCGTTGCATCACCTACGTGGAACTGTGGCGAGAGCTTTGAAAACTGGCTGTGGATGCAAAGCGAGTGATAAAAGCGTTCTTATACAGAACGATGTTGCCATCTCTCATGAATTCAGCTAATCTGTGACCTTCAAATATTGATGTTCATTAGAAGTGCAGTCACGCTTCGCAATATTGCGAGCTTCTTTCCTTACGATAGGTACGCCTCAGTAGCAGACGTATTGCTCTCTGATACTGCCAATCGAGGCCTCACCGCCGTTCGCCGAAATTTTCCGACGTCGTGACTCAAGGTTGTATCCCAGACAGTTGCGGCACAGGCTGGAATGCCCTGTCTTCAAGATAATCTTCATACTAATCGGACTATCATGTTTACTGCACTCGACCACCACTCTGTTCCGGCACCGTCCTTGAAGACCACAATTCCAATTCGTTGCCGCTGTCGATTCGAAAAGTCGTCCCCGTTTCCATCACAGCTATCAGGTGGAGCGAGTATTAGTCCGGCTTTAGTCGTAACTCTCAAGCACTCGCATGACCGTACTCTGGCTTCTCCACCGACTTCACCGGCAATGTCGCCAATGTCAGTTTGGCTGTACACGTCCAAATGCGCGGGTCCAAGTGAGGCATTGAGGTGGTTTGGTCTTGTGTCCGTCAACCCGGATGTCCAGTTGTCACCCCAGAGATCATATTGCTCAGGGTAGTTCGTACTTGGGACAAGCCAGCCTTTCTTTACCGGTCCTTCAACATCTAAGCGTCCATTGAGCACTTCGCCGAAAGAATCGACTCCTTTGTATGACAGAGCGTGATCCAATACTATCGCATATTGATCCTCGGCTGGCGTCTCGAGCCATTCCAGGTACTCACTATCTAGTGAAGCCCATGTCCAGGAAGGTGCACGGTATGCTGTTGGTTTACTTGCTTGATCTTCCCTCGCCGGATACACGAGGTCATTATACCAGAGCAAGCACCGTGGTAGCTGTGACAACCAAAGTCCAGCTAAGTATTTTTCATCGTTGATTAGTCGATCAGATAGCCATCTAGCTATCCCAGAAACGGCTGGGAGTTTGTCTTTGGGAAGGGTCAGTCGGCGACGAGCGTAATTGCGAACCAAGCTTTGCCAGATCTCATGAATTGAGCATTCGCGGTTCGATAAAGTCTTCTCTGCACGAGAAATAGAATATTCCAGCGGCGGACAAGGGAAGATCTGGTTAGAACCATAGATTGGTCTGTACATTGTACCGCTTTCGTTCCATCGGGACGTTGCGCACTGCCACGAGATCTGAGTGGTGCCCATTACTAGGAGCCGTTGAGAAAGAAGAGTCTCTTGTAGCGTCCAGCCACGACAGTCGGTTGGTTCTTTGAAATCACGGACCGGCCTTTGACGTACCCAGCACGTCCCGTAGCGTCCTTTAGCATCATGCCAATTCATCTCTGACAGACATTCCACCTCGTCAGGGGCATGCCGAAAGATCCCAGCTTCACAGTTCCTTCCAGCGGCCGCTGACAGCGTCAACTCCGAGTAGTTGTATATAGCACTCATCTCAGCCGACTGTTGTTGCCAGTCAAGGTCCACGTCTTGCACGATACACAGTGAACAGACCCACAAGTATCGTATGTCGAGACCGGTACAGACATCGCATGCTTCCCTGATGGTAGTTGGCAGTCGATGTAAGTTAATACCTTCACCAGTGAACCGGGGTAGCAAGTCTTCAGTCAGTCTCACATTTTGCGAATTGCCCCAGCAATAGCTGAGCGCTGCGTATGGTTCCTTGAAGCCTTCAGGAACACTCATGACGCGGACGAGTCCATTCTGGAACGTGTCTGGTCTCAAATCAAGGACTCGAGCTGGCATGAACGTCCGGTCTGCGTGGGCATTGCATTGATGGTGTGTCGATTTGCATTCATTAAGCAGTTCTTTGGCCATGGCGATTTGCTTCGCTTTCGACAAATCGCCATCGACCCGTCGTCCAGATACCACGTCTGCCACAAGACTATCTTCGGATTATCAGAGTACTATTCTATCATTCAAGACAATCGGGAGAGGGATTAACAACCTGAAGCAACGTAGATTCCCCCAAGCCTTTCGTCCAGATTCAAAGATATCGGACCACCAGGGTAGTCCACTGTGTGCTGCGCATCTAAGCAGCAGCTGATAAATACGTTGTGCTCGCTTCCCTGCGATCGATGGCGAACCGCAATAGGGCTCTGCCTAAGCAGTTGGTAGAAGAATTCCAGGCCCCAGCTCTCTTTACAATATTGGCCAGTGTCAGGATCTTCGAGACATCTCATCTCCATATGTACGAGGCTGCAAAAAGCACAGTGTTCCGCACTGGAACTCAGTTCGAACAGATTCGAATAGCGTCGAATCTCGACATCAGTGTCCCGACCATCGAACTGAAACGAGAGCGAATCACAGTCTTTGCACAGCATGTTGATTCAACTGACGGAGTTTGGTAAAGGCGGCACAGTCGCACAAACCCATAAGATAGAAATAGGCCTCAATACCGATCTGCCTCCATTTGAGAGAGGTTACACGTCACGTTGCATGGCTGCCTCAGACAAACCTGAACCGCTTCCCAAGCGCGAGGGACTAGAAGGTTAGCTCGTCTGCTGTACGGACTCACCTGCTGCACGTGCTCCGTCTCGTCTACTAAGTGAATATAAGAGCGAATATCTCGCTATATACGTATCGGATTTAAGTGATTTAAAGCACATATAATAGCGGTAACTTTAGTAATCCTAATAATATATAATATTAGTCTAATATACGACTACTTAGCCTAAGAGGCCTAACTAACTAGCTAGAGCTAGTATTAAATACACTAGCTAATTTAGCTAATTCTATCGATAATATAACTATAAGGTTAGGTAAATATTACTTCTAAGCCTTCTTTAGCTTCTTAACTAACTATTAAAGCTTAGTAGCGAGTTATTTAGTCGCTCTATTCGTATTAATTTAGTATACCTTCTATAGTACTTCTACGGCTTATCCGACTTTCCTTCTTTAAGCCTATTTTTTATAATAATACGTTATTTCTTCTTATTAGCTACTTTAGTAAGTAATTATATCTTCTTCTTATATAAGCTACTTAGTAGACTCTACGGCCTATTTAGTAGCTTCTTTAGTATCGCTTTTATCTTAAAGTAACTATATTTAATTAGGGCTAAATATAATAGCGCTACTACCTATCTATTACGATCCTATAAGGTAGTATTACGTAAGTACTTCTTTAAAGAGTAGGTAGTAGTAGGTATTTAGGTAAGATAACTCGAATATACTATAAATAGTTATAGACCTTTTAGTAAGATTATAATATAAGTTAAATATAAGTATA
>JAABUW010008503.1_pt1 | contig 11961 bp, 21 predicted proteins | sample 5560081 | NCBI WGS metagenome assembly JAABUW01 (sample SAMN10711882, study PRJNA513363) | rock metagenome | isolation source: Antarctica rocks | place: Antarctica: Victoria Land, Knobhead sud | reverse complement strand
TCCGCCCCCCCCCCCCCCCCCCCCCCCCCCCCCAAAAATTTGCAAGATCCAATTTGTGATGCAGTGGGCCTCACTTGTCGTCGGTGCCGACCATGGACAGGACGCCCTTGGAGCGAAAGATGTCGGCGCCACGCTCCGTCATCAGCTCCTGCATTCGGACATGAACTCTGTTAATATTCACTCTGCATCCGCATCTGACAGACGACTGTGAATTCGTCCTCCTCCTTTGGTAAACCATCTGCAGCCTGCCTTGCACCCTTAGTGGCAGACTTTTGGAAGATACGGCCCTGCGATGCTTCCTACCGGGCCGGCTGGCACATCGACGCAGTCACAAGAACGGGCGCGTGGCGCAAGACAGCCACCTGCAGCCAGTCGTTGATGGCGTAGGGGTGCAGACGTCCCTCCACCTCGATGCTGACGGACGTAACCCGGTCGTCGTGCTGGTGGTCCTCCGAACCTGCCTGCCGCACAGATGACAGACACAATTTGTCGTTGCTTTATTCTTTCTGTCTTAGTATTTTATGGTGTCGTGCTGGTGGCTCTTCATCTCGCCTACGCAGTCGCACAGAACCCGTGTCATTTGCCAGCTCGAGTAAAGACCAATCAGATGTCACGACTTGATAATTTACAAATTGTGACAGATGCACAAGGCATCACCGCTTAGGCAAATTGGCAAGCTGAAGACATGCCGCCATCCGCATGGCATCAGGGATCCCGGCAACGAGGTCTGTGTTCAGGTTAAGAGACTCCGGAGTCTCTTGACCTGAACACAGACCTCGGACCCAGACCCTGCCTGAGGGCTCGACACGCCTCCTTCGGAATGCTAGACCGCGTGCAAGTACAGGAACAAGACAATGAAAACACACATCCAGGAAGCCAGGCTCCATGTCAAGGACGCGGTCCAGGCTGAACGCCTTGACGCCGATCAGCTGGGTGACGTCCACCTTGGCGTGCTGCGCCTCGATGACGGTCACCGCCTTGTTGATGCCCTGGTGCAGCATGCGCATGGGTTGACTGCTAAATCACCTCTAGGGTTGGGACTGCGCAACTACTTGATGGCTGGAGGTGTCTGCGATTCTGGCAAAGCACATCAGGCCGACAACGCAGTATGGTCAGGTGGCAATTGGCAACTGATATTCTTATGAAATTGCTCTTGCTTTAGAAGACAAGGCGGCACTGCACCCTGATCCGCTTGATGACGGCCGCCTTGTCGCTGTCGTTCACTAGGTCAACCTGCAGAATCATGCACGATGTAATAACTGTTATGTCATTGCAGATAGCTTCTTGCGGATATGCATGCAGGACATGCAGGACATGCAAAGAGCTCGGCTGCGGAGACACGGCATGGCGCGGATACACCAGGTAACATATTGAAGTCGATGATAGAGTCATATTTGCCTTGTTGAGCAGGACGATGTCGGCGAAAGCCAGCTGCTCCACCGCCTGCGGCATCGCACAAATGTCTCAGAGTCTGCTCAGCCAGGGCCTTGTGGGCCACAGCATGCAGCACACATTTACTCTCGGCGTGGGTGTGGCTGCGGCTGCTGCTGCTGCTGCTGCTGCTGCTGCTGCTGCTGCTGCTGCTGCTGCTGCGCAGGAGGCCTAGGCCGCAATTATTTTGCGCCAGGACACGCAACTTAGGATGCATCATTCAATGTTCCTCCGCCAGAGGCAGATGTGAATTGAGCACAACAGTCTGATGCACGCCCATATGGGCGTGCCTCGTTCTCGAAGCCCTCGGGCTTCTCGTCGTCCAGGTGCTGCGTGACGTGCTTGGCGTCCACCACCGTCACGATCGCGTCCAGGTACAGCCGCCTGCGGAGGGCATGTCAATTCATCAAATATGCACTGAGATATCTAAGACATGCCGACGCATCGCCCCGATTCCGTCCTGGTACAGCCGTCTGCGCAGCGGGCAGGCGGTGACCCGAAGAGCAAGAGGCGCGGTCGCCAGCTCAGCTGCGTGCAATGTGCAGCTGGTATATCCATCAGGGTGAATGTCAGGGCAAGGAGAGGAGATTCAACCACTGATGATATGCAGGGGACTTGAGGCGCACTTGCGCAGGTTCTCCTCCATGAAAAACGTCTGCGCCACAGGTGCAGGGTCCGCCAGCCCTGCACGCATTGAAGGCTAGAAATTCAAAACCCGCGACACTTTCCATCGAACTCCAAGCAGGTGAGGGCACGTGCATGTACAATAAAAAGGGGTGTGCAAAATTTCAGGAGCTGCTGGGTCACTGAAGGTTCGTAGACTACACATTCCGCCAGCAGTCTCGAGGCGTCCACTAAAAACCGTACCGGTGGTCTCGATGATGACGCCGTCAAAGTGCACCTTGCGCTCCAGCAGCTCCGTCAGCACCTTCATCAGGTCGCCGCGCACTGCGCCAGCGCACACGGTGTGGTGAAGGTTCGGCCCTCCACCTCGAAAGAAGCCCTGACAGGCGTCGGCTCTATTGCCTTCTGGCAAACCTCCGCATTGTTGTTGCGCGTGCTTGCGTGCGGAATCTGCAGCAGGATATTTACTCACCTGCACCAATGTGCAGCAGGCACGGTGGGCGCGAATGTGCGGCAGCAACACGCAGGACTGAGGCGCACCGGTGCAGCACAGGCAGCCATTAAGCATTTCGATGATCTGGGTCTCGCTGTGGAGCTTGATCAACGCATCGTCAATGCCAACGTCGCCTGCATTGCACATTGACACGCCAGATCAATGTCTGCGCAACTAGGCAAAGGAAGCGCCTGGGCCACTCTGCACAGTGATAGTCTGCAGAGTGCAGCGCTGTTCACCACAGTGCCATAGACAGCAGCATCAGCAAAAAAAAGCGGAAGTGGCTGCAGCCGGCTGGAGAGCGCCTCACAACCCATGGGAAAGCACTGTCACGCACCGTACTCGTTTTCGATGACCGCATACTTCTTCCTGTGTCAGGGGCAACACCACAGATAACAATGTGAATCGCGAGACGCTGATGTCGAGATTCTGAACTCGTGCAGATACCCCTTCGCAGATCATGTGCGGCGACTGCAGCATGTGCGGCGCACGCCTTCAGTAGTCACGTCGGAGCATTGGTTATCCTCGACCCACAGTTGTCAAACCGCTTACCCATGGTGCTCGGTCAGGATCCGGTTGATGAGAGTCGTCTTTCCCGACCCAAGGAAACCTGCGCAGAGGCAGCGTCACAGCCGCTGAGCGCGTCACGCTCACGGCTTGAAAACAATGGAAACCCACACGAACGTTCCAAGAGCTTGCCGAAAGGCTGTACTGTCAATCACTACACATGTGCAACGCCTGCTGGTTCACCGTCGCGACACATCAGAAGGCTGCGCAGCCCCACTGGCAGTAGGGAATGTGTGCAAGTGCACCAGTGATGACGGTGACTGGGATCTTCTTGGTTCGCTGTGCCGAAGGCGGTGCCATTGTGGCAGGTCGACACGGCGAGACCTGAAAGACAGCAAGATTTAGTCACCGCAATCATAAGCGCTGCACGACACTGCTTGTAGCCGATGCTGCAGCTGCTGCCCTCGTGCTGGATACACGGAACTTCAGTTTTTTTCAACGATCCAACCGAAGATGATCGTGCTCATCTCGCAAATGCAGAAGTGGTCTATGCACATGTCAGTGGGTGATGCGGCGACTTTGTGACAAACAAGGCGCTGTGTTGCTGTGCAGCATCGCTTCTCAGAAGTTGGTCCGGCTCTCAAAATTTGGAGCAGGCTCACGCATGCTCTGCATTGACAGCTGCCGAGAGTGCCGCCTCATCAAGTCGTGTACTCACCACGCACATGCATGGCGCTCGCGAGTGCCGATCGGCACTTGCGATGCATGTCATGCTGCCGACATCACAGATAGCGATAGTGCATATAACTCAACGCCTTGGAGGCGTACCTTGCGTCAGGTTTGGTGGCGTCAGCGGCACGTATTGCGACAGGATCGTGCGAGAAGTAGGGGCAAACCGAAGGCATCGCAGCGATGGAGGCAGAAACTCTTCACCAACCAGCTGTGCCGGATGGAAGCATGATCTGTTGCGCGAGTACCGCGACGCATGAGTTTCAGCGGGGCCGTGTGACTCGCTCGGGACCCAAGAATCTCTTAAAGTGGGAACCCACCTTGGGGACGGTGGCTCTGAGACAGCGGAGGGCGGCAGGAGCCGGACGATGCAGGAGAGCAGTGATCTCCGCGTTGTATGCAAGCAGAAAAATGCTGGCTGAAGCACCAAATCCAGGCAGATCTGGCGGCTGTCCGAGGCACGATTCGCCGGGACCGTCCGTTCGGGATCCGGGAATTATCATCAATCCCGGCACTGGCTTTTTCCAGTTTGCGGCTTCCGTCTTCATCTCCTGGGTACGAGAACGTTGCTGCCTTCTGCAACAATCTCTCCTGCAACTTTGATGAAGCCAAAGCCTGGACGATGCCGTGCGGCCGCATACACAGCGGCTGCACGCCTTTCGACTGCTGCGCTCCTGACGTGCTGCCTGCCTGTGTGCAGGCCCCGACGCCTCCGATATCCATCTGCTTTGGCATCAGAACATGGATGCCACCGCCGTCGCAGACGCCTGTGCGGAGCCACAGAATGATCAGGTGAGGTTTCCGTGCCACCGTCTGCGATCCCGGCAGCGCACGCAGACTGTTTACGCACGAAGACCTGCGCCTCCCCTCCCAGATGCATATCGAAACGCCGTGTCATTGTCTTCGTCTCTATCAGTGGGGCCGCGTGCTCGCTGATGCCGTTGTGCACATGCCGTTGTGTGGTAGGTCCGAACGCAGGCATGTGCACTTCAGTGCACCGTCACGAAGCACCACTACCTGAACAGCCTTCGACTTCAATGATTTTGATGCTGCATAGAGAAAACATGGCGTAATGTACTCGACGCTCGTCCTCACGAGATGTCGTTGTCATTTGGATACAGAGCGGCGGCCGCAGTCTCCGCATTGGCGGCCTGTTCATCATCTTGGCAGGTGTGGCAATCATCTTCTGCGCAGCATAGCGAATTTTTATAGTCTTTATAGTGCACCTCTGTCTCGGAGGCGGATGCTGTTGCACGTTCTGCTGCACGTTCTGCCGACAGACTGCCAACATGACAGATGCACACGTTCTGTCACGCAGCGACAACATGTTCGGGAAAATTGTTGAGCCATGTGCGTGCATTCTTCTTTGCAGTATCAAGCCTGGGCGTCATCATCCCCCTGGTGCTGGGGCGCCGCTTCAAGTCCGCCTTCTTCTTGGCACGCACCTTCGGGGTGAGTGACACTTGCAAGCAACCCCTCCCTTATAGAAAAGCCCATTGAGAGACGTTCGTCACTTGGACGCGCATGTTTCAGCTTCCTGCATGGTCATGCGAGTCCTCAGATGTGTGTAGCACCTGCTGCGGTGTGATGTCACTTGAGATCCGCCGCCGCTCTGTTCGAGCCCTTTTGAGGCCGACTGTCCCATCCTGCTCCGCAGGCTGGCGTCATCATATGCACAGGTAGACATGCTGGATTGCTCCCATGTTTGTGCTGCATACGAATTCCACCACAACTCGCTCTGCCAACTTTGTTGCCGCACATGTACATGATATTATCCTGAACTGACATCGCTGTGGTGTCTTCCCTCGCTGGCAGCCTTCGTCCACGTCCGTCTCTGCCGCACCTTAGGCTGCTCACTTGCATATGTCTGCCTGGCTAGCCAAAACTATCACCGTGATATTGAGCCGCTCGTCATGGGCAAACAATTGTAACAATTGGAATGGCTGACTGAATTGATGACCACGTCACACTACAGGTGCTGGCTGATGCATCCGCTGACCTATTCAACCCCTGCTTGGGCTGGTCTTCCGGTGAGAGGAAAGATTGCCATCGAGTGATATCGAAATCTGTGACAATCGTTCCCTGCTATGTGTGCCTGCTCGGCGCACGTCTGAATCCGGGTCGTGCTGCTGCTGTTGCATGGTCAGGGCAGCAGCAAAAGTTTCAACACTGCCACAGTGCACCCCTGCAACGTTCAGACTGCGCCATCTATGCACAATGCAGAGTACCCCTGGGCTAATGCCATTGCCTCCTTTGCTACGCTGCTGACCTTTGGCATGGAGTATGCCCTCGGCAACATCTTCCGCAACCGTCTGGGTGGCTCTGGTCTGTCGCCTCCATCCTCCAGCAGCACACTGGCGGTGCCCATGCAGGTGTGTGTTCATGTCAATCTATGAGTTATCCATCATTCTGCGCCGGTGCAGAGCCACGGCGGCCAGCCGAACTTTGCGTGATACTGTACTGGCCATGGGCAATCTTCCGAATTGGGTTGACAAAACACTGGCTGCCTGGCTGCAGGCTGGCGCGGGTGTCGAGGACCCCGAGACCGCGATGACCCTTGCCGAAGAGAAGGCCGTCGCCCTGACGCGCCTGGACGCCACCATCGCCTCCTACACCCTGGTGCGCAGCTGTTTTGTCCGCATACTGACAGTGCGCGCTACCGATGCACACCACGTGGCAGCAGAAGCGCATCGCAGATATATATTATGGCCTTGATTGTGTGCGCATTCCGAATGCGCCTCAGAGGCTCTGAGGCGCCCTGAGACATACTGCGGAGTCGGCTCTTAGCAGCTTTTGCAGATCTTCCTGAAGGTGCCGTCAATGATGCTGTGAAGCGCCGCTCTGCAGCTGTCCGGCACACATGTACCCACCTGCCCTGCCGTCAGCGCAGGAGGCGGGCATCGTCATACACTCGATTTTCATCGGGCTGAGCTTCGGTGCCGAGACGGACTACGGCGTCATCCGGGCGCTTACCATTGCGCTCGGCTTGTGAGCTCTTCAATCTCTGCCTAACTTATCAGGTCGTTTTGTTTAATTTGAGTAGGTATGTGTATTGGGGATATGGTTTCTTGGTGCATTGTGCAGCCATACGTCGCCGCGTTCTGCGTGCTTCGCTGGATCAAGCTTGTTTGTGGTGCCTCATCATCCAACGTGCGCGCCTGTTCATATCGCGCAGCCACCAGGGCATCGAGGGTATCTCGCTTGCGTGCACCTTCCTGGACGCGGGCTACGGCCGCGTCAAGTACGCGCTCTTCTCCCTCGTCTTCGTCCTCATCACCCCTCTCGGCATTGGTGCGCGGCATGTAGTTGGTTTTTTTATACATCAACACTCGACTGGTCATCGAGATTTCCTTCGTCGTGTCCTTCTCTTCCTCCTCCTGTGTGGCACAGCCGTTGTGCAGCATCGCGGCATGTCGGTCCTGCCATTGCTGGCAGGACCGACAATCAATATTGACCCACAATCAATATAGAGCGGAGCTCGGCACGAACCTAGCTGAGCCAAAACCGCTGGTTTCGAAACCTGAGTGGATCTCCCACTCAGGAGCGACGTGCATCCTGTGCTAGATGCTGGCAATGATATATGGGTAGGGTTTAGGGCTCAGGGTTCAAGGTGCACGAAGCCGCCGTGCACGCGGACTACTGCCTGCATTCCCAGACGCTGCTGGAATCAATGTGTCAAAATTTCCTGGCGCAGCCATCGGCCTGGGCGTCGGTAACTCCTACCACCAGGGCTCCAAGACCGCGCTGGGCGTGCAGGTGCGTCACGTCCAGGAAATTCTTGGCACTCCTGAGTCGATACTCCGATGATGTTGTGTTGTGCATGGTGACCGAGGCTGCTCCTGTCTCGACTGCGGTTTTTCTCTGGCAGGGATCACTCAACTCCATCTCCGCCGGCATCCTCGTGTACAACGGCATCGTCGACCTGCTGCTGCCAGCCTTCGGGTGCGTGTGCTTAGGCGCTGTAGCTGCACTTGGGACACCGAGTGCCTGCTATCTTTGCAAGGAGTAGCCTGGCACTGTGAGCTGCCTCGTTCACAGTCTGAGCAGTCACGCAGCTGTCCAGCCTCTGTAGGAATATTACGTTGCTGGCTGACGATGAGGAAACTTCTCGGTTTCGTTGCATATGATGATCGTTCCGAATGAGCGGGAGAAATGTGAATGTGACCTGCAGGTACGGCGGCCACGGTCATGACGCGGACGGAGGCCAGAGGCGCAGCGGCATGCTGACCGTGTTGGGATTCTTCAGCATGTTCTGCGGCTGCGGGCTGCAGGCCCTGATTGGCAAGTGGGCTTGAAGGCCTTGCTGCCTCCAGCGCGCACACGAAATTTCTAGGGTTTGTTTCCAGCGTGTGTCGACAGCTTCTGGCACAACGTTGTGCCAAAAGCTAGGACCGGAATGCTGTGGTGCTGCTGCATTTTGGTGCTGCTGCTCAAGGTTGCTGCAAGGTGGCAGTTCCTGCTGTGAAGTTTCCGGCAAGCTTGCATTTTATTACCAGCTGACATGTCTCTGTGACAGCGTGACTCAAAGCACGATGTGTGGTACACTAATTACGGTCTACAGCACCACGACTCTGGTGCTCAATTCGCTCCATGAGCCGGAAGCTGCAGGATGTCCGATACAAAGCCAGCGCTACACCTTTGGTGCACGATTTGCTACGTATACCCAACTCTTTCAATCCTCACTTCGCTCGCTGACTTCAATACTGCCCAGACAAGATGAAGACAGTAGCATTGTTCTGCTTGGCTGGATGAAACTTCAATGCTGAAACATTTTTGCTATTTGGCCTCCGCTGCCAGAGCCAACGTTTGCCCGCCGGCGCCCGAATCACGGCGGCGTCGGCCTCATGCCCACTTCGCCACGATGCACATGGCGCCGCAGCCCAGCAGCAGGGAGATGTACCCGCTGATCTTGAGGCCGACGCTGCGCTCCTTGCCACCCGGCCGCTCCTGGATGGTAGGGTTTATGGTTTAGATTTAGGGTTTAACATTCAGGGTTTAGGATTTAGGGTAACATTGATCAGGTGCGGTCATGCTGACTGAGCCCACAAGACGCGCCTCGCACTGCTGGTTGCGCTGCAGAGGCGAGCACAACGTGCAGCAACATGCGGGCACGGATGAGGCACAGCAGCTGCACTTCAGCAGGGCGACTGAAACGCCATCAAAAGTGCTGGAGGTGGGCGCCGGTGGAGAAACAAACGCACATTGAAGGCTGGAATCAACAGGTCGACGAGCCCTGCGGTGCAGGAGAGCATTCACGAGACGTGGATCATAGGATCCTCGACAGGCAGACGCGGGATGCGAGCAGTGCGCAACAGCGTGAGCGGAAAAGCAGGAGAGCAACTCAAGAATGTTGAGTCTTGTGCGCACCGTTGTACACCAGGATGCCGGCGGAGATGGCATTGAGGATTCCCTGGGTTGCCAGCACCTGCAGACACGGGTGCGGCGGGGATTCTGATGTGGTGCAGCGGGAATCTTTGAGCATGCTGCAAGTCAGCCTGGATATGCTGTCCGGGCGGGTCCCAGTGAACAGAGGGAGCAGCCAGTGAAAGGGACTTGCAGTGAAAGGGACTTGCAGTCAAAGGGACTTGCAATCGCGCCTTGGGAGATGCAGCATTGTAACTCGAACCAATCCCCAGCCCCACCGCACACCCTGCCGGCGTCACCTGCAGGAGAACATCCTCCATATAGAAAAGGTCGTTCGTGCCACAATATGGGCACACGTCTGCCAGCCAAGAGATCCATGAACGCCGACCTCGATCACACATCACAATGCGGCCGCCACATAGGGAAGCTTCAACGGTAAGAATTGATATGGTGGGCAGCGGCGCACCAGCACAAAGGCGGCGGCAAACCAGAAGTACTTCCGTGTGCTGTACATCGCCTTGGCAAAAGTCGCGCCCAGCGCCACGCCGTCCAGCCCTTGCTGCAACAGCAAAGCATTGGGTTTATGGACACTCAGTCCGGCTCGTCAGATTATCTGAGAATGCAGGTTTGTCACCTCCTGCATGGGGGCAGTCAGCTTCACCCTGCACTGGCAGCCGCCGAGGCAACAGTGCCCACGTCTTGGAGCTGACGACACAAGGGGAGGGCACGCCCACAACACTCTCATTACGTTTGCTGGACGCGAACAGTTTTTGAGGTGCTCACGTGGAAGCAGAGGGCGACAATCAGCGCCACGATGGTCTTCTCGTCTGTGTTTGCGCCAAATGCGATGCCTGCGGAAAGAAGTATCTCAAAATTGTAGCCATCGGGCGCCTGGCGAAAACCAGTCATCCAAGCGGTCTGCAGGAACATGCAGAATTTGCAATATTGCAGAATTGCATCGGACAACATGCATTCAATCAGGCACTCAAGTCAAGCAACAGCGTCACTGCGCAAGCTACGCCGTGTTGTGGCATGCAGAGTAGTGGTGAGCACGCACCTATCGTGAACGAGTGCACCAGCATGCCAGCCTCCTGCAAGGGATGAGGTTGCAGCACAGTCATGGTTTGCCCTACAGAGCCGTCCTGACGGCATATGAATTCAGCGCCAGTGCGCATGGCAAGTTCGCCGTCGTCCACTTGCATGTCCGGCGCCCGCAGGAGACTGGTCGCCTAGAACATAACGGATCCCTGAAAATGAGGACGGCGACAGGCTACTTGCAGTTGATCTCGGAGTCGCATCGACAGCCACGACCTTGGACAAAGTGGTAATAGAAGGAAGGCCCAGACCAAAGGCGGCGGCAGGCTGATTGCATTACTGTGCATAAGTCATGTTCCCATTGCTCAGAATCACAACGACAATGCACAAATCTCGAATCCTGTAGAAGCAACAAAACGCGCCAGCACATAGGAGATGGCGATGTTCTCCAGCAATAACTGTGTCCCTAAACTGATCATATTTGGGTTTCAATGAGCAAATTCACCAGCACATAGGAGATGACGGTGGCCTCCAGCAGGTCGAAAGCCACCTCCTTCTCCTCCTTCTCGTTACCCACGCTGCTATTTGGCACGCTGCTGATGGAGGTCCGCTCCACATCCGCATCCATTTGCGCCACCTGTCGTGTGTCGAGTGCACCACGCAGCCTTCGGCCTGGGTGACGGTCTAGTGGTCGTGTGGCGCACTTGGCAAGCCGCGATTCACCCGGTCTGGAGTCTCCACAGCGTCTGGGGAGCCCCATGTCCAGAGAAAGAATGCTGCACGCCATGCGGAGGATGCGTAGCATGCGGCGTTTCGGATGTGATCGAGCGATCGTGCCTGGGAGGGCGTGGGACAGGAGCCGCGTGTCTGGGTTCCCATCCTCGACTTGAAGAACGCCGTGATCGCCATCTCTGCGTTCGACGCAGAGATGTGTAAGGCAGGAGCGGACGACGGTGGCACGCCCCTCTGCTTCCAGCGAATTCCTCGGCCACCGCGATGCCTGATGAGTGCAGTGCTATGGCAGAGCAGGCACTGGCTGTCACTGTCAAGCAGCTGCACAGGTGCATGGGCGCAGAATGCATGCCCGTCAGCAAAGAGTGCACAGCGGTGCTGTCCTGGATCACCCTGAACTGTAGGTGGACTAGGTTGCCATGACCATGCTGTAATGAAACAAAGCTGCACGGGCAGGCTCGATCACCAGTCATGCAGATTGAATTGGAGATTCGCGTCAGATGCAGACAGGCGCACCAAGTGCGAAGGTGCCCAGGGCTGCGTACGCGGCAATCACCATGCTGAAGGGGTAGCCTTTGCTCCACCTGCAGCGGAACGGACACACCCACTTTGTTTCAAACAAAGTTTGTTGAGCCTGAAACAGCGCACAATGCTGAATGGGTGTGGAACGGAATACAAGGCAGTATCAGGCAGCTGCTGCGACCTGGGAAGCAGGACACACACCCTAAACCCTAACCTTTACCCGAGACATGGGTGCTGCAGGTCCGCCATGGAGTCGAAAAGCACCTGCATCAAGTGCGGACCCGCATCAGCCGCATGACACCGTGCAGATGCTCAGTCAGACAGCAGGTGCCAGCAGCGACTGAGCGAGAGATCCCCATGCAGTGCTCAGGTACTCTGATCGGCAGTGCACTCACACACAGATGTGTGCTCTGGCCATCCGGCGGATTGCGGCATGCCCGCCACAAACATGCAGGAACAGGGAAATGGGAGGAGGAGGAGGAGGGGAGGGGGGGGGGGGGGGGGGGGGGGGATGAATGCAGGCG
>JAABUW010008499.1_pt1 | contig 11965 bp, 19 predicted proteins | sample 5560081 | NCBI WGS metagenome assembly JAABUW01 (sample SAMN10711882, study PRJNA513363) | rock metagenome | isolation source: Antarctica rocks | place: Antarctica: Victoria Land, Knobhead sud | reverse complement strand
GACCAGCTCTTGTTGCCCGCCGCGGCTGACTGTCGTAGTCTGCAGGGCAATCAGCGTCAAACAGCGAGCCATCGGCGCACTTCGAGTCCGCTTCAAGTGCTTAACACAGATCGTTAGCAAGCGGCACTGCAGACCAGTTTGCAATGCCAACGCACTTCAGCATCAAAGCCGCCCTGTGGGGTTTGGTGACAGCTTTGTTACAGCACAGCAGTGTTGCCAGCGACCCTGTTGACTGGGCTGCATTGACTGTCCCTGAGGACCCACCACTGCAGTACACAGGCGATGTGAGGCCCTCAACACTTCAGTTGATCTCCCCTTACACAGTGAAATCAGACTGGCTTATGCCTGCTACGTAGTCTACTTGCAAGTCAATTGACAGCTCACTGTGACATGAATGTAATCAAGACAGCTTGCTCTTACCGTGCATAAGGGCTCTGCACAGCCTTGTTGTCTTCACCACATTGCTTGCAAGAAACAGATCTGAAAGCTTTGGCCAACACATGTAGTTCAAGTCTTATGGACAGTCTTTTCACCTGCTGATGCAGGGTACATTCTACGGGCTGGGTTCAGACAACCAGGGAGCTTGTGGGTTCAGTGGCAATGGCGCAAACAGCCTTAGTCTGCCCTGGTCAACCGGCACCACTCTCACTGTGGCCATCAATGATGATCAGTACAGCAGTGGTATCACCTGTGGGATGTGCATCAAGTTCAGAGGCACCGGCACTGGAATTGGCACCCAGCCCATCCCTCAGACATGGCAATATGCACTGGTGGACAACAGGTATTGTTCAATTCTGGTCTCGTAGCAACACACATGACTTACACACCTAGACATACATGCGACTTGTTCAGCATGCGGCCTGTGCTTGGGTCTATATTTACAAGTCCTATCAATCCAAATGCCTGCACCATTTGGCCTGGAGGAATGCCAGTCTTGCACCACTTAAGCTACATTCAAGCTACAGCAGAGCAGACTAAAACTCAACCTTTGTTCCTCATGCACTTCAACACCCAGCTGAGGGCAGGCAGTACTCCTCAGTGCATCTTGTGTGTCTTAGCATTGAGTGCAGCTTCACTATGTCCTGGGAATGAGTGACTTGCCTGCCTTGCAGGTGCCCAGAGTGCGCTCCTGGCAGCATTGATCTTGCCACTGCGGGCAATGGGCGGTGGCAAGTGGACTGGGTGCCCATCCCCTGCAATGTGGGCCAGTCTACCTTCTTCTACCATGTAGTCAGTCCCCTCTCTAACCCCTACTACTTTGCCTTCTCAGTCTCCAACACCAGGTAGGCACAGGCTCAGGGGTGACCTTCTGCCTTCTTAGTATGGAGATTAGTATGGTGATTGTGTTGACCCACTCTGCTGTGTAAGCTGCTTTTCTGTGTCCATGAATTGTCTGTCTATTTCTGCTGTGTGTACCTGGCTTGCTGAGTTCTGGGTCTGTGAGCTGATGTCTGTGAGATGCACAAGGCTCCATGAACTGCATGTGTGAGTTGAAACTGAGTTTGACAGAGTTGCTGCATGTTAGTATGTCTACATTCATTGTGTTGCTCGCCAGCATCAGTGTTGATACTCTGTCATGGGTAATCACAGAATTGGACTTGCTGCAGCAGACGTTTACCGGCTTGCCATGGTGCAAAGTGCACATTGCCAAATAAACATTACACAACTGTATTCTGCCGCAGAGTGCCTCTCAAGAATGTTGAGCTTGAGACAGATGGCAGCTGGTCCTCTCTCCGGCGAGACGTTTCCAACAGCTGGAATGCCAACGGCGGCATTTACAAGTGCCCACTGCACATCCGGTTGACCTCAGTCCTGGGTGATGTCATTGAGGACTGGGTGCCCAGCAATGAAGGAGGGCAGGGCACTGGGCAGTTCCCAGTTCCTACCCCTGATGCTGCTGGGGCTACCGCAGGGGCCCTGCCCCTTACCCCTCAGTATCCAGGTGAGCATTGCACAGCTGTTTTCCATGCTTTGCGCAACACCTACATTGCTGTACATCTGCATTGCCATATATACTTGCAGCAACCTTCTGCAATACCATGCTTTCCCCACAGTCAAAAGTTGTGGTTGGTGTAAGCCCCTCTTCCTGAGTCTGCTTTGTAATGCTCCTGTGGCTATGCATACCATTGCCAAATCTGTTGGCTGTCTATGTCTCTTGCAATCTTGGTAAAGAACGCATGCCATGTCGTGCTGCAGGTATCACTTCAGCAGAGTCAGGCCCTGTTCCTGTGCACTGGAATGCTCCCAATGGGACCTGGGTCACCACCACCACCTCTAACCCTGCTTCCCCTGGTGGACCAGTCAGGTTACCCAGCCCTGAGGCCGCACCTGCTGAAGCCTCTACAGCATCTGGTATGCAAAATTGGCTATGTATGACTTGCACTGATTTCATTACATTTTTCATCACATGGTTGATGACTGGCTCTGCAGCTGGTTGATACATTTTGTTGTGCCACTGAGCATGTTGCATTGCTATGCTGTGTGCATGTACAACTATGGTGTGACTTGCTGCTGCTGCACAGAGGGCCTTCACTCATGTGAGTTGCTCCTGGTGTGCAGTCATTGCTGAAGAATTCATGACTGTGCAGGGTCAAGCTCAGCTTCTGCCTCAGCTTCCAGCTCATATTCGCCTTCACCTGCATCAGCTCCAAGTCCACCTCCACCCAGCCCCAACAACCCTACCCCATCCAATCCAAGCCCCTACCCATCAGCTTCCTCTTCACCTTCCTCAGCAGGTTCTCCCCCAATTGCTGACAAAGGGAGTCTTGCTGAATGGGCGCAGTGTGGTGGCACCTACCAGTGCACCTCATATTGCGCAGATGCGGCATGGAGTGATATGCAGTGTGACAGTGGGTTGACTTGTGTGCGACTTGACAGCACTTGGTGGCAGTGCAGACCGGCTGGTCAGAATTTTAGTCCTCCAACTGCACCTCCAGCTTCCAGTTCTTACACACCTACACCACCATCAAGCAGCAGTGACTCTGCTGCTGCAAGTGCAAGTTCTGGCGGTAGTCTTGCTTTTGGCGAGAACATTGGGTCAAGCTCTGCCAGCAGTGAAGCTTCTAGCACTTCGAGTGGTGACAGTGCAAGCGCAAGTGCCACTGCTGGTCGCAGGATGCTCAGGAGCTGAGATCGTAGTCTTGTGTCACTACCATACACAGCTGATATGCACAGCTGTACATATCAACTGTGTCAAGACCGTGATTGTGCCATGCAGTGAACTTTCAAATGCTTGTAGGTTACGAATGGCTCGTGGAACCTCATCTTGAGGTCCACAGTAGGTTGTGGGGTGCGGCATTTTTAGATTTTTTCTGTCATGCTACAAAAAGGTCTGACGACATTCTGCTAATAGATGTTTGCTGCTTTGAACGCCCAATTTTGCTTTGTGTTTGTGTTGAACTGCATCTCAACCAAGTACTGTGTTTGTTGTAGCTTCATGTGCACATGTAGTCAAGCACTGTAGACCTTGCACTGCTAGTTGTAGATTAGAGTATTGCTTGGTATATTACAGACCATTTTGTTGCTCCATTTCCTAGAACTGATTGAGCTAATTTGATTTTTACATGACTTACATGAATCAAGTACAACCTAGTGTCATTTGGACCTTCTTTCTGCTTGCAAGCAGCATGCTTGCTGTGAATATACCCTTCAGCATCAAGACATGATGTGACAGGTTGCTGCAACTTTGTCCTGCATGCAACATCTGCCAGTGTAAATTCAGCTGCTGTGGCTGTCAATGCATACAACATACAGTATATGACCTTAAACAAAGTCTCACTGAGCGATTCTCAGATGGACACAGCTTATGCAGTCGTGCAAATTGTGCTGTCATGTGTAAAATTTTCACCTCACATGACAGCACAAATTGCACGACTGTGTCTTCAACATTGCTTAGTGCATTGCAATGAAGGTTGCCTTGTCCAAAGCTGACTTAGCTGCAGCTTGCTGCTCTAGTAATCCTGTGCTTGTGTGACTTCACAAGGAGTCATAGGTACCAAGGTGTGATTGCTGTGCAAAAGTCATATGCAGAGGCCTAGCAGCGCTTCAGGAAATAGCAAAATGCCAAACCACGGCAGATTTTATAAGGCACAGGTTTTGCAGTCACTGGCTAATAGGTCAAAGTTATGCTGTGATTTTGCCATATGTAAACCACAGTTGTTACTTGTTATGGTCTCAAAGCAGAATAGCAGGGGCAGTACAGGCTAGAACCAGGAGGGTGCATGCTGTGCCTTCCAAGCAAAGCCTTCATCACAGGCTGAGTGCCTTTCCATCTCGGTTTTGCTGGCGTTTCATTTGTTTGTTCGGCAAGCCAAGCAGGTAATTTTCAAAGCTTCAAAGCCGCGGAAAACCCCACTTGCGGATGTGCTGAACTGACGACTGACCTTGCGGCGCTTCAGCTTTCGAGACTGAGCTGCTGCCGAGATATTAAGCAACGCATGGATCGGGTGAATGCCTCCTTGATCAGCTGCTTGGACGGTTTTGGATGCATGAGCATCTTCCACCACTGGTTGCCTGGAGCTCTCGGAGAGGATGTTGTGCTGGATCACCGACGCTTCAGAGTGATCAAGCTTGTAAGCGTGGTTTCAAGCTGCTTGAGAGGCCTGGCAAACTTACATTCAGTGTGTAATTTTATTCTGCCTAACAGTTAGGTGAAGGTGGCTATTCCTTTGTCTACTTAGTGCGAGAGCTCCCTACGGAGGAAAATCCGGCTGTCAGTGAGTCATATTTTGCACTCAAAAAGGTTTGCCGCTGCTTTGAAGCTTTGAACAGTATGCTGTAGCATCATAATGAGCTCCTGGCATCTCAATTGCTGCAGATTTTGGCTGGCAGCAGTGAACAGCTGACAGCAGCAGAAAAAGAAGTTCAAGTCATGACACAGCTGCAGCATCCAAACCTGCTGCCACTCCTAGCACAGGCAGTAGTGCCTGACCGCAGTGATGGCCGCATGCTGCAGCTTGTGTATATGCTCTTTCCTGTGTATGAGGCAAGTGCTTCTTCCTCCTCTTTCCGCTTGACACACAAGCATGGACCAAGCTGAGTCACAGCAGCTACCGAAGTCGAGTGTGTGTCACACTGTGTGGTATGCTGAGCTGTGCATTTAACATCTGATGCACGTGCAACTTGCTTTGGCTCAGGAGATATTGAGACCATCTGTTGGTACAGGAAGGCTCCCTGTATGATGAGATAACTAGGAGGCAACAGACACAAGATCCTTTTGACTCCAAAGACATCCTGCAAATCTTTCTTCAGGTGCAGCTTGCTCTCAATCTTATCTTGCTCTCTTCTGCTGTATGTCCGCATGAATCACCTCGCTGGCTATTGCCTTTTATGAGTGGAGTGGTCTACAGCTGTGACATGTACTTCCTGCTCTGATGTCACTGCCTTGCTCAAGCTTCATTGCAAATTCATATCACCCATGGTACTCTGTGGATCTTCTTTGTTTTGTGTGAAGATGACAAATGCTTAAATAGCTGACCTGCTGTGTACAAATACACTTACCACACCCAGCGTCTGCTGAACCTGGTGCACCATTGACTGCTATATAGTTTGGCTACAGCTTTGCAAGGAGTGCACAACCCCATTCGAGGGAGTCAGTTTGCTGAGATGACATACAAACAGGAGTGTAATGTGCATGCTCATGCTCATGCATTCCTTGGGACAAGGTACTGGCAGCTGAATTTATCTTACCCAAGTCCTGTTTGCCCGGCCCCAGGTATGTCATGGTGTCCAAGCCCTGCACAGCTGCACACCACCACTGGCACACCGTGACATCAAGCCCCACAACGTCCTCCTGCAACGGCATAAGCAGCATGACAGTGAGGCAGCAGACCCAATAGGCAGTCAAAGCCATCCTGGGGATGACTTGGAAGCCCAGCCCTTGCATGCTGTGGGCGCTGAGCCTGTGAGCAGCAGCTACCATGCAGTGGTCATGGACTTTGGCAGCTGCCAGACAGCTCATGTTGAAGTCAGGAACAGGACTGAAGCTCTAGCAGTCCAAGAAGATGCCGAGGTCAGCATCATTATTGATGTCTTGTTTTGATGCTTGTGAATCAAGAGGTGGTGTTGTGTCTGTTTGTGGTAGGCCCCTGCTTCAGGCGCTCAGTTTGCATGGCAAACGGCACCTTCACTGGATTCAAGTGATGGAGCTAACGTGTTGCTGGTAGCCTTCATGCTGTGGTATCGCGCAAGAGTTGTTGCACAGCATCCCTATCTATCATTGTGACAACCCCGTATGTTGGGGGTACATGTGTGTTGGTACCTGTGCAGCCTGTTTTTCTGCAGACATACACGCATTCACATGAACAGGTGTGATGATGCCCCTGCAGGCACACTGTACTGCGCCGTACAAAGCACCAGAGCTGTTTGATGTGCCTTCACAATGCACCATTGATGAAAGGGTGGACGTGTGGTCCCTGGGATGCTTGCTGTAAGAATTGCTTTTCTCGCATGCCTCTTGTCAAGAGCAAAGTCTAGTAGTCAGCATGTATATATTCCACTGACAGTTGTTGTGAAAATGCACAAAGCTGTGAAGGAAAGTTCAGGTCGAAGTCAGCATCTTTCAGCATGTCAATAGTGTCTGGGCCTAGGGGCCTGCAACTCCTGGGAGATTGTCAAACCCTCAAGCCATGTTTGATCTGCTTCATCACCCTGACATCTTACCTTGCTCTGGTGGCGTTGCTGGACGCCTTATGTTGTTGCAGGTATTTCATGATGTATGGCATCTCCCCTTTTGAGAGAGCTGTCAATGAGGCTGGCGGAAGCTTGGCCCTGGCTGTTATCAAGTGAGCTCTGTTGTTTCTGCGCAGCCTTGCTCGTTGTGTTGTCAGCGGCTTGAAATACCATTCTTTGGTTTGGAGGCGCCATTTGTGCATGCATGCACTGCGTAACAAGTCTTCTTTCTTGTCCTGGTATTGCTGGCCATGATGATAGCACTGTTAGCAGCTCAAGCAAGCAGCACCATGGCCATTCCTGTCTTACGTGAGCCTTAGGCAGCACAGGCTCATTTGTGAAGCTTGTACTGAGTAGTGTGATGTTTGTGTGTGCAGCAACAAGCTGTGGTGGCCGCCTCAAGACAGGCATACAGAAGAGCTGCGCATGCTGGTGCAGTTCTGCCTCAACAGCGATTCCCAGACACGCCCTTATGTTGGAGACATCATCAGCAAGGCCAAGGCTCTGCTGTAATGATGGTGTGTCACATGTACATTGTCATTGTTTGCAATCACACTTTTGTCAAGGCATTGTAGAGAGCGTCAAGCGGACCAGTGTTTGAGGCAAGTAGATGCTATATGCAAACAGCCAGTGCAGATTATACCAGTAATGTAGTATGAAGAGTGAAGTCAGAGTGCTGTTTGAACCTGTGTTACAGATCATTGTGATCCGTCAAGATAGCTGGCCTTGGTAGTGCAGAAGCTTGACACAACGCTGGAAGGTAGAGAGTGATGATGTACACACACTGAGCTGGTTCTCTGGTTATCATATGGGATTGCTTGTCTGGTGAACAAGCAAGACGTAGCTCTGTGGTCCTGCATCAAGCAATCATGCCTCAAGGCATTATTTGAGACAGAAAATGCCAAGGCCATGGTGCAAATTTAAGTCAGATCAATGCAAGTCAGTCTGTGCAGAGAATGCAGCTGTGAGGTTTGTTGTGCTGATGTCCTTCAGGACAAAGAGTGCATGTCATCATGCTCTACTGCAGCATTAAGCAATGTCAAGAAATTGCAACAGACTTTGCACTGCAGTAGTTAGTCTGGCTCACCTGAGCATGCTTGTCTCATCTGCATTGTGGTAGCCCTCATTGAACTCCGTCACCTCACACTCTGCGCCATTGGAGTACAACTGAGTTGCAATAGCTTTTGTCACCTTCATGCCAGGTAGCAGGTCCTCGTAGTCCAACATTGTGGGCTTACCAGGTCCTGAGATCGCGCTTGTCTCATAATCATACATGCCTGCACCAGAAAGCCCACATCAAATTTTGATGTCTTGGGTACAAAGACTGCAGCTCTGCTGTCATGGCATCACGGCTTTTTTAGATAAATATGGTCATGTGTTCCTGCATGTTTGCACATCAGCACACAAAGCAGCAGCCACTCAGCTGTGAATGCACAGCAGCCTCAACACATGTTGGACTGCTCGGGGATGGGCCGCATCAGTTGTTGGACCAGGCAGGCACCAAATGGATGGTTTCCATAAGCTGTGGCCTTGCTGATTCTTATCACAGAGCCTTATGGTCAGAGAACAGAGCATGCATTGGATTCACTGCAGGTCATTGAAAAATGGTTCACACAGTCGTATGGAGTTGATCATTGATGAGCAAATTTATGGTGACAGACATGTGCGGCTACAGGCGGATAAACCTTTTGTGAGTACCGACCTAGGCTGTGTGCAGCCTGCAACTGGTTGTTTTCTGCATGAAACTGGTTGATGTGGCTCAAGCAGCACACCTCATACGACCACCATCCCTGCGCATGTGCACAAATGGTCTCAAACACAGTCATGGCAGAGATGCCCATACCAACAAAGCAGGACAGCTTGACACAGGTTTAATGTAACAATCTGTGCAAAGATTGGATCAATGATGGTAACGCAGATTCTTTCAGACTTTCAATGCACGCTATGAGCAATTCAGGATGTTGGACCGGCTTCAAGCCGTGCACAGTCCAGCTCAACAGCCATTGAATCATGATTCCATCAAGCAGCTCATGCATTGCATTGCTTGAGATGCAGAAGCAGCGTCTGCATCTAAGATGATGGAATACCTTGGTGATGTAGAGGCACTGATTCCCAATGAGGTGTGACAGGTGGTGCTCTGCCCACTCAGACTGCATGCGGCCATCAGCCGGCCTGCGGTGGCCCACTGGGCCGATTGACTGTCCTAATTCTAGTTGTGCTGCAATCTTTGTGGGCATCTGCCTGCACCGTCACGCTGCCTGAAACTTGCAGACTATGGAAAAACAGATATAAAGAGAGGCAGCATGGTACTTTGAGAGATGGCAGGAGCGAGCTTGAGCAAAAAGGTGAGGTGACTTGCTTAATTCTGCCGAGAGAACACACATGTCTGTGGTTGTGGTGAGACGCAGGGAAACCTTGGTGTGCATGCTGTCAGGCTGCAAAGAACAAAAGAGCATGTGCAGCTTTGTCGCTGTTCAGGCAAGCATACTGCAGCCTGCCTGAGTTGTGAAGACAGCCTTGTGACACTGCGCATTTACAAGAAGCTGTGGGGCAGCAAGCTCGCACAAAAAGTTGACCGTGGGACACAAGGGAGCGCCTTCCTAATGAGGACAGACCAAGCTGGACACTCCAAGGTGTGCAGCACATTATCACGGAGACTCAGGACTTATTGAACATGCTTGGCTTAGCATTGCAGCAGCACATACATGCTCTGAGCCTCCTGATGACTGTCAGTGGAAGCTGCTCCAGCAGCTGCAGGAGAGGGGGCTACCGAGGGGGTGGGAGCCCCTGCATGGGTGGGGCTTTTGGGGGTGGAGCAAGCTCCTGTTGCTGCACATGCTGCCTTGCCGGTCTGTGCCCGCAGCTTCCTGCTGGCTGCCTTCAGTGACTTGTCACCCTCCACACTCAACCCTGATACGCATACAAGATGATGCCTTAATTAGGTCTCTCCAACACAGCCATAGCAAAACACAACGTGTGCAAACGCCATGAGTCACACCTACAGCTATTGAATGTATGCTGCCTGACTTGATGCAAGGTTGATGGGCAATGACTCAGCTAGCACCCTTGAGGCAGCTGCACCGAACGTCTAGGCGGCTGCTGAAAACATGCACCATGTAACGCAAAAGCTTTCACAGCAAGCTTGGATTGGGAGGGTAATCAGTGCACCTGTACACACTGCGCAGTGTGAGTAAATGCCTGATGGGTTACCTGAAGGGGAGATAAGGGTGCATGTGCCACAGCTGAGCTGGCAGTGGCCGGGCACCTGCTCCCCTGCCTTGTCAGTAAAGCCCACCATGTACTGCACATTCTTCTCACACTCACCCTGCACCACAGCTACCAAGTCATGCTGGGACAGGTTTGAGAAATTCAGTTTAGCGTGGCATGCTGATGGTTGGTCTGCCAGCATTGCCATTCTGGCGCTTGTGAATGAACGCAGATGTATGAGTCATGCATGCTTTGCAATGTCACGACAGATTTCATTGCAGCATGTGCCTAACCCAAGCAACACAAGCTTTGTTGTCGTGTTTGCTGCTTCTGCAGGACGCTCAACACAAGTTGCGACCTTGCCCATGTGTGACTGCTGCCTTGGCTGTCAAAGTGACAAGCTGCAGGCAGCTCAAGGGTTGCAAGGACAGGCTGCGGATGCGTGATGGAGTTGCATCATTGCTTGTAACACAGTGTATGAATAACACAAAGATCACAGAGCAAGCATGAGGTCTAGTTAATTTTTGCATGGGGAGAAATATGGCTGCCTACAATGTGAGCCCAGAAAGGGCACTTCTCATGCTTGTCTGGGCAATCCTGCTGCAAGGCATTTGGGTCAGCTGTCCTGCCGTCCTCCTCATCTTCATCTAGAAGGGCACTTCTGGTGGCCTCGTATGACTTGAAGCCCTCCTTGAGAATAATCAACAAGGCTGGCAGGGGCGGCCTCTCCTCATCTGACATGCTCTGCTGCAACAGCAACAGCAGCATGGTTCTGCATCTGCTGTTTGCGTGGACTCAACTTTGAGCCTTACTTGTAATGCAGGCAGCATGAATGCATGCACAGCGGGCATGTAGGCGGTTGCAGGCTGAACTGGAAACTATACCCAGCGCATTAAGCCAATTGAAAACTTCTGACGTCATCTCAGCGGTGTGACGACAAACTGCAAAGCTTCACAGTGTGAGATGCAGTCTGTGGCAGCAGCAGTAGCAGCAGCAGCAGCAGCCGCAGCAGCATGAAAAAGGCAAATCCATTCCAACTAATCCATTGTCTACTCCCTGTGGGCCCATTTCAAAATCCACACTGCGATAGACAATTCCTGCCATGCACTCTTGCACAACCACGTCATTCAACTGTGCAAAGACTGAGAACACAGGCAATGACAAAGCTCGTGCTCACATTTGACAGCAGCTGATGACAAGCTCGCTGCACAGCCATATGCTCATAGGCAGTTGGGCTGCTCTTGTCGCGCTCCTGCATGCTGAAGGTCTGGACCATTGCCGGGGTGACCCCAGGGGGCAGAGCTACCCCGCTCAGGGTGCCCTCTGCTTGGACAATGGCATAATCCTTCAGCAAGTCCCTTGGCACCTTGACACATGCACAGGAAGTTTTAACATTCACTTGAGTCTTGAAGGATGATCACCAAGTGCCTGACACTCAATGCAAGTGAGCTGTCGCTATATTGTCTGTATGTCCATGGAGCGTGGTGTCTGTCACTTACTGTGATCTCACACATGGCCTGCATTTGCTCAGTCAGCTGCTCCTCTGTCAAGTGCAGTCCTGTCTTGTGCAGCCAGTTGGTGCCCCACTGCCAGGTATTATTGGTCAGAATCCGGCACGCTCTGCACTTGATCAGTTCAGCCAACAAGCCCAGCACTTCATCAGGCACAGTGTCCTTGTACACATCAGATGTCCTGTAAACATACAGCAGTCTTGCAAAGGAAAGGTGTGACCCAAGCGCTGCAGAAGCAACAGCTGTGTACGCAGACTAGTGGCACTAGGACAGTCCTTTGCAGGCATACCATGACTCACCCTGCGTATGTTTGTGGATAGCTGTCCTCCCTGAAAGGTCCCAAGTTGCTTATGTGACTGAAGTCAGCTGTGTGACCAGCGGCTTGCAGCACCTTTTGGGCAGGAAAATGAAGCTTGAAGGCAGGCCATGTTTGCTTGGTCCAGACAGTCTCATCGTACAAATAGTTCACAGCAAGCGCTAGGCACGTGAGTTGGAGCAGCAAGGCGAGACGTAGTCCCATGTGATCGGAGGGAGGGAGGGACTTAGGTCAAAATATCACATGCTCTGGCACTGCAACG
>JAABUW010008498.1_pt1 | contig 11965 bp, 14 predicted proteins | sample 5560081 | NCBI WGS metagenome assembly JAABUW01 (sample SAMN10711882, study PRJNA513363) | rock metagenome | isolation source: Antarctica rocks | place: Antarctica: Victoria Land, Knobhead sud | reverse complement strand
CCTCGGAAACCCCCCTTGCGATCAGCCGCCTACTTCGCCCGTTGTATGCAGCAGGGCGGCCTCAGTGCAGCCCGTCCAGCAGCGTTGAACAGCCCTGCCGTCCGGGCTGAGCTGGGAGCGCACGGCCATGCCTGCGACGAAGTCCGGATAGGCGGGCAGTCCGGGGTTGAGGGCCTGCTGAACGGCGCCCGTCAGCACCTTGGGCGTCACGTACTGCCCGGTTGGCAGGGGCAGCGTCCCGTTGTTGCCGTCAATCGCAGTGTTGCGTTCGGCGAACGCGAACTGAGGCCCGGCGAGGACCGTTGAAGCGAGCAGCGCCGCTTGGGTCATGCGGTTGAGGCGAGCTGATCTTATCCGCAGCATTTGAGATTTCCTTTATCAGTGCCGGTATCAATGCCGGTACGGCCTGGTCACTACCTGGATGATAGATCGCCGGTGTGCCCGGTCACGATGGGCGCCCCAGAGCGGATACGCCCTTATTGCCACCCGATGTCTGACCGCACTGGGCCAGTAGCTGCCCAAGGCTGTCGATGGCAAAACCAAGGCAATTGTAATAAGTTACGGTAATGACTCGATAGCGGTGATAGACTTGTGGGCGGAACGGTTGCGCTGGGAGTGCGGCCGTAACTCACCCTGGTTGTGAATGAGCACCGCGGTGGGACCCCATCCCGAAGAAGCTGGAACTTGTTGGATTTACGATGTGGAGCAGAAACGCAGGAGGCAAGCCGGGAGCCGCCGATGTGACATTGCCATGACACGACGCGATCCCGGCGCAAGCGGCGTTGCTCCCGCTGCCGTGACCTGCGAAGCACATGGAACCACACACCGTCACGGGCGGCACCGCATGGACGAGATCGAGGGGCTGTTCCCCGTGCCCCTGCTGCGCGCGCGCAAGCTGCTCGACGCCGGCCTGGTGGCGGCGCTGGCCCGGCAGATACGCGACGCCCACACCAGCAAGAACGCCCGCAGCACCCTGCTGTCCCACACCGAGGCCGTCAGCCCCGGCGCCAATGACCTGTATCGCAGGCTCGCGCAGGTCGCGGGTCCGAAGGTTGTGGAATTCGGCACGCTGCTGTTCGGCGAACCGCTGCCTTGGGCCATCAAGGAGATTTGGACCAACGTGCTCGACACCGGCGGCAGCCAGTCCATGCACGCCCACGCCAACAGCTTCGTATCGGGCATCGTCTATCTCAGCCCGTCGCACCCCTCCGCCAACACCGTGTTCCTCCGCAACCCCGGGTCGGGCGAGTTCACCTTCCGGCACAACACCAAAACGGCGGCCGTCGGCCCGTTCAACGCGGGCAAGTGGGTGACGCCAGGGATCGAGGCCGGCGACATGCTGCTGTTCCCGAGCTATCTCCTGCACGAGGTGCCGCGCAACCAGGGCAGCCAGCGGATCACGCTGGCCTTCAACGCCATCCCGGCGCGATTGGACAGCCACGGTTACACCATAAGCTTCGGCCCATGACGCGGAGGGCGTTGGCTACCGGCCTGCTGCTGGCCCTCGGGCAGATGTCAGGTGCAGCGGCACAGGGTGCGCCGGCGGGGCTGCCGCGCTTGACGGGCATCGTGGTCGTGCCGGGACGCCGCATCGCGCTGTTCGAGGGGGCGGCGGTGCAGGAAGGGGAGCAGGTCGCGGCCTACACCGTCCGCACGATCAGCGCAGACGGCGTGTGGCTGGAGGGGGCGGGACACAGGTTCGCCCTGCTGCCGACGCCGCTGGGCGCGGATGCGCGGGCGCCTGCGGACACCGGAGGGGGGACGTTCGGGCTGGTGGTGAACCCGCCGGCGCCGACGCCGGATTAGCCGGCCGCCGCGTCCAGGTGGGATCTTCTTGAGACTGTCATCAATGCTTCGCACTGTGCCAGACCGGGGCGTGTAGAACTTGGGGCAACATTCCTTCCGGAGACGTTGCATGAAGCTTTTCCCGGTTGCGGCGATTGCCGCGCTCACCGCAATGACCGGAGCGGCGCAGGCCGCACCGAGCGTCTTCGCGGTGTCCCAGACCGCCGACGACGGCGTGGTCAACGCCTATGTCGAGTCGTTCAGCGGATCGGGGAGCCTGCAATCGCAGATCAACCTGGGCGCCGGATTCAACCCGGGCGGCGTCGCCGTTGCCGGGAACACGATCTACGTGTCTTCCACCAACCAGGCCGTCATCCGGTCCTACAACCTTGCGACCGGCGCCGCGGGCGCGGCAATCACGACGGGGATGCAGGGCTACGGCAGCCTGTCCGCCGACGCGACCGGGCTATGGGCCAACGACGGCACTGGCGGCAACAAGGCGGTCCACATCACCTTCGCCGGCCTGATAGACAGGACGCCGACCCTGTCCCGGTGCGGCAGCAATTGTAGTGCCATCGAGGCGTTCTCCCGCGGCGGGACGTCGTTCCTCATTGCCAGCGAGGGCGCCGCCGACGGTTCGCCCGCGACCTACGACCTTTACCTGACCGATGGCACGCTGGTGACTGCGGGCCTGCTGTCCAACGTGCCGTTCGGCACCGGCCTGGCCTATGACGCGGCTGCGGACGCCTTCATCGTGGCAAGCTCGCCCGGGACGCCCGGCAACGGCGGCTCGCTGCTGACCTACGGCTTCGGCGGCGCGCTGCTGTCCACGGCCGCGCTGGGCGGCCCGATCCAGGACGCCGGCTTCGGCAACGTCCGCTTCCTGAACGACATCGCCGCCGGCGCCGCAGCCGTGCCCGAGCCGATGAGCCTTGCCCTGCTCGTCTCCTCGCTGGGCATGTTGGGCTTCATGCGCCGCCGCGGCGCCTGAGCATCCCGCCCGCTCCCCGCGGCCTGCCAGCCACGGGAAGCGGGCATCCTGGCCCGGGTCAGGGTGGCATCTGCGCCAGAAGGCCCCGGGCCTCTTCCCGCCCCGGCGCTGCCGCATCCAACGCCCGCAGGAGCGCGGCCCCCGCCGCCCGGTCCGTCCCCAGCAGCGACCGGGCCATGCCAAGCAACGGGCCATAGGCCGGGTCGAACTCCGGGCTGAGCCGCACGGCCTCCAGCAGCCGCGGCGCCGCGGCATCGGCCAGCGCGCGGCCCTCGATGCCCTCCGGCAGCGCCGCCCCGGCCTTGATGAAGAGGTTGCGCGCCCGCCAATACGCCGCGAGGCGGCCGGCAAGCGGCGCCGTCACGCCGGGCAGGTCCGCTGCATCGGGCGTCAGGCCGCGCAGCACTTGCAGCAGCAGCACCGTCGGTGCCCCCTGCAAGGCGCGCACGTTGCGCCCGGCGTCCAGGGCCACCACCGGCCGGTCGTCCGTGTTGCGCGGCCCCGCCCCGGCGAACGCCCGCAGCGTCCCAGCGCCGCCGGCATACAGGCCCAGCACGTCCAGCGGCGCCAGCAGCCCCGTCCGCCGCAGCGCGGCGCGGGCAGCCGGATCGGCCAGCCGTGCCGCCAGCGCCACGGGGTCCAGCCCCACCGGCCCACGCCCGCCGCACAGCGCCAGCATCGGCGTTTGCAGGCTGAAGTGCGCCAGCCAGGCGGACGCCCCGGGATACACGTCCAGGAAGGCGCGGATGATCGCCCGCAACGAGGGCAGGTCGAGCTGGTACAACGGCAGCCACTGGCAGAACACCCCGTCCGCCGCCAGCCGGCCCCGCACGGCGGCGAAGTGCTCGACGGTGTAGAGCGCGCCCGTGCCGTCCAGCGCGGGATGGAACAGGTCGGCGACCACCACGTCGTACAAGCCAGTCGGCGCAGCCACGAAACGGCGGGCGTCGGCCACCAGCACCGGCGGCAGCGGCGGCGCCCCGCGCTCGGCGAACCAGGGCAGCAGCGCCGCCACCTCCGGCGTCAGCTCCACCCCGGTGGCGGCCACGCGCGGCAGGGCGGCGGCGCCCGCCAGGGTCGCGCCGGTGCCCACCCCCAGGAACAGCGCCCGCCGCGGGTCCGGGTGCAGCAGCAGCGGCAGGTGCGCCTGCCGCCAGTCCGAGCGTATGCTGCGCGTGCCGCCCATGCGGAAGTGGCCGTTCACCTCCAGATAACGGGTGCCGTCTCCGCCCTCGACGACCGCTGCCGTCGCCGTGGCGCCCTCCCGCAGCTCGGCCAGGACGCCGCCGGGCGGCACGCGGACCAGGACGGGCGCCGGCAGCAGCCACAGCGCAAGCGCCGCCATGGCAGGGACGGCCAGCAGCGGCGCTGCCCGCCGCGTGCCGCACCAGCACATGCCCAGCAGCGCGTAGCCCAGCGCAACCGGCAGCAGCGCCGCCCAGGCTCCCAGCGCCGGCACCATCAGCAGCGCGGCCAGCGGGGGTGCCGCTATAGCCCCCAGGCTGTTGACCGCCACCGCCCAGCCCAGCGTGCCGCGCCGGTCCCGCACGGCTTGCAGCAGGCAGCCGAACAGCGCGCCCATCGCCGCTGCCGGCGGCAGGAACAGGGCGCAGGCCACCCCAAGCTCGGCAAGCGGGCCGAAACCCGGCCCGGCCTCCAGCGCCGCCGGGCCGAGCAGGCGGACAAGGACAGCCGTGCCGAGACAGGCCAGCGCGGTTGCGGCCAGCAAGCGGCCCAGTGTCCGTCCGTTCGGCGCCAGGCCGGTGCGCTGCCAGAGCAGGCCGCCGGCAGCCGTCCCCGCCAGATAGGCCGCGAGCAGGAACGCGAAGGTCAGAATGGTGTCCTGCAGCACCTGCGCCGCCAGCCGCACCACCAGCACCTCGAACAGGATGCCGAGCAGGCCCGTGGCTGCCAGGGTGAAAGCCAGCCTGACGCCACCCGCGGCGGCGGGCGCCGCAGCAGCCGTCCGGCCCGGCGGCGGCGCGTCCGCTGCCGGGCCAAGCGCAAGGGCGCCCCATGCGCAGGCCAGGTTGACCGCCGCCAGCGCCAGCAGGGTGCCGGACAGCCCAAGCATCGGCAGCAGCAGGAGCACCGCCGCCAGCGCCCCGGCCACGGCGCCGGCGGTGTTGGCGCCATACACTCCCGCAGCCACCCGGGGCTGCGCGTGCAAGGCAGCCGTCAGCCGTTCCAGCGCGATCAGGGTGCCGCCCATTGCCGCCGTCGCCGGCAGCAGCACCAGGGCCGGCAGGGCGAACCCTGCAGCCCATAGCAGCGCCGGTCCAGGCGCCGCACCCAGCAGAGCCATAAGCGACCGCCCGGCCAAGGGCAGCAGCCACACGCTGGCGACGGCCCAGGCGGCGATGCCGCACTCCAGCAAGGCGTAGGCGCGGCGTGGGCTGCGGGCGCGCCGGATCGTGCCGTCCAGCAGCAGCGCGCCCAGTCCCAACCCGGCAAAGAACCCCGTCACGACGCCCAGCACCGCCGCCATCTCCGTGCCCAGGACGGTGGACAGCATCCGCGTCCAAACGACCTCATAGGCCAGCCCGGCGAAACCCGACGCCAGGACGACCGGAAGCAGAATGGCGATACGGGCCGGAGCGCGCCGGATTGGAACGGTCAAGGCAGGCCGGTCAGGCAGGGGCAGCCGGGGTCGTCAGCGCAGCGGTGCGGCGGACGCCGGCAAGGGGCCGTCCGGACCATAGCCGTGCAGCACCTCCCCGGGGCGGAGGACATATGGCCGGGTCTCGATGACATGGGCGGCATGCTCGACCAGCTCTCCGCATTCCCCGGGATCGCCCGCTTCCAGCTCGGCCATCGCGTTGGCCAAGTCAGCCTCGGCGAAGCGGCGGGACAGGTCGCCCTGCGGCAGCGCCGCCGCGCGCACCCGCATGGCCGTGACGGCGGCGGCGCAGGCGTGCGGCTCCTCTGCGCGGACTGGTCCGCCAGGGATCACGAGCAGAACGGCAAGCAGGGCGCATCGGGGCATGGCAGGGTGCTTTGGTCCGTCGTGGCGGCTGGCAGGAGCGCGGAACGGCGGAGCAGGGCGCTCCGCCGTTCCGGTGGGCATCAGGCCGCCGCCTACTTGGCGTTGGCCAGGTTCGGCCGCAGGCTTGCGGCCAGGTCGGCGTTGGTCTCCACCAGCAGCTTCGCCGACCCTGACGGGCGGACGAAGATCGGGTTGGCGTAGAACCACAGGTTGGACCATGCCTCCACGTCCGTATCCACCCTGCGGGTGCCGGCGAGCGTCGGCATGTGCGCCGGGCAGGCCGGATCGGCGCAGGGGACGTTGCTGATCAGCGTGTCGGACAGCGGGTTGCCGGCGCTGTCCGTCACGTTGGGCACTGATACCGGCATGTTGGTGCCGCGGGCACGGATGTAGAACGGCGTGCTGCCGGCCACGATGGTCGTCGTGAACTCGAACCGGTAGGCGCCGTTGGCCAGCGGGGTGACGGTGGCGTTGTTGCTGTTGAACATGCTCAGGATGGCCGCGCTCGGATTATAGACCCGATCCGCCGTGTTGACGCCGCCGTACTTGGGATCGGCCGGTGCGATCACGCCGGTCACGTCCCCGCGGATCAGGTCAACATGGTCCAGCAACGGCTTGTTCAGCGGCTGTATGACACCGACCTGGGTCAGCAACGGGTTCGGGAAGGTGTAGGGGCTGTTGTTGCTGGCCGGCACCGTCACCCGGAACTCGACCGTTATGGTGTCGCCCGGGCTGGCCTCCAGGGTCTGGCCCATGCCTTTGAAGACGCCGTTGGCGCTGGCGCGGAACGCCAGGTCCGGCCCGACCAAGTCGCCGGAGGTCGAGTAGGTGTTGCCCGTTCGCATCCCGTCGATCACGCTTTGGGCGCGGAAGGTCGTCTGGTTCGCCACGTACAGGCGGGAGTACTCGCCCGGCATGAAGTCGCCGGTGCTGGCCCGGTCGCGGCTGCCGAAGATGCCGCGGTTGTGCCAGTCGGAGGACTGGAAGAAGAAGAAGTTCCGCCCCTCGCCCAGCATCCCGTCCCACAGGCCGCCGACCTTGGCGGTATAGACGCCGCTGCCGCCGAAGGTGCCGCCGCCCACCGCGGCGGGGCCATAGGAATGGTCGGCGGACGGTGCGTGCCCCGGGCTTTCGATGCCGAAGGCGACGGTCGGGCCGGCGTTGTTGAAGTCGCGGAAGTGCTCGATGTTGAAGCCGTTGCTGCCGGTTGGGTTGAACGGCCCGGCCCGCTCGGTGTGGGTCGGCACGTAGTAGCTGGTCAGCGGCGCGTTGGCCTGCAGCCACTGCACGCTCTGCACGGCCTTGCCGTGGCCGGCAGTGCCGGAGTTGTCGAAGCTCTTGCCGGTCCAGATTGGGCTGTTGGCCGCGTTGACCGGGCCGAGCGTGTCGGCATCGGCCCGATCGAAGCGGAACTCGAACTCTGCCATGCGGCTGGCGTTGCCGGTGCCCGTCGCCGGGAACTGGCCGTTGATGACGGCGGTGTCGGTGTGCTCGTGGCCCGGGGTGATGGTCTCCAGCCCCTCGATCACGACCTTCTTGTACAGCTGCGACTTGCCGATGATGATGGGATACTCGACGTCCCGGATGGACTGCCAGCGATACATCGCGGCCCGGGGCGGCGGCGGCTGGGGGACGTTGCCCAGCAGCGTTGGGATCGTGATGCCCTGGATGGTCTGGCCGAGCGTGTCGGTCCAGTAGGTGGTGGTGTCGCCGGGCAGGTTGGCGCTGCTGTCGCTGAACCGGCAATCCCGGTTGCCGCTGCCGCCGTGGTTGCCGTGGGTGAACCAGTCGATGTTGAAGTTCGGCACGCCGTTGACCGTGCCGGCGCCCAGCGAGCGGTCGAGCAGGTAGCTGGTCGAAACCGAGCCGTCCGTGCAGGTCGTGTGGTTGTGCATGTCACCGGCGACGTAGGGGGTCGCGCGGGCAAGCGGCTTGGCCGGCACCCAGCCTTGCGCCCGGGCGGGCGCGGCGAGGCACAAGGCGGCGGTGGCGGCACCGGACAGCAGCGCGAGGCGGGAGGTCGGCATCCTGGTCTCCAACTATGTGTGACTTGCGGCAACAAACCTTGGCACCGGGCTTAACACCGACCTGCCCGGCGCGCGGCAGCAAAGCAGTGAAGGTTTTATGAAGGCCAGCTTTGCCGGGTGACACGGTCCGGCGCTCCCGGCATCAACCGCTGGCCTGGCGCACGGCGCCGCGCCGCAACCGGATAGGACACGCATCCTTGGACATGACCCCTGATCCGTCAGGCGCAGGCGGACAGGCTGCTGCCGTGGCGGCGCATGCCGGCCCGGCCCGGCCCGGCGTCCTTGCCCGCGCATGGCTGTTCCTGCGCCGCGAGCCGCTGGTGCATTTCCTGCTGCTCGGCGGGCTGATCTTCGGCGCGGACGCCGTGCTGCACCCGCCCGACCGCACCGAGCGCGTCATCACCGTCACCCGCGCCATGCGCGAGTCCATGGCCGCAGGCTTCGACGAGGACCGCGAGCGCCCGGCGACGGACGCCGAGCTGCGCGCGATGGTCGAGAACTGGGTCGCCAGCGAAATCCTGTATCGCGAGGGCAAGCTGCTGGGCGTGGACCGCGGCGACGACGCCATACGCGACCGCATCGCCTACAAGCTGCAACTGATGATCTTCAGCGGATTGGACGCGCCCGTGGCGACGGAGGCGGCGCTGCGCGCCTGGTTCGCGGAGAACCACGCCCGGTTCGACGAGCCGGACCGCGTCAGCTTCTACATCGGCCCGCCGTCCGACGAGGCGACGGCCCGCAAGCACCTGGCCGCCGTGCAGGCCGAGGAGGATCCGGCAGAATTGCAGCGCACCACCCGCGCCGTGATCGGCCGGCCCATCCCGAGCCTGTCGGCATCGTTCGGCGACGCCTTCCGCGACGGGCTGCTCGCGCTGCCGCTGGAGACCTGGTCGGTGCTGCAAAGCAAGGAGGGCTGGCACCTGGTCCGCCTGGACAGCCGCCGCCCCGGGGCGCCCGCCAGGTTCGAGGACAACCAGGACGAGATCGTGAAGGTCTGGCAGACCGACAGCACACGCAGCCGCGCCTGGGAGGCCGTGCAGCGCCTGCGCGCCAGCTACACCGTCCGCATCGAACCATGATGCGCCTGCTGTCCCTGCTGATGCTGTTCGCGGCAACCGCCTCCCCGGCGTCCGCGCACGAGGCGTCCATGGGCGTGCTGCAATTCCGCGAGGTCCGGCCCGGCAGCTACGTCGGCGGCTGGACCTTGGAGCCGACCATCGGCGCCGCCCGCGTGCAGCTCAGCCTGCCGCCGCACTGCCGCCTGCAGCTGCCAAGCCTGGAATGCGGGCCGCAGGGCCTGGTCGGCCGCGTCACCATCGGCAACCTGGGCGCCGATATGTCGGCCGTGCTGATCCGCCTGGTGCCCCTGGGCGGCGAGGCCCGCAGCTACACCCTGACCACCGCAAGTCCCGTCGTGTCCATCCTGGGCGCCGGCGCCCCGGCCTGGCAGACCTGGGCGGAAATCGCCGGCACCTACGTCAACATCGGCATTGACCACATCCTGCTCGGCGCGGACCACCTGCTGTTCGTGCTGGGGCTGATCTGGATCATGCCCGGCGGTTGGCGGCTGGTGCGGACCATCACGGCCTTCACGATCGGGCACAGCGCGTCGCTGGCCGCCGCCGCCTATGGCGTGCTGGGCGTGCCGGAGCGTCCGCTGAACGCCGCCATCGCGCTGAGCATCGTGTTCGTCGGAGTGGAGATCGCGAACCTACGGCGCGGCCGGGCCGGGCTTGCGGCGCGCTATCCCTGGGCCATCGCCCTCGGCTTCGGCCTGGTGCATGGCATCGGCTTTGCGGGCGCGTTGTCGGCGTTGGGGATCGAGCGGGCGCTGCTGTTCCCGGCGCTGCTGTCGTTCAACGTGGGCGTCGAGATCGGGCAGCTCGCCTTCGTGCTGCTGGTGCTGGCGTTGATGTGGGCGCACCGGCGGCTGGGGGCGACGCTGCCGCGGTGGGGGGACGCGCTGCCGGCCTACGCTATCGGCACCGTCGCCAGCTTCTGGTTCCTGGGCCGCATGGCCCGGCTGCTCGCCGTTTGATGAAGGGGCACCCGCACGTGCGCCGCGCCGTCCTGCTCCTGCTGCCCGGCCTGTTGCTCGGCAGCCCGGCGGAGGCGCACATCGTCGCCTCGCGCCTGGGCGACTTCTATGCCGGGGCGCTGCACCCGCTGACAGGGCTGGAAGACGTGATCCTGTGGGTCGCACTGGGCCTGCTGGCCGGGACGCAGGCGCCGGGCCGCGCGCGGTGGCTGGTGCCGCTGTTCCCGCTGGGGCTGCTGGCCGGTTTCCTGATTGGCCCGCACGCCGGCTTGCCCGGTGATGCCGTGGTGGACGCTGCGATGATGGTGGCGCTCGGCGGGCTGCTGGCGGCGGCGGCGCGGCTGCCGGGACCGGCGCTGTGCGCCCTGGCGGTGGCACTGGCGGCCTGGCGCGGCGCGGCCAACGCCGCCGGGTTGGCGCCGGAAACCAACGCGGCGCTGTTCGCCGCCGGGCTGGCCGTGAGCGGCTATGCCGCCGTCACCCTGGTCGCGGCGCTGGCGCTGGCGTTCCGGCAACCGGGAGGGGGCTGGCGCACCGTCACGCTGCGCGCCGCCGGAAGCTGGATCGCCGCCATCGGCCTGATGGTGGGCGGCCTTGCGCTGCGGTCCGTGTAGCGGGAGTCCGCGCAGCCGAGCTACCGCGCCGCCGCCGGCTGCACCGCGGCGGGCCACCGTGCCCGCAGCCGGACCGCCGCCGCGAGCAGGTTGGCCGACAGGCTCAGCCACAGCGCCACCCGCCAGGGGGAGAGCAGCCCGCCCGGTGACCCGCCCGCGGCGCCGGCCTCCCCGGCCTGCACCGTCAGCTCGACCTTGTGGCCCTACTCGTCCTCGGCGCGGGCGGTCCACGCGCCGGGTTCGGACGGCAGGAAGGCGAAGCGGCCGAGCTTGTCGGCCCGGCTGTCCACGAAGGGCACCGCGGCGTCCCACGGCGCGAACAGCCGCACCGCCACGCAGGCCATCGGCTCGCCGGAGGCATAGTAGAACTCCACCGACTGCGCGCCCGGGCCGAGCGACCGCGCGCCGACACCGTGCGCCTGCGCACCGCCCGCCGCCATCGCGGCGACGGCAGCGGCAGCCAGCCCGGCGCGCAGCCTCACTTGACCTCGAACAGCAGCACGGCGCGGCCGACATAGCGGTCGTGGTCGGCGGTGCGGTCGGCGGTCGCCTGCTCGGGGCGTATCATCCACAGGCCGGGCTGGGTGATCTTGACGCGCGCCGTGCCGTCCGGGCTGCCCTCGGTGTAGTAGGTGTAGGTGTTCTCCTCGCCGGAGAAGCCGTCATAGGTCGCATAGACCGGCACCGTCAGCGGCTTGCCGTTATACAGCACCTGGACCGTCACTTCCTGGCCGGGCCTCACCTCGGCCGGGTTGGGTTCAGGGCCTGGATGGAGTTCAGGCAGCCATGGACAGCAGGAACACGCCCCCAAGCCCGGCGATGGCGGCGCCCAGGGCGCGCACGGCCTGCGCCCCCGCGGGCCAACGGGTCAGCACCCCGATCAGGATGCCGGCGGCATGGAGCGTCCCGGTTGCCACGACGAAGCCGACGCCGTAGGCCAGGGCGTTGGCGGCGCCAGGCATCTCGGTTCCATGGGCGTAGCCGTGGAAAACGGCGAACACGCCGACGACGGCCGCCGCGGCCCAGAACGGCACGCGCAACGCCATGGCGACCGCGAAGCCGAGCACCAGGGCCGACAACGCGACCACAAGCTCCGTCGCCGGCAGCGGCACGCCGAGGATGCCGAGCACACCGCCCAGCGCCATCACCGCCGGGAAGCAGATCGGCAGCACCCAGATGCCGGGTTTGCCGAGCTGCGCGCCCCACAGCCCGACCGCGACCATGGCGACCAGGTGGTCCAGCCCGGTCAGCGGATGCAGAAAGCCGCTGAGCAGCCCGCCTGGCACGTCGACCTCGGTATGGGCGGCGGCCGGGCCGGAGATGAGGAGCAGGGCGGCAAGGACAAGGGATGCACGCAGCTTCAGCATAGATGAGGTGTTTCCATCGGATGCGGCTGTGGCAGGGGCGTTGATCCAGCCTCAGCAGCCACTAAGCAGGCTTCCCCGGTCTGTCTTACGGATGGTAGCGTCGGGTTATCGTTGGCGTTTGCTGGGTGATGGTCATGGCGGGTCGGTCTTCTTTGGT
>JAABUW010008492.1_pt1 | contig 11971 bp, 15 predicted proteins | sample 5560081 | NCBI WGS metagenome assembly JAABUW01 (sample SAMN10711882, study PRJNA513363) | rock metagenome | isolation source: Antarctica rocks | place: Antarctica: Victoria Land, Knobhead sud | reverse complement strand
TGAAGGCGGCTGCCACCTGGAGCAGAGTGGACATCCTGCAGCAGTGCCGTGAGTGCTGTGGGGGTCAGGGCTTTCTGGCTGCCAACAAGATCGGACCCATGAAGACAGACATGGATGTTGACGTCACCTTTGAGGGCGACAATACTGTCATGATGCAGCAGGTTTGTCTCACACTGTGTGTGCAGCAAGAAAGAAAAGTTTACGCTTCTCAGCGATCATGACGGGAGCCTCCTAAGGCGGCAGGCAGCCCAGAGCACTGTATTTGCACTGCTGCAGTTCCCTGGGCAGCCCAGTGTAATACTTGGCTTGTTTTCAAACTGCTGCCGACAGGTGCCGTCTTTGTTTTGTTTTCTTTCCACTGCAGCAGTTCAGCCTCTTAAGTATGTCTGCACTCAGAAGCCTCAGCTTGGAAGTCAGTGAATCAGACACTCAAACTCATAACACCAAGGCTAGCAGATGCAGATGCCATGTTTTGGGAAAGCAACATTGTCGTGATGCAGCTGTTATTGCCTCAAGTGAATGTACACGATCTTGGTATCATTGCCACATGCTAGTAGACATACAGCGCGGACAGCTGAAGCTTAGAGGACAGAGGGCATTGCATTGATACACTAAGTTAATTTAGTCCTGATAGGCCTGTTGTACAAGGCATACCCCGATGGTTGCCAGCATAGAGTTATGAATCCTGCTCAGGCTAAGGCCCTACCCCGTGAGGGGGCATCAGCTCTCATCATTGCAGTGGTACAATCAGTCAGCTTCACATTGTCTGCAGAGCAAGCAGAGTATGTGGATCGGTTTCTTTGTGATTTTGACCCACAGCTTGAATGCAGATATCAAAGATGATTTTCTCCTTTGATATGACCGCAGGCATTGTGAAAAGGTTAGGCATTCTGCCCGAGGCTTGCTCAGTCAATGCCAGCTGTGGCAGCAAGTCTTGACAACGCTCGAGTACTGGGATGGGTCTGTGTGTTTGCATCAAGCTGGAAGCTAGAAGTGTCAGATCCTATGTTCATCAGCATCAAAGTTGCTTCTGAGTCAGCAGCAACTTTAATGCTGATGGACATAGGATCTGAGAAGTTCTGACCGTTCCAGACCCCAGAATGTCACCCACAATTGCGCTGTCTCTGTGCTTACAGGTCAGCAAGTCTCTCTTGGACACAGCCATGAAGCGCCCCAAGAAGCCCCAGGCTGTCAGTATAGCCCCAGGGCAGGTTGCAGCTCCAGGGGCCCTCACAGAGCTGCTGCAGTTCAGAGAGGACAGCCTGACTGCCCAGCTGGGGGGGGCCATGGCCAGGGCCATGAAGGGTGCTGGGCCCTCAGGTACTTGTTCATATTAACATGTTGATGCATTCAACTATATTCATCAATGCATGTTTTGATGCAATCAATCAAGTCATGGTTTGATGCATTCATACAATTCATACTTTGATGCAGCCAGTCAACTCGTGTTTGATGCATTCAATCAACTCATGTCTTGATGAGTTCAAGCAACTCATGTTTTGATGCATTCACTCACTTCATGTTTTGATGCAATCAATTAACTCATGTTCTGATGCGTTCAATCAGTTCACGTTTTGTCCTTCCATGATCTGCCATTACACCAGGCAATGAGGATCTGAGTCAAGGCCAAGGTTGACTCGTCAGATCATTGCTGAATTGGTGTCTGGAGGTAAGCAGACAAGGCAGTGGGGAGATCTATACCAATCCCAAATTCCCAAATTCAAACACATTCTTCTTTATATATCTATGTGATATTCTTAATGTTGTTAAAGCAGTTCAATTTGCTGTTTCCAAGAGCTGCGTTTGCCAAGGCTTACTGCAGCAGCATCACTGCAAACAAGCCAGACACACACACAGCTACATCAACCTTATGTCTGTTGCTTCTGACAGACTGATGCATGCACAATACATCACACGATACATAGCAGTGACGCCTGGCATGTAGCAGCAAGGTCGAGGTGCACATTGATGCCCTTCTCAGTTGTCAGCAGATGGCAGGATTGTGTGGAGCACTGATTGAAGCAGCAATGCAGACATTGGAGGCAGACCTGGAGTAGGCGAACCAGGAGAGCCATATATACATATGGCATCTCTGGCAGAAGCTCTCGAAAGATTCAGACCCAGGCTCAGTATTTGAGCCAAAGATCGTTCAATCAGCGGTCATTCAGGGCCAGAAACACTCAGTATTAAACAAGCCAGAGTGAAAGAATGCCTCAGTCATGCAGCCAGAGATCATTGAGCCTGAGATGAACAGTTCCTCAGCATGAACTTGAGCGGTGCCTGGTGGTTTGCAGGCAGAGCAATGACAGCAGCAAATGAGGCATTTGAAGCAGACCTGGACCTGGTGGTAGCTCTTGGCTGGGCCCACATAGAGAGCCATGCCTACAAGACACTCTTGGCAGAGGCGCAGGCAGCAACCCCCAGCTTGAAGCCTGCCCTGCACCTGCTGGCCAGCTTGTATGGCCTCACTAGACTGGAGAGGAGCATAGCGCACTACTTGGCTGCTGGAGTACTGCAAGGTGTTTGAAGACTCGTTGTATTCCGCTCATTGACTTACACTTCCATTCCTTCTGTTGGGTCTGAGATGGCTGTCAATGTGCATCTTGACCTTGAAGGCTATGTGCCAGCTGTTGCTGCTATGCTATGTACATTGAGGGGGGTCAAAATGCTTATTCACACTCTACATCAAGTCAGCCCACTGGATAAGCATGACAGACCTACTGCTCTGCAGTCTGGTTGATAACAACCATCATTGGGTTTTCAAAGCTATTGCTCAGGCGTTTAGTTGTGCAGACGGCTCCTCTTATGTGGTCTTTGGTGTGTGCTGTATGTCTCGTCCAATCTTGGCTGCAGAGTTTGACATGGGCTGCACAGACTGTTGAATGTTCATTGGCAACTTTGGGAAGTGTGACCAGCAATGATGCTGAAATTGGTTGTCCTATTGTGATGCAGGTGGTCACGCTGCTGCAGTCCGGTTGCAGATCAACAAGCTTTGCAGCCAGCTGTCAGCCGATGCAGGCAAGCTTGCGCTTCTGATGTGTGAGGGCTTTGGTGTTCCAGACCATCTTCTGCAGGCTCCAATTGCATTCAACTGGCAGCAAATTGGCACAACATGGAAGCATGTGTAGTGTGGTGTAGTATAGTGTGTAAATACTATGGTGTATATTCTTTGGCTTTTTAGGATTTGGATTGAAGTCTCTTTTCTGTTGATCTAGCAGAAATTGGGGTCGATTCTGTGATGTTTACAGCAATCTGTGTGTTTTGTTGAGAAATTTTGGAGGTCTTAGTAATCTTCTGCAGGGATTTTGTTTCAAAGCGTTATTTTAGAATTTGTTGGGTAGCAAAGGTAAACCACCGGAAATAACTACACGTTGGTGTTCTTGGGGCGTTTAATTATTATACCTGTGACATGCTACAACAAATGGTGCAAGAGCCTTCCTGTTGTTGAACTCAGCTGGCTAACAATTTGGTCACCCTGTGACTGGTTACCAGGCAGAAATGTGCAGAGTTTTCGCATGTGGACACAACCATATGTAGTGTCACCTAGCTGCACTGGATCATAGACAGGTCAACAACAAACTTTGGAATAATGCTGACTGGACAAGTTAAACAAACACACACAGAATCACCGAGGTAGCTGATCAGATGAGCATGACTGAAAGAAACCAACAAGTCAATCCAGCTTCGCTGTACCATGTCAGAGACAAAGCCAAAACAGACACAACCAAGCAGGACACTTTTGCTTGCTGCACCAAACACAGAATAAACGAAATTGCCGTCACATTTTGCCAATACCCATAAAATCGCACTCCAAAGGGCAATCTGAGGTCAATAAACAAACGCACCAATCATGGTAAAAAGAATCAGATCAGATGCTCATTCATTCACTCCTCGTCGCTGGACTCATCCTCCGAGTCCTCTTCGTCTTCATCCCCTTCAGAGATGTCATCGCCTAGGTTCATTCTGTCAAACATGCCAAGACCAGATTGCGCTCCCACTCCATATGCAGAACCAGCAGCTTCAGCCTCTGATGTGTCACCCTCATGCCCTGCTCCCCTGAACGCTGAGTAGTACCCCTGAGCATCATCTCGGGACTGACGCCCATAGTCATGCTGCCGTGTTGACAGCGACAGCATCTTGGATTCTTGCAGCTCATATCCACATTTCTGCAAGCATACATGCCAAATTTGGCTCAGCAAAATTGGCTTCAGGGGCGCAGCCTGCTGTTGTATCCAGGTAAAGGTCTGTTTGGTGTGTTTGGCAACTCGTAAAAGATATCAGAGATACAAGCCTTTGTTAGACATCATGAGGGTATGTACCAGCCACTCCATGACTAGATGCATGAACAGGGCAGCAATGCTTTGTACAGCGCTGCAGATACTTTAGCCACAAACGTTCCTGCAGATTCTTGGCTGCACAAGAAGATGCACTGTAGCCACATACGGGCAAAGCATACCTTGCATTTGTAGGCTTGGTTCTTAGCCAGAACCTGGTTCACCTTGCCCTTCACATGTGTGTCGCAGAAAGCTATCTTGCATCGTAGACATGACCAGACTCCAAGTCGATTGCTGCATGAAACTGCCACATTGAGATGGTCTGCCAAGTGGTTTCAGTGCAGGAGAGAGTTAAGGACAAAGTTTCTTGCCAAGGCCTGGTCTGCATGCCTCTGTGCTCAGCAGATGTACAACGCTAGTAGCAGTCAGCTTGCAAAACTCAAACTATGCATAGCCCGCTTGCATGACCAAATTGCACCGTCAGCTTCCTGTTTGTGTCGTCAAACTTTTCATCATCCATGCTGTTCAGCAGTAGTTAAGACAGAATAGCTTTAGGAACACAGCAGCCAGCGCTGAGTGTCAGACAAGCAGCATACCAGCTGATGCAGTGATTGCTCTCAGACTCTAGCACTTGACAGCTAGCTTGGTGCTCAAACTGGTCATCCTCACAGATCCAGTTGTCACAAGATGCACACTGCACCAAAAGCATGACACAGCTTGTACAAAACACCAACACCGATCGATGTTTCTGTACATTACTGCCTGTGCACAAGTGCAGAGATGGCCAGCTGCTGCAATGCAGTCCCTCTTTACACAGGCAGGCAAGGTGACTGTGTTGCTGACTCATGCTGCCGCATATGAAGTACACAAGACACAGACAGTTGAGGGCTGTGCATGTAGCTCAGCTTGCAACTCAGCACACATTGTGAGGAAAGCAGACACCTGCTCTTGTATCAGAAAGTACACAAATACCTTGAAACATAATGTAGACAAATACCTTGAACATACGGCCACCATGCTGCCAGACGCCGCGCTCACACTCTACACACATAGCATCTGCAATAGGGCATCGGCATGCATGCCTGCACACCACTCAGGAATATAAGGTATGAGCAAGCTTGGTGTAGGGAAGACCGCAGCATAAACACAAGGCATGATCAAGCATGGTGTAGGGAAGATTGCAGTACAGTTCCAGCTTGATGCCTTGGGACTTTCAGCAGCTCTGCCTCAGGTGTCAGCAGATGGAAGCGTAGCATGCTGCAACAACAGCAGCCCTTCCCTGTTGTCCAGTTTGGGTGCCAGTCACCGGCACGACATAGATGCAGACACTCTGTCATGGCCATGTGCTGACGTTGTATGAAGCATGATCCACTATTAGCAGGCATGAGGCATGTCTGACAGCTCTGATAACCTTTATGCAACATGCCAGGGCTGTTAGAAATGACATGAGAGGGCTGGTATGCTCAGCCTGTTGCAGCATGGTGTGCAAATATGCAATGGTGCAATGGCAGATGGGAGATTTGCACAGTGAGAGTTGCCCAGGGAGAAGCAATATGTCCTTGCAGTACACCAAGGCTGTGTTCAAACAGAGGCATGTGCACTCACGTTTGCAAACACTTCTTGGAGTGGCATATCCAGGCCTCGCAGAAATCACAAACAGCTCCCACCAAGCTCATACCTGTATCAGCAGATCGTAGTGTGAAAAAGTCTTCATCCAACCAAAAAATGATTTTGTGTTCTATCGCTATGTAGCTGCTGTGCACAAGCTGTACCTGTGGCACTTTTGCCTACATGGGGGACTGTGCAATCAGCCATCATGCATTTGGTGCGTCCGCATTCAGCGCATTGAGGCAGGCGCTGCACTGCACTGCAGAAATAGCAGAAGGCTCTGTTCTTCTGCTTGTTCTGACAGCTGTCACACACCATTTCAGAGTTGCAACACTCCTTTTTGAGGTTGACCTCGACATGGCCAGCTCGAATGTCCTGCAGCACGTCAGCATCGGCTGCAAGTCACATTCATCAAGCAAGAGACTCGGTGCTGCAGTCCGGCAACAAGGTGGACAGGCGGCATCACCTTTTGCCGTTGTTCTCGTTTATCTCGTTTCTTGGCAGCTGATGTGCCCTTGCGCTTGCCCATGCAACAGCACAACTACACCGTAATATCGCAGCCTCGTTCAGGTGCAAGCGGCGTTGATCAGGTTTTGACTTGTCACAAAAGCGTCAACCGGGGGCAGTCAATGCGGTTGCGGTTGTCGGCCGGGGGACTACTGTTGTGCAGTGAATCTACAAGGTCATGACAACTGCAGCTAGACGCGCATCAGTCCAAGCACCTGGCTAGCTACAGCATTGCTAGCTTCGCAACCCTCTTCCTCTGCAGTCGATAGGTCAAGTCAACCCATTCTATTATTGTCGATCATCCAGGTTGTCCGCCGAGCGCGTTCGTCAGCTGTCCTCGCTCACTTCGTTGTGTCGAAGAATTGAATGTGTGCGTTTTGTCTTGTCACTCCGTTGGCAAAAGACTCACAGTCCAGTGAGCAAGCAAAGTGTTGTTAGCCAGAACCCCGTTGACCGGGCGCACACGGGCTTGCGCACATTCCAAGCAGGCAATTGCAACGTCGATACGTCATTGCAAGTGCGACGGTCATGCTGTCTTGCTCCCAGCGTTGCGTTGTGTCGAGTCGATCAAAAGATCGTCCTGTCCCCCGTGCTGCCCAGTTCCCCAGCCTGCGCCAGCCAAGCATGGGCCTTGAGCGGCTTCCGCCAGCCAAGTCAAGATATGCAGCCTCACCCACGGCAATGGCCAGCAGCACAGCCACAGCAGAAGAAGTTACAGAGCAAGATTTCACTTGGAAAGGCAGTGACAGCTTTTCAGAGTTAGGCGACCGCAAGGATCAGACACCCTTACCGCTGCCTCATGTGGCAGAATCCAAGCGTGTAGTCCTTGTCAGGCATGGACAAAGCACATGGAATGCTGAGGGCAGAATTCAGGGCAGCACAGACTTTGCAGAACTGACTCAGAAAGGTCGCGCTCAAGCGGACACAACTCGTGGAACAGTAAGCAAATGCTGTGCAGAGCACCATGTTCACTAATGCACATGCTGACATATAGCACAATCCGAAATTCATGTCCTTCAGCATTGCTGCTTGCATGCAGCTGATAGACGACAAGTTTGATATGCTGATACACAGCCCATTGGCACGAGCAGCACAAACTGCAGAGATTGTATGGGGAGACAGAACAGGGCCAATCCATGTCTTGCCATCTCTCAGAGAAATTGATTTGTACTCGTTCCAGGTACTCCATGCTATTCCTGCTTTCGTGCTCGAGCACATATTGCAGGTGTTCATGCTATTTCTGCTGTCATGCTTAAGCACACAAATTATCCAGACCGCGCCTTCATGAGCCTCCTGCAACCTGGCTTTGGTGCTTCCCTGTTTGGGACGACAAGTGTTAAGTGTAGCCATGCCTACCCATGCATGAACTGTCCAGGCACTCAGTGCTCTGTCTCCTGCAGTGTCAAAACTGGCTTGCAAAATATCATACATGGCTCAACAGAGTCAGAAGCCTTGGCTCCCTGCTTGCATTCTGTACTATGACTTTGCTATACAGGGCTTGCTAAAACACCATGGGAAGGAGCAATACGGAGAGCAGTTCAGAATGTGGCAAAAACAAGCTGCAGAATTTGAGATTGATGGACGACCGCCTGTCAGGTAAAACCTGGATCATTCCTTTCCTCAAGTCTGCTATGCATAGAGTTTCAGTAGGAGTGCACCCAATAGATCGACAGCGTGCAGCACAATTTGCCCTGAGTTTTCATGTGTCATGAAGCAAAAGTCATATCATGAGCTGCATTTGGCAGCACAAATATCCTGCATCAGACTTGTGTGCGGGCTGCTCACATACATCCTGATCAAGACTCAGGATGTTGCACAACTCCCATGCGCATGCGTAGCTAGCTGTCGCTCTTTACATACAAGAGCTTATTCAGGCACATGCATTGACCTTGCATGCCGGCAGTTGTGACTTGCCCATTTCTCGGTGCAAAACCTCTTTTGCATGTATGTGTGCAGAGAGTTATGGTTCAGAGCATCGCTTGCATGGCAGCAGATTCTGGGTGACCAGTCAGGCAACAGAAACACACTGCTGGTTGCCCACAACGCAGTCAACCAAGCTTTGGTGGCTACAGCCATTGGCCTGCCACCAACCTACTTCCGAAGGCTGCTGCAGAATAACGCTGCCACAACGGTTTTGGACTTCCAACCCACCAAAGATGGGCCCCCCAGAGTCAACTTGGATAGACTGAATCAAGTGAGACTGCCCACTCAACTCAGGAGTACATCAAACAGCAGTGTGACAAGACAGCATTGATCTAGAACCCAACACAACTCAAAGCAGGGAGTGCGTACAGGATCAATTGACTGCTTCAACGTTACTGGGACTTATGCTGTCGACGCATGCTTTAGCTGCAAACACCGGGATCGTTAATGCTTGGTGAGGATTTGGCTGACATGAGAATGCAGTGCAATCTCAAACAGTTCCTGCTATGTGCCTTTTGTCCATGCGGCAAAGTTTTTGACTGCACCTGCGGCAGCCAAACATGTGAAGAAACCTGCCCACAAATCGGTTCTTTGAAACGATGGCAATTCCTGAGTGTAACTCTCATTCTGACTGCAGACTCTAGGGCCTTCTTTTGTTTCTGGCAGCAGTTGAATCTGACTTCAGCGTCTTTCTTTTCACACTTAAAAAGAAAGACACTGACTTTGATTGCAGTCTGGCTGCAAAGTCTAGGAACGCGTTATGTCCCTGACAGCAAATTCGTATGTGACTGCCACTTTTGCGGCAGACACTTTGGGCCTTCCTTCACTTCTGATACTGGTTCTGAGTGTGAGTCTTGTCCTTTCTTTCTGCAGACTCCAGGGCCACCTTTCATCCCTGATGAAGCTGGTAAGGGAGTGAACGCACGCATCATCTTCGTGCAGCATGGAGCAACATTGAGCAGCGAGGACAATCTGCTGATGGGCACTCGGGATGAGGCGCCCAGCACATTGGGAGACATGCAAATCAACAAAGCAGCTGAGCTACTCATGGACTTGAAGGTGGGCTTCACACACATGCTTCGTCACTATTCAGCATTGTCATATTCTGCCTGCTGCGCCTCCTGTGCGTGTGTGTCCCTGTGCGTGTGTATGTACCCTGTGCGCTAGTACGTACCCTGTGCGTATGTGCATAACATGTGCGTATGTGCGGACTTTGTGCGTGCGAGCGTACCTCATACGTATGTGCGTACCCTGTGTATGTGACAGCAATCTGAGTGGACAGCTCGCATCCCTGCATGCAGCACTTACCATTGTCTGCATGAATGCTTCTGAATGTCAAAAGGCATGGAGCAGCCCATGTAGTGGAGTGGTCGCGTTTGCCAGCGCAGTGGGAAGCATGCGAGAGCGAGCAGTCATGCATTTCCAATGTCAGGTTGTGTGTGTCAGCAGGCTGCCTATACTGCATCTACTCACCCAACCTTAGTGGGTCACCTGATGTTGCTCTCAGCACCTGCTTTTGCTGAGGACAAAGCTGTACACCTGGATGCAATGACACAGTTCATAAGATGTTGGCGATGCTCACACAGACATCTTTTCCCTATACGTCATGCTGCTCTAGGTACAGATGTCAAACAAGCAAATGTGTGGACTACTAGCATAGTGCACTGTTTGCTAAGGCTTTGAAATGCTTTGTCACCTGCCCACAATGTCACAGTTTCAAAGACCACGCAATGGGTGTTGCAGGTGCAAACAGTTCTCACCAGTCCGCTGAAAAGGGCGCAAGCCACTGCCAAAGTCATCAGCAGAGTGCAATCCCTGGCAGGCTTCACAGAACCCAAGGTACAAACTCTGGACGGACTGACCAACAGAGGCATGGGAGAGTGGGAGGGCAGGCATGCGCTTGAGGTATGGGTCACAAACAAACCCTTGGACATCTGGCAATTTTGAGTCTAATGCTGTGCATCAGCTGTATACTGTCAGATGGTCGGTTAGTACAGGCAGGAAATGGAATGCATGCACCTAAAGATCACTCGTGCAGATTCACACTGTGTCTAATCTCTGTCATGCAAGCTGACGTCACCTACAGCTGTCATTGTTTATGAATAGTGCTTGACATAAAGCAAGCAACAACTGCTGCAGCCTTGCATTAGCCATCCTGCAAGACGCTGTTTGTTTGCTCAAAATTACCGCTGACATAACAAATGAGACTGCAGTCATACAGGGCAAGCGAACCGTCATTCAGTCAAGCCATTGCAGGTTCTGCATGCTGGGCGCAGGAGAAGGCCAAAATCCGGAGCAAATTTCTGTAGCAATCCAGATGCACATGCTTTCAGCATCCAGTGCATGTTACATCTGCATGATCTGACCTATCTCCTGAAGCTGAACAACACCAGTCTTCAGGCGTTTCTGCATTCAGTTCGACACTATGGAATGGGCAAAAACTTGCATTCAAACAGATGAGTGTCTTGATGTTTGCAGGCAAGGGGTCAGGATCTAGGGGAGGGGGCTGAGCCCCTGAGCCAAGTATGGCAGCGTGCAGAGAACTGCTGGCAGCATGTTGTTCAGGTACTAACGCTGTCATTGTTCATTGACTCTCACTGTCTGTGAGTGTGCGTTTGTGCCTGCAAGTCTGTGTTCCTCTCAAAATGATCATCTAGCCTGGTATGAACTCTGATGCTGTCATTGATCCTCGCTGTGTACTTGTGCATGCCTGCAAATGTCTGTTTGCATGACCGTTGCTTCATGTGTGCGCACTGCATGATGATCAGTAAGATTGTTATTGTAAAGAAAACTGTACTTTTCTGAACCTTAGTGGTATTTCTGTTCACAAAGTACAAAAACGGATGAACCAATGCACAGCTTCATGCCAAAGCTGAGACAAGTTGGTGTATGTAGGCAATACAAGAAGAAGGCGAAGGCCCAAGGAATGTAGTAGTTGTGGGTCACTCCATCATGACAGCCGCCATGCTAGGGCACTGCCTAGGGTTAGGTCAGGAGAGCATGTCCTTGTTCAAGGCCGATTGTGGGGGTGTGACTGTTGTTGAGTTTCCCAGGGAAGTCACCCCAGAAGCTGGAGTTGTGCAGTGCATCAATTACACTGCCCATCTGGGACGGTGGTCTGTGCCCATCACAAACGATGACATGGATAGCGTCTGCGGTATTGAGAGTTGTTTCTGAAGGACCAAGCTTACAAGCCTATCGCCATGGTTGCTGATTGAACAATTGCTTGATGCTAGATGACAGTACTAATCTCATTCTCTGCCTGGCTTCAGATGTTCTAGTTTTTGTTACAAAGCAGCTGTCCAGACTCAAGTTTTGTCTTGACAGATGTGCTGCTACAGAGTCTGGTCTTCAAGACCGCGGGGCAGCCATGTCAATACCCTTTTTTCAACGGCAGCCACTTTTTCTTTCTTGCCTACCTGGTAGCTGAGCAACCACAGATTCATCTCCTTATCAAGTCAGTTTCTGACTACGCTGCAGCGCTGCAGCCAAGGCAAGCAGAACAGACCAAAGCATCACATAGGTCACCTACACCACCAGGCAGGCAATTTGATTGCAACGCAAGCAGCTTTTGCAGCAATCGTGCAGTATACAGCGGGGCCAAAAACCCAAAAAACCCTTCAGTCTTTCCGAACGGCATCGCTGCCGACATAAAATGC
>JAABUW010008491.1_pt1 | contig 11972 bp, 3 predicted proteins | sample 5560081 | NCBI WGS metagenome assembly JAABUW01 (sample SAMN10711882, study PRJNA513363) | rock metagenome | isolation source: Antarctica rocks | place: Antarctica: Victoria Land, Knobhead sud | reverse complement strand
TGCTGGGTAGATTATTTAAAGTCCAAGCCTTAGGGCACTAGAGAGGCCTAGAAAGTCAAGCAAACCGGCCGAGGACTGCCCTTGCCGCCCGCTAAAGAAATTGAACATCCCCTCATCCTGTAGAGACCACAGTCTGGAGTCGCGACATAGACCAACGAAGGCCAGGCTTACATTATTATTACTGCAGCAAAACTTCGATCAAGTCTTCAGTCATCAAGCGCTTCTAAAAACATTGTCTTGTCGGACGGGAATTAAAGTACAGCTTGTTGCCTAAGCGTAGCGGATCGCGATCGAAGCACCCGAGGCAACATGAGAGCCTACTGGTTCGACAACCAAGAGGTACCTGAGAAGATTCTCTTTCACCTATTTAATTAGCATTCTAATTAGATAGTATCTAAGATTTTTAGTATAACTATATAGTTAATACTTCTCTCTATTTCTATCTTATTGTCGATAGTTCTTCTAATTTTACTCTGTTGTTGTTGCTATAAATAAGTCTACTAGAACAAAAAAACTTTTTCAAAAGATTGTTGTTGTTGTTTTTAATAATCTTTTGTTATTTGCAAAATCTAAAACTATTAATTAAAGTTCAAAATTAAAAAATAATTAATAACAAGTTTTTTTGCTCTTGCAAAGAAGTTTGCGAACAAAATTTTCTCTATTAATATTAATATTTATTAGATATTTTTCGATTTGAATATAAATTCTAATATTGCAAGTAATAGTAAATTTAATAATAACAAAAATATAAATAATAAAATATCTATTAATATTGTAGTTATAGCAAAAATCTTTTTAAATAAAAAAGATTTAAGACTATATAAGAAACAAAAAAATTAAAAAATTAAAAAATATTTGTTTTAAAAAATTATATATTAATCTATATTGTTGTTTTTAACAATAATATTTTTTTAAACAAAATAGTAGATTAGTTGTTATTTGTAGTATTAATAGTTAATTCTATATAATAATCTAGATTTGTATATAAGATAAAATAATATAATATATTAAAAATATTAATTATTTAAAAATATTAAAAATTTAATTAAAGATTAGTTTTAAAATTTAAAAACAATATAAATTAATTATTTAATATAATTTCGTACATTAAGAAATACTTTTGTTTATAATTTAAAAAACAAAAACAATAATATATATTTTGTTTCTATATAATAGAGTTAAAATTAAATACATTTTTATTGTATTTAAAAGATTCTTTTTCTTGAATTTTTTTCTCTTTATAATAATAATTAAAACAAAGATTGTAGAAAACAAAATAACTTATAAGATAAAAACTATTAATTTAATTAAAATTAACAAAATTGCAATAATAATAAAAATTATAAATCTATATTAATACAAAAATTATAAATATATAAATAAAAACAAAGAAAAATACTATTTAAGTAACAATAAATACTTTAAACTTAATTTAAAAAATATTAATAACTAAATTAAAAAGTATATAATTAAATAATATATATTTCTTAAGTTCTCTAATTATATTAAATATTAATACAAAATAATTAAGCTTAATAATAATTTTTTTAATAAGAAAGATATATTAAAAACCAAAAAATCTATATTCTTTAAAATTTCTACTTTTATCTCTACTTTTATTTCTATTTTATTAATAAGTTCTATATTAGATTTTATAAAAATAATATTTAATCTTTGTTTTATAAATATAATAAAGAATTGCAAATATAAATAAAAGAATAAAGATTATAAATATAAAAAGAATATTAATTAAAACTTAATATTAAATAAAATTTTATTAAAAATATTGTTGCAAATAAAAAACAATTAATAATATAAATACTAAATATTTCTGCAATAGATTTAAAGCTTATATATATTTATTAAATATAAATAACGAATTAACGAAAAAAGAAGTCTAGAACTTGTAAAATATTATATTATCTATTATCTATCTAGAGACAAAGAGTATTATCGATATAATACTTGCATTTTATCTTAATTGTTAAAATTAAATTATAGACGTTGTTAACGCAATGTTAACAAGTAGATAAAAAGCAAATATTGTATTCTTGCAAAAGAATTTAATTAAAATAGAGAATATATACAAGAAATTGAACAAATTATACGTACTCTATAGATTTAACAAGCGAAAAAACAACAAACTAATGTCTTGAAGAGAGATAAAATAATTAACAAAAATAATAGAGAAATTAACTTATTAACATGTTGCTTTGCCAATATTAAATTAACGTATTAAAAATTATCTAAAAAGACAAGAAAAGATAACAAATAAACTTGAGAAAAAATTAGCAAATAAAAAGAAACGCGTAAACAATTAAACAAAAAGAGCAAACAAAGAGTTAATAACTCTCTCTCGAAACTATCTTAATTTTAGCGTTAGTATTGCGTTGTTAATATGTAGTCTATATAAGAAATTCGAAGTTAAAATCTTTATTAAAAGAGAAAAAAAAATAAAGAAAATTATAACAATAACAACAAAAAATATAATAAAATAAGCAAAAAAAATCAATATTAATAAAATACTATTAATGCACAAAAATATAAAAGCAATAAAGAGATATTTAAAATTGCTTGTGTTTAGAGTTAAAACAAAGAATAGCAAAAAAATACTAGAGAAAAATAATATTAACAAATTGAGATAAGTCTTCTTAGAAACTTTTAGTCTTTCGAGACTTCCAAGATTGTTGTATAAATATTTTGATTCTTAAGTTATATTATTTAAGATTAATTGATTTTAAGTTGTTTAAGAGTAAAAATATTTCTTTATGCAAAAAAATATTGTTTTGAATATCGATATTTCGATTAATTTTTTATACAATATTGAAATAATTGTTTGTAATATAAATATTACAAAATATAACAATAATTGCTTCTTAAACTTCAAAGTTTTTATATCTATTAAAATCTATATTTGCGTTAAAACTACGTCTTTTAAACAAAATATCTATAGTTAATTTTATAATATTTAATCTATTTGTAATTATAAATATATATAATCTTTCAAATTTATAATTTGCTTTTTATACATATTCTTTATACTATTTTAAGAAATTGTAGTTCTTTGTTTTTGTAATACTATAATTATAACATTCCAAACTCTGTTGTAACTCGTAGTCGAATCATGTTATGCGCCAAGATAGCGTCCAGATTCCGTCTTGACAGTAAAAAGTTTTTTTTTCGAGAATTTCTCTCTGAATTTTTACAGTTTATTTTTTTTATAATTGTAAATCTATCTTTCTATTTTGCTCTCTATACGCACAGCGTGCGTCTTAATAGCGCCACTTCTATTATACAATTATATAATTTTATAGTAATAAACTATCTAATTTTCTAAAAACAATTGTTCGTTAGAATATCGAATTAAAAATTCAAAAAAACAATTTGTTTTAACAAAAACAAATTTGCGACAAAGATAACTATCGCAGAAAATAGTACAATTGCAACTAGAAAACTCTTTATAGTTATTAATTTTCGAAAACTATTAAACAAAAAATATAACAATTTCGATAACAAATTTTTGACTAGAGACAAACTCGAAACAAATACAAATTCTATTTTTAACAATTTCGAGATTAACTCCAAAATTTTTCTAGAAAAAAAAAAAAAAAAATCGAAACAGTTTGCTGTTAAATATAAATATCAACTTTTTCTAAAAAAAAATCAGAAATTTCAAATTCTGTTACAAAATAACAAAATAAGTGTATTGTTTACGCAACAATATTGTGCAGCGTTTTCGAAAAACAATATTCTGAAAAACAACAAATTATTTTTAAAAAAACAAAAATCGATACTCGATCTAAGACTATTCTATCTAGATAACTACTACAGAAAAAATGTCAAAAAATAAAAAAACTGAATTAGAAATGCAAAAATTATATTCGAATCTAGCTTAAAATTCTTTTCTATCGAAAACTATAAAATTTGCTAATATTAACTCTTTTTGCGCAACAGTTCGGCAATACAATAAAATAACTACAAAAAAACAAACTTTATTATTTTAAATATTTAAATATTCGAACAATTCTTACAGTATTTGATAAATTTTATAGAATTATTCGAGAATTGTCGACTAATTATTGCAATTAAATACAGTTATATTAAGCAAAATTCTACGCAAAACGTAAACAATTTTGTTGTTTATTTAAAAATTTTAAAAATAGATTTAGAACTCTTTACTGAGTTTCAGAAACAAAATATATTTTTAAATAAGTTAAAAAACAAAACTTATAAAAAAGTTATTGTTATTTCTGATTTCTCTGTAACAAGAAACACATTTGTTGCGCTAATTGCGTGCATAGAAAATGCTACTATTTTGCAAAATAATTATAGAAATCGATTTTAGAAATCAAATTATAAATTTTATTCTATTTCGAGAGATAGTTGTTTTGAACAAGAATCGAATAAAACAGTCTCTAGATCAGATTTTTGCAATCTTTTTTAGCAAAATTGATATAAAAATATTACTATATTTTCTTTGCAAAACAACGCGAGTAATAGTAATTGTACAAACAAAATTCGCATATATTACAATTGTAATTAGCAGAAATATATCTTTTTTAATTGTTTTTTTCTTAAAAAGAAAAATCCGCAAGTCAATACAATAGTTGCTGCAAAATCAAATATATTGTATATTATACAAAAGATACTATTGTTTCGATATATTAGCAAAATTTTCGACAATTCGAAAAACTAGAGAAATTTGCGACAATTATTGTTGCTATTGCGAATTGCAAAACAAAAGTCAATACAATTTTGACAGAATTGTTTATATATATATTAGACAAATATTACAAAAAAGTAGTGTTTCTAAATAAAAAAATATATATTAATTGTATTTTCGAACAGTAGACAAAAATATAATATCTAGAGAACGCAAATTTTTTGTCTATTAAAATCGAGATTTTTTACAAAATCGAGATACAATCTCTAGAATTCTACAATATAGATATTAGAATTCGAAATAGCAACAGCAGAAAATATATATTGTATTAAGTTTTCTATTTTTTTTCGAAAATTGTTTAGAATATAATTGTCGAACTACTATAGATAATAGAAACAAATTTGTATATTAATTGACAAACTCTTATATAAAGATATTAAATAATAGAAAACAAAATTATAATAGATTTTCTCGAGAATTTTCTATTATATATAGAGAACGCTTTAGTCTATATATTTGTAACAAATAGTATTAGTGCTATTGCAAAAGCAATCTTTTTCTCGATTTTTTAGATTTCGATAGAAATTTTATTGTATAAAAACTGTTTTTTCGAGACTAATATCTCTCTACTTTTAGAATATAATAAAAATAATTATATTATAAATTTACAATTCGATACAAAGTTGTTGTTTGAGTTTTTGTATATATTGTTCGAAAAAGAATTTGCTATATTTCGAAATTACTTGCTTGAAAATCAAATATTAGAATATATTTGCAAATCTATAAGTTGCGCAAATATTTCGATACTATTTGTTTTTAAAAAAAATAATATTTTTCGATTTTGTATAAATTATCGAAAGCTAAATTCGATAACTATTAAAAACAGATATTTACTATTTTTTATCGAGAAAACATTGAATCGACTAATAAATATATACTATTTTATTAAGTTTAATCTCAAAAATATATATTATCGCATTTATATACAAAAGAGAGACAAATAGAAAATTGCGTTTTGTATACGCTATAATTTTTTTGAGTATACAGTTATATTTTTCGACTTGTTTAATACTTCTGCTATTTTTCAAACTCTAATTAACAAAATACTACAAAATTTAATAAATTATATTTGTGTTGTCTATTTGAACAATATTTTAATCTACTTTAAAATTCGCAAAAAGTATTGAAATTATATTTGACAAATATTTGATCGACTAAGACAGTTTAAATTATATACAAAATTTTCTAAATATATTTTTCTAATATAGAGTATCGAGTTTCTAAACTATATTGTTAGTAGCAAAAATATTGCTATAAATATATTACAAATAAAGTTAATTTGCACGTAATCTCGATCTACTATATTGCAAAAATTGCAAATATTTTTGAAATTCGCGAACTTTTATCGATATTTTGTTTAATATTTTGCAAAAATAATCAGACTTTTAATCAAACTATTTAAAAATAACAAACAAAAAAAACAAAATAAATTGTTTCTGTTTAATATTTTTGCTTTAATTGTGTTTTGAACTTTTATTAATATTTTTATTATTGTTTTTATATTAATATATTTCGATTTTAAAAATCGAATTATAGTTGAGATCGATATATCGAAATTTGCTATTGCAATTATTTTTTCTTAGCTTGTACTTTGTATACAAAACAACAATTAGACAATATAGTATTCTGTTGTATTTTATTTTAGAAAAATAATTTTTGCTAAAACTTGCTATAAAATATATAATTAAGAGCTGTTAGCTATTGTTGCAGAATTTTAGCAATAACAATACTATTTTGAAAACAATTATTCGCCAGTTATTGTTCTAATAGATTATAATAATCTAAAATATTTTATAACAATAATATTTTTTAATTGTTGTTAATCTCGATAAACTCTTTTGCTTGTTAAGTATAACTTCGAAATTAAATATCGAACAGAAAAAATCAATTCTGCAAATAGATGTTACAACTCTAGTTTGTTACAGCTAATATATATTCTACAGAACAGTCTGTAGTATATAGTACGATTATCTGCATACTCGACAACTTGACAGACAAGTATTGCTCGATATACTAATAAGTAAACTCGATATATTTGACAGCAAGCAAAGCAAGCAAAGTTCGACATATTTGATAGCAAATATAGCAAACAAGAAAAATCTTTTTTAGTATATAGATCTTCTAGACACGACTTTTTTATAAATTGTGTTCAACTTATTATAGATTTTTACTTATTGTTACTCTAATTTATCGAATCTCTTTTAAAATTCTTTGAAATATAGAAACTATCTATAGTTGCAAACTCTTATTATTAAATAATTGCTTATATTGTTTGAAAACATCTATAGATTTTTTTAAAATATAATTTATTCTGATATCTTCGAAAAAAGTATCAGTATAATACTTTGAATACTCTAAAAATATCTGTATCAAATTAACGTATCTCTATCTTAAATACTAGTTTATTAGTATTATATCAATTATCGATTATAGAAGACAATAAGATCAGAATTAATAAATTCGATATCTATTATAGAGACTATACTGGTCTGAAGAACTGACTTATACAAATAGATATCTATTTTATTTTCTATTTTGTTCCAGCAAACCAGAAAACAATTTTTGTATTAATATTTCTTAGAGAAAGAGTTTAATATTAACTTAAATCAAATTTACACAAGTATTTGAAAAATTATAACAAAAACTCTTATATAATATTTACAAACTTCGACAACTTCAAAAAAGAGTTTCGAAAATTTTTTAAAATATTTAACAAAAAACAAATTGCAAAAAAAGTAGTTTAGTATCTAATTTAACAAATTTTTGCAACAGATTATACAATTAGATTTTAGAAATATATTAATTTAATCGAGTAGAACAATATTATATTTATAACAATGTTTCAACAAAATCTTAAAAACAATCTAAAAAACAAAATTATATATAATAGAAAAACTCTTAGCAATATATTTAATCTTATCGAAATAACTATCAATCTTAACAACAAATTATATAAAAAAGTTATAAAAAAAAAATACAATTAATTTCGAGAAAAAGCAGAAATCTTTTTTGAATTAACAATTAAATATTAGCAAAAAAAAATTTGTTCTAATTAGAAATACAGTAATTTCAACTATTGTAAATTTGTATCTATAGAATTAGATTCTACTCAACAATATAAAAAAAAGAACTCTAGAGAAAAACAAAATAACAAATTTCAGAAAATATACTATTTATATAACAAATCGAATTACTTTGCAAGAGATTGTCGATTATAAAATTTAATAAATTGTCGACAAATCAATACTATATTAAGAGAGATATTCGATAGTTAGAACAATATTAGAAAGCAAATTAATATAGAAACAAATATTTCCGAAACTAAATTAAACAACAACTATTATTTGATAGAAAATCTAGATCGATTATAGAAAATTCTAGATAAAATATTATTAGACAAAATATTTGTATCTATATAGAAAATTAATTAAATACTTAATAAAACTATAAAAGTATAACAATTAGAAATACTATATCTTTATTTAGCAACAGACTTAGACAATAAATACAACTAAAAGAACTTTTATAAATATCTAAACAATATTACAAATTATCTCGAGACTTTAGTTAGTTTATCGAAAAAACAATAGATAAATTAAATTGTAGATAAATGCAAGAAAGCGCTAGAAAGCGACGTTACTATAAAAAAAGAAATTTCCAATAAAATCGAACAACAACTGAGCAGTATAAGTCTATTCTAAGAGAAAATAGAGAAAACAAAAAAATACACAATACTTAGTTAAACAAAATACTATAACAATTTATACTAAACTTATCTAGACAACAAAGAAAAAGTTAATTGATTTTCTAGAAAGTTAAAATTATTAATTTAGTATAGAAAGAAAGCTTAGCGCAAATTGGCGCTCGAAGCAGAAATTGCAGCACAAAAACAGAAAAAAGTTCAAATTCTTTAATAAAGAGTATATTAAGAGAATACAATATATTAGTTTAACAATAGCAATTAAACTTAACAGTATATATACAATATTTTATTATATTAGTTAAAGTTAATAGACAACAACTTATTGCAATAGTCGATTCTAATATAATAGATAATTTTATAGTTAGAACTCTTGTTAAGAGAAAAAAGTATTCTACTTAAAAGAAATCTAATATATACAATCTAGTAATTGTAGATAGAAATCTATTACTCGATAGAAATAAAAGAGTAGATAAAGAAACAAAGCTACTATCGATAGCTATTTAGCAATATTACAAGAAACTAATCTTTAATATAGTAGAAATAGCTACTTACAATATTGTTTTAGAAATATCTTAATTAAAGCAGCACAATTTAAAAGTCGACTAAAATATACAAGTACTTAGATTTGCGCAATATAATTATATAATTTATATTCAATCTATATATTAGTAGCGTTCGATAATAGATAAAAGATTAAATCGAAAATCGATTGCAAATAGCAAGCTTGTATTTTTGCAAAAAAACAATCTAATAGAATTCGACTTAATAGACACTGATAGAAATTAGTCAAACTACAAAATTAGAGTAAATAAAGAAAATTACAAATTTTCTGAAAATCTTAAACTATCTAATACAGCAAAGAAATTGCTAAAATATATATTATAGATATACAACAATTAAAAGTATCTGTTTTAAGAAGAGAAAATAACAAAGACTCTCTCTAAATATTAATTATAGAATTACAAAATTAGACTTAAATTAGACAAGCAGTTTATATTTAAATTTATATATATTTTATTCAAGAAAAAACTCGAAGTACTTCGCGAATATCTAACAAAAAAAAAAAAAAAAAAATTTATTAGAAAATTTTAATTATAGAAAGAATATTCGATTCTTTTTGTATTAAAAAAGAATAGAACTTTTTATTTATATATTAATTATCAAAAGCTAAATAATATTATAATTAAGAATCAATACTTACTATTTAATATTAGCAAACTTCAGAATTAACTATTCGAAGCAAAATATTTTACTAAACTAAATCTACAAGAAGCGTACAATCAAATTAGAATAAAAATAGAAAAAAAATAAAAGACAGCTTTTTGTATACAGTATAGATTATATAAATATATAATAATATTGTTCGAACTTATAAATGTTCCGACAATATATTAGAAAATAATTAATAATATACTACAACAATATCTGAATCGATTTGTTATAGTATACTTAAACAATATTATAATTTATTTAAAAATCTTAAAAAAGTATATTAGTTATATCTTTAAAGTATTGGAATATCTAAATATAAAAAACTTATATTTTAAGTTAAAGAAATACAAATTTTATCGAGAGAAAATTAACTTTCTTAAATTTGTTGTTAAACAATACAAAATATATATAAATTTTGAGAAACTACAAGCAATTAGAGAATAAAAACTATTAACAAGTATTAAAAAAGTACAATTTTTTCTAAATTTTATAAACTACAACAAGAAATTTATTAAGAACTATTTAGCAAACACAATACTACTAACAAATCTTACAAAAAAAAATACACTATAGTTATAAGAACTTGCAGAAGAGAAATTATTTCAAAATCTTAAACTAGAATATTTAAAGAAATTAATATTAAAAATATACAATTTGCAATTATTAAACAAAATTAAAATCGATATATTAGATTTAGCTATCAATATATATTTTAGTTAAAGATATAAAAATATATAATATTTAGTAGTATATCTTTCGAGAAAACTTTTGTTAGTTAAATAGAATTATAATATTTACAATAAGAAACTACTTGCAATAGTAGTCTTTTTAAAATTATAAAAAGTATATATCGAAAAATTATTAGAATTTACAATTCTTATAGACTACAAAAATCTTGTGCACTTTACTATTATAAAGCAGCTAAACAAAAGACAAATGCAATAGTTAGAAAAACTTAAATAGTACAAGTTTAAAATATAATATATTTTAGACAAAGATAATAGCAGAGCAGATATACTTAGCAGAAGAAATAATTATATAAAAACAAAAAAATTATTTAATTATAATATACTCAAAATTAACAAAAACAAATTACTATTAACAAACAAATATAAGCTAAATACTATATTACAAATATTTCGAGATAATACAAAAGAGTTTTTAATAGAGAAAGAAAAACTTCAAATATCTATCGACAAGATTAACAAATATATAAAAAAGTATTATAACAAATTACTGCAAGAATATTTAAAAATAACAAAAATCTTTTAGCTTTTATATTAGTATTGTTAGTTTCTACAGATAAGACAAGTTGTCAAGATATATATTAAACAATATTTTAGCTATTAGTAGAACAAATATAATACGCACGCAAGCTATAACAAAATCCAATATTAGAAACTATCTAAATTGCTATAGAATAAAATTACAATAAACTTTATTATTAAGTTGCCGAAATCGACGAATTTAGCAACTAAAGATAGATATAATTTGATACTAATAATAATTAATAAACTTATTAAGTACTTATATATTATTGTATGCAAAAAAAAGTTTAACGCAAAACAACTAAAATATATTATATTGAATCGACTTATATAGTATTACAATATATTTAAGAGACTAATCAATAACAGAGACAAGCTCTTTATATTTAACTATTAAAAGATACTTCTTTTAATATTAGATACAAAATTTCGAATATCTACTGTCTACTATTTAATTACAAATAGTTAGACAGAAAGAACAAATCAGAGTCTTAAACAATATCTAAGATACTATATTAACAATATTTATAGCAATTAAATATTACTTTTATCTATAGTACAACTAATACTCAATACAAAGATTTCGAATATTACTAAAATAACTTTATTTTTTGTTAACTATAGCAAAAAATTAAATCTCTTTAAGAAAGAGTGTATATATTTGTTTGCGCAATTAGCTATCGAAAAAATAGCAATATTAAAAAAAATACACAACAATATCTTAAAAATGTAGAAAAAGTCGATTAAGTATTAAAACAAAAAACAAAAAACAAAATCTTAGCTAAAAAAGAGAGATAAGATATATTTTTTTACAAAAAATCTTAAGACAAAAAAATTAAGCAAGAAATTAAACTATATTAAAGTTAGATTGTTTTTTGTTAAAAAGACTAAAAAATCAATTAACTACAAACTCGACTTATCTAAAAACATTAAAGTATTTCTAGTATTTTATATATTATTGTTGAAATTAGCCGATTTAAGTATATCTATATAGAAAATATTTTATTATAAATTATAGAAAAAAAATCGATTTAAGATTAAAAGAATTCTAGAACAGCAAAATTAA
>JAABUW010008490.1_pt1 | contig 11974 bp, 18 predicted proteins | sample 5560081 | NCBI WGS metagenome assembly JAABUW01 (sample SAMN10711882, study PRJNA513363) | rock metagenome | isolation source: Antarctica rocks | place: Antarctica: Victoria Land, Knobhead sud | reverse complement strand
ACAGTAAGACAGGTATACGAAACTATAGTGCAAACTTAACACGAACAACGCTCAAGGAACATCCTAGACGGTTGTGATCTGCAAGCTGATCAGACTTGCTTTCCTGTGACAGCCTTGATCCTTGTACAGCTTTTGCTCATTGTTGATACATTTGTGCACAATTGCGTGCAGACCAGCATTGCAGCAGTATGCTGCTGATCATCATTGCGGACCAAAGTGTTTGGTGTGGAGTGTTGCCCTTTCAGCAGCAGCAAAGCTCGGCTGCCAAACTTTGGTGTGTTTTTGTAGACACTAAGGGCAAGAGTAAGATGACGTCAGAAGAAGAGCTGCGAGCTAGCGAAGGAAAGGGCAAGATGGTGGACCCTGTAGATGCTGATGATGACGAGGAAGATGAAGAGGATTTTGATGAGGAAGTAAGATTTGTCACAACTCATCATCCTGATTTGAATCCAACTTGCAGAGTGTGTTGTGTATTCACAACGCATCTGTGACAAACTCTGCTATGTGCTACTGGCAGCAACTTACATGCATTGCTGCCAGTAGCACATAGTAGCCAATTATGTCAGATCAAGGTCATGCAGACTTGCACCATCAGGTTCATTGCTACATCTGTTGAGTTGCAGGCTGGTTCAGAAAGCGGTGATGATCAGCTGGATGATGAAGAGGAAGATGACAATGAGGCTGAGGCTGAGGATGAGGATGAAGATGAAGAGGACCAGCCTCCATCCAAGAAGACCAAGGTAGATCCCCCTGCATTGTTGTGCCAAACATGTATGCACTGCTGCCAGTCTGTTTGCAGCACAGAATGAGAATTCAGCACATCTGCTCTGGTCACATTGCATTTGTTGTTTGAGGGTCACAGAAGCCCTCCACACCCGCAGCCTACTTTTCAATGACTTGAAATGCAAGTACTACAATGCAAATCCAGCACAAGGCCAAGTGTGTCCTACCGACAGGATGGAGTGTCATCACACAACGGTTGTCACCAATTCTGCGCACAATTTGCAGCGTGCATCTCTCCCCCCCTCACCGCCTTGCCCTCCCCTTCCCGCCCCATCCTGCCTCTGCCACATGACCTTGGTAGCCTGACACAACGTGATTGCGTTACATAACATGTCCTGGTTTGCGACATGACCGAGGTCAATGTTTGCAGGTGGATGAGGGCAGCTCAGCCAAGGCTAGCACCACTTCCAAAGCTGGTCCCAGCAGTTCTTCCAAGCCCAAGGCTAGCAAGAAGCGGAGGAAGGGTGATGATGATGAGGATGAGGTCAGTTGTGCATCATGCTGAGTTTGCTGCTGCATATTGTCTGCAAATTGGCTGGCAGATCATGATGCAAAACACAGCCTGTCTCTGCAACTGCCTTGCTGCTGGTTTGTGGAAGCTAAACAGATTTGATAGCAATGATCAGGCCAGAAGTCCAGACTGAGTTGAGGAAAGCCTGGCTGCACTGTGCCAAGCTTTTGTGGTATGCTTTGCAGGAGGATGCAGAGCCTGAGACCATCAATCATGCCTCTGGTGATGAGGTGGACGCATCATTGATCATCCCTGGTGGCAGAAGAGCTCGTAAAGGACGACCCCAGATAGGGGGCCAGACTAAGTACAAATATCAGCAAAAGCTAGCAGACTCAGATGAGGACAGCTGGTGATCAAGGCCATTTTGCAGCTTGCTTCTTTGACAGAATAATGGCACCCCACATGTTTGCCACAGAGACAAAGTGTGACTGCATGCATAGGCTGATTGCAATTGGTGACTCTCAGCAAATTGCAAACACCATGAAGTTGCAACTGTGCCCTGGTCGCAGACGTCAAGGCATCAAAAAAACTTTGAAAATCATCTGGTCCTCCATCCACACATAAGGTGGCATCAGTAAGCAATCTTTGGTACGGCCCATAGATGCTCATATGTATAACAATTGACTGCTTGCTTTGTTTGACAACCGACAAGCGTGAGTTGTGTCATTGTGACCAAGCTGGACTAAAGACTCTTTTCTGACATCATGTCAGTGACATGTATACAGGTCTTGCTGCAATCTTGTATTCGAAAGGTCACGCTAATGATGCTGCAACATACTATGCAATAACGTGAATGTCGCGCCGTCAGGTCAGACAATGGCCATCTCTTCAGCTTGCACAACGGGTCAGGTCCATGATGGCTTTTAAGCTTGTCATACACAACATGAACCGCTCTAGCTATTAATGTGGACAGACTGCAATTCAAACAAAACCACTCCCTACAAGCGAGAAGTTAGCTGTACAAATGCTGTTTGCCAAACATGCCCAAATGTGACTTTGCAGGTATTTTACCAGGCTCTGCAAATTAGCGTATCCTTGGAAACGTGTGCCTGAGATCCAATCTACCAAAAAAATACGATTTTTCCCTCCTTACACCATGCTAGACTAGCATTGCTAATATTGACCATCTTTTCCTGGGCATTGTCCACATGTGCACGCAGAAAATGGGCGAGCCTTTGATGCATCAGCTGACGAATATGTCTTGGCTTTCAGAGACTGATGCTTCAGCATAGGTACACTGTGCTGAAAAGCACACCAGGGCACATTGCAATGACCTGAGGGGTATTCACATCTCCGAAAGGACTCTGAGTATGGAGCAGTGAGGGGGCACTCCCATGGACACAACATGCAGGAGTAGACAAGTGCATAGACTCTACAGCATGCATCAAGTCCAAGTGCATCAAGCAGTGCCTGCACCTGCTCAGTGGCAAGCCGCAGTCCATCAATCAGAAAGGAGGCGAGCATGTTATGAAAGTCCATGCAACCAGAAGGTGAGGGGGATGCCTGAATGTGCCGCAACAGTGCACGCAGAAGCTTGTCTGGCACAATTGTATATCCGCCCACTGCAATGATCTTGGCGTTCACTTCTTCTCTTGAGTCGCAGGCAGTGTTGCTGTCTGTGATGTGAAGTCTGTCACCGTGTAGGCCTGGCGTCCCGCTGGCAAGCTGGATATGCTTGCGATGCCAGCAATCAGGACACATGCCTGATGTTCCTATAACAGCCATGTCTCTTGCGTAACGTGTTGTAGGACGCTCACAGCATCTGCAAGGGCCTGTCAAGGCCTTCATCGCTCCTGATCGTACTCCCAAAAAGTCAGCAGCTTTTTTGATATCCCAGTACCTGCGTACCAGGGTCAACGTGACAGGACGCTGACCAGAGAAGTCAATTCAGCATTCTTGACGTGCCTGCACTTGGCACTTTAGCCTGTCGTTGGTCACTCCAGACACCTGCCAGTCCTCATACAAGAATGACAGCATCAGGCACATCATGTCAGCTGTGACAGGTTGTTCTTCTGGGGGAGGCATTTTGTAGAAATACCATTCATCAAGTTCAGTCTCAAACAGTCCCTCGAAAAATTGAAACGCTGCACAGATCAAAAAGCGATGGGTGTACACCTTACGTCCCGTCTCAAACTCCAAACACATGTCCCAATGCGCAACTCGATCTTGATTGAGGAAAGGGCTTCCATTCACGACAAACATCTTGATAAGCCGGTACTTGAGACGCGAGACAGCCGAGCCGTGCCATGTGCAAACACCTGACATTCAAAACCTTGGAGCGAAATCTCAATCCAGAATCTGATGCAAGACTGCTGTGTCTGACTCAGAGCTCTCAAGCCAAGGACAGACACTGTGGCAGATATCAGAGCATGCATCAGCTACAGCCTTATCACCCTAGCATGTGGAACAAGTCTGCCGCAATGTTTGCCCTTTACACATGCGTACTGTCTGTGTGACAGTTGATTAATACACTGAGCAGCATTAAATTGAATTTGAATAATACATAGAATTTTCGTGCGCAGGGTGCCAAACGGAGACTTCATATATATATGTATTATGATTAAATAATCAATTAAGCATTCAAAAGCATTTGCGCTGCAAGGTTCAGAAGCTGGTTGGTGTTCTGCATATATATTGTGTGCATGTCATTCACTGCCAGTGGTAAGGCCACCCACGTTTTGCCAGCCTGTAGACGTTCATTCATCACATCATGCAATGTGACCTGCTCGCTATCTAACAACACACCAGTCTTCTCATCAAACACCACAACTTGCACAACTTCTGAGCTGCTCTTATCGTCAGCAGCACTGCAAAAGCATCCTGAAGATTTGCTGCTGTTGGGTTTGATGACATCAAGCTTGCTTCTATCACTGCTGACAATTAAGTGATCACCATTGTTGCCGATGCATGTTTGTTCACAGGTCATGTTCTGAGCTGAGTACAAAGCACGAGGCCCTGATGCAGTAGCCAGAGCACACTGTTTCTCTATGATAGGGCTGCCAGGGTACAGAGAAAGGGTAAATCTGCTAGTTTGGGTATCCTTGCGGTTGATCTTGAGGACAGTTGCTTGCTGCAGGACCAGACAATCAGCTCAGAACTGCTTGCTGAATGTACTTGCACAGATTGATGCTCGATGAACGTGCTCAGCATGACAGGCAGATTGATGGGTGATATGCCTTGTTACCAAGACTTACAGTCACACATCTAGCTATGCGCCATGTCAATGATAACATCATGCTACGTCCATTGTCAAATGCCCAGTCGAAGTAGGTTACTTACCGTGATGGTATTGATCCTGTCCCCTCTGTTGGCAGGCACCTTGTAATGCCCAAAGGGGCAGTGTCGGCATCTGTTGGCACAGCACACCGATTGCTGCCTCAGTGCTTGCTCTGTCATGACCTATAACGCGTTTACCTGTTATAATATCAACAGCAACAGCATCATTACACGCAAGGATCAAAGCGGACGGCTGCCATGACATACAATCAGTGAGTGGACCAGCGGAAACATTGCCAGCTTTCTGAATGACATTCCAACTGTTTGACAGCACGCTTACATGCCATGAACAGCAATCCTTGGGCACAGCAATGGGAGCAGCTTGGCTTCCCTGGACATGGAGGCAGCCATAAATGCAGTGCATTCCTGTGGATTTCATGGATGGTTATACACCAATGGGGGAAAGAGGTGGAGAAGGGCAGAGCAGTATCTTTGCTTGCCAGCTGCTGCTGCGCATCAGCGATCCCCAGAGCAACATGACAGAACTGTGCGGCACAATGCTACAATAGAACCTGTCTTGTTGACATGACAAGCCCAAGCCAGCAAAGGCAGTAATAATGAATGACAATACCTTATAGTACAACAATACCTTGCTGTAACAGTCGACGACATTACCTTGTAGCCTGTGGCAGGGTCTACATAGGTCGTCTGTCCAGCCTCAATGGCGGCTACGTGAGCCTCCTCAATGTCAGGCCCCAGATATGGCGCAGCTCTCCATTTGCGCTGCTGGACCTCTTGCTCATCCTGCTGCACAGACAATGAAGGCTGGTCATGCTGCTGTTTGGGCTGCTCTGCCTGCTGCGGTTCCTGCTGGGCCTGCTCTGCCTGCTGTGCATGATGAGCTTCCTGTTGGGCCTGCTGTGCATCCAAAACTGAGCCAAGAGTGCTGACCTTAGCGTGTGTTATAGGGTCGTTTTGTTCTGGAGTGCAGCTAGCAGCGCTGTCACCATTGCATGCTGCACTGCTGCCACCTGCTGATGAAGGTGCATCGGCAGTACTGTGGGTGTTAGCATTTGTATGTGTTTCCCACCAACTCCAAGGGAAGCCCTCAGGAATGAGCTCAGGCTTGTTGTGTAAAAGCCCTACTAGGAACTCCAGGGCATCTACAAGGCGTGGCCCTGGTCTGGCAAACATCTGATTACCGTCAACAATGATAACTTTGCCGTTTTGAACAGCTCTTAGGTTCTGCCTGTAAAGACAAAGAAGACATCTCAAGTATGGCCTGCTGAAGCTTCCCAGGGTTGATGCCAAACATGAGGCACAATGGGCTTTTACAAGTTGATATCGCTCAAATTCAGTGATTGTGAATCACATCCACATCCAATCATGGATGATGTTCAAGCACCATTGACTAAGTGCAATGTGATCACCATTGGAATCACATCATAATGAGATGCTGCAATGTTGTGTGAATAAGTCAGTGCAAGGATGTCACAGACTTTGTAAAAGAGTCTCACAAACATAGAGTCATCAATTGCAACATGATGCCTGGCATCATGAACCAAAACAAAGGCTTGATATGTCATACTGGCACAACGCCTTTGCAGCATGAGCAGGCAAAATTTCCCGCGCGTACCACCAGGGCTTGGAGCTGAGCAGGTGTTGCTCCTTCTTGGTATCTTCTATTGTGAAGCCACATGGGCAGACAATGATCCAGTCGCAGTCGGCATCTACCAAAGCCTGATTGAGTATCCTGATAGAAGGACCAGCTCCGCCCCCTCCACTGTAGGAAACAGCCAAGATCAGCTGTGATGTTCATGGGCTCGTTGTGACCACTGTGACACAAAATAAGGGTGTCCTGTTCTGATGTAACACTAACACTTCAACAGAAGTACATGTACAGTGTAGACAACATATGCTATCAATCTATGCGTTCAATATGGAGGGCGTTCGTTATGCTAGTATCTTGCACCAGGTGAGGTGACTCATCATATGAATCAGCCGACCACCTACATGGCTCAACTTGCAACAAGATGAGTACAGGCAGCATCAAAACAGCACAGCTGTCTGGCTGATTGTGTTGACAACATCTATTGCTGCGTGTCCTTATTCACTGATCACCTGCGCATCTGGCAATGCCTATCTGCCTCACAGTTACATCCGCACTGACAGCAACTGCATGGTGTGCTTCATAATTGCTGTTCAAGCATCAAGCATTGTTACACACGCACAAGCCATGTGTGTATTGTCTTCCATGGGATGTCACATGTGTCAGTGACTCACATGGGCATGTTGAGAGGGTGAATGCCGCCTGCCATTGTGATCATCTCCGGTGTCCAGTGCCCACCAACAAACAGCGGATCAAGCCACTCCACAAAGGCCACCTGAAACAAACCATATTATATACCTTTTTCAGAGACATGTGAGTTACATATCTGCAAAAGTTGATTCGCTGCCTTGTTGACTACAAGGCAGTTGATGGGATGGGATACGATGAGATACAAACCGCCATTGATGCACAATGGTCAAGTTTGTTGCACGACAGTCAGCACCTGGAACAAAGAATGCAGAGAAATTGAAGTTGTAGTAGCACATAATGTAAAATTAGGGCATATACGTGCAGTGACGTGAATACCTTGAAGGGCTGGTTGCCTTTGGAAGCAGCTTGTGCTGCTGCCTGTGCGTCATGCACCCTCTGCTGCAATACGGTGACAGCTGTTCTGCTTTGCTGTTCTCGCCCCACTGCCTTGCCAACTCTGATGATGTCTTCCAGGACGTCTGACAGCTTCTGAGGATTTAAGGCCACAATGTTCGGCTTGATCGACAGTTGATCAATAGTTTGCTGGACCAGCTGTAGGTCTACAGAGCATACATTGCAAAGATCCTGAGTCAAAATAACATCAGGCTGAAGGTTCTTCAGCAGCTCTTGTTCCAAATAGTACAGCCCTTCGCCTCTGTCCAAGCTGGCTTTCACCACGTCGTCCATCTGTTTGCTATCAACAAACTCGTGCACCGCTCCCGTCAGGACGGGCAGTCTCTCCACTTGGCTTGGCCAGTTGCATTCGTGAGATCTGCCCACAAGCAAATCTACCCCCCCGGCTACGGCGATGATGTCAGTGGCGCTTGGCAGCAACGAAACCACTCTGGGATGTTGCTGGGCTGCCTTCATGACACAGTTGATGATCTGGAACTAGCAAATTGGTGACACTCCTTGCAACAAGACCAATGAATGCGGGCGTTGGACGGATCCCAGTGCAGCGTCGCAAGGCCGGTCGCGAGGCCTTCATTTGGTATTTTACCATGTCTAGATGAGTAAGGTTGGTCTTTCTACGTGTTTGACTTAGCAATCGCCATTGCGCGGACTCAGCATCGCTCATCAGGTCATTACTGTGGCACTCTCCGACTTGACTCAGGCCGCGGCAAGAGAGCCGTGCGCTTGTGATGCTTTACGTTGGTTTGATGCATGGTAGAGACTGATCTGCTTCACCGCCAGGTCAAGCCGTCCGAGGCACAGTCCTTACACGCATGGCACAAGCTGCTGCAAATGATGCCGAGCAGTCTGTCGGGCCGGGCTTACTTTCGACACTGCAGCTTGGCCTGGCACAACACATCGATTTCTCCTCTGTGTTTGGGGTAGGCACTGCCCATTGCTATCTTGCAGACGTGATCGTTGTCCAGCATGCTACAGAGGCTCAAGCACAGCTTCCTGCACAGTCCTGCATAATTTAAGATCTTCCCATGCTTGGTGTCCGATGTGCAGGTGGACTCAGCACGCCTCATAAGCGGGACATATGCCAGATGTATGTGTCTACATCCCCGGCAGCCAATCGTTGCCTTGGTACGCAGACCAATATCACGACTTGATGATACCTGATATTGGCTCAATCCATCACGTGGAGCTGAACTGTGCTTGCCTGCACTTGTAGAGCGTGTCTGGGCTTGTGGCAGAATATGACCTTATATCAGGCTGCAAGCTGGGCAGCACAGACGCAGGGGGCACACCGATCAGCATATCATACACATCTGATGCATCACTCTTGGTTGCTGTGCTCCAGGTATGATTGCGCAAAGTGATGCTGCATTGCATCACTGCTGTTGTTTTAACACTTGCTGAAGGCATTTGAGACACCCCCTGCAATGCTAGGTCAATGCTGGTGCAGTGATTTTGTGCTAGCATTCTGATTCAACGCCAGCATCATTCTCATCTTGAGTGTGGGTGGCGCACAGTCTGTTCCCCGATTGCTTGCATATCAAGGCAAGCATGCTCTCTGTTTGGTAGGAGCGTGGTGTTGTTGCCTGGAGCCCACAGGTGTGGAAGAGGCGCGTTCTTCTTGACTCTGCGGTCAAGTCTTCAGAGAAGCCCTGGTACAATGCACATCTGGCTATCACGCCGGTGAGTCTCTGGCCCAATTGCGCCAATCATCTCAACCTCCTTGTTATCTTATCATTAAGTGCTCTCTGTCTGAGAGACAAAGTACTTGCAGCTGACACAATGTCAACACAAGTGTCCATGCCTAAGCTGGCATGTCATGCTGCTCCATGTTCATGCAGTGTCTGCATCAATATGGCATCAGTATGACGTGCAGACGTTTGGATGGATGGATGGATGGATGGATGGATGGATGAGTGATTATGTCACAGAAAAACACATGAATGAGTGGTGCAGGGTCCACAGCCAATGATCCTGTACTGCCAGCACGGCGGCACCAGCGTACGCTTGGTGTACACCGTTATGCCAGCGCCCATCGCCGGCAAGAAGAGCACAGAGAAGCAGGGCGGCCAGCTGAAGGGTGACAACAAGAAGCCCATTGTGGCCATGGCACCTCACCCTTCAGGTGCTGCCCTTTGCAACCATCCATACTTCATTGTTTCATACTCACTTCTCATCCTTCAGGTGCTGTCCTTGGGGGCTGTTTACAGTTGGCTGTTTCAGACTCATATTGAATCTCATTCTTCAGGTGGTGTCCTTGGTGTTTTGTGCATAGTCCGACAGTCTTAGAGAATCAGATCCAACCCTTCAGGTGGTGCCCTACATGCTGCACCCTATGCCATCTGCGCCAAACTAGGCTGAAAGTCTGTCAAAGCCTTTACTGCAAAGGCTGCATGCTCAGGCAGCTGTTCCTTGCTGCCTGTGCCGCTTCTGGTTACCATAAAGCACATCTTCTTTGGCTGAAAGCTACCGGCATCCTGCCCTAGCAGGGCATTGATCCTGCGTATCTAAAACAGGAATACTCTCTGGTCAGCTGCCTTACCTTGCGGTGTCTGTCTGTCCGTCCGTCCGTCCGTCTGTCCGTCCGTCTGTCTGTCTGTTCGTCTGCCTGTTGCGGCTAGTCAAATAGTTTGTAGTGAGGGCAATTAATGCTGCAGCAAGGCCGTACAGTAACATGCGCAAAGTGATCCGTGTCTGTGGCCGTAATGGATGTTGGTTTGAAATTGGCGTATCAAGATGTTGTCATTGTCTGCAGGTCATGTGCGGCATCATGCTGTTCTGACACTGATGCTCAACTGCTGATGAAGCTGCCAAGCTACCGCTAGCACACCACACACCAGCATCACAATTTTATAACAAATCATGGCAAAAGTGTTGCGGAATGTGACAGATGATGCTAGCAGAACTGACGGGATCAAATTCACACACGATTACTTACTTCGTGAGGCTTTCATCAGCTTATCCTGACTTCTTTCGGCCCTTGTGCCTCTGAGCAGCCAGGCATGTATGGCCTGATGACTTTGGACTATCCTCATGGCTGTCCCTCTGACAAGTGTGTGATGCCCGCAGAGCAGTACGTGCTGATCCTGTGCGCAGATGGCACCTTGTCAGGATGCAACATCAACCTGAGGAACCTGGTCACAATGTGGACAGTTCCAGGTAGAAACCTGCCTAACTTGCAGTCTGTCTGCCGTGGTCTCATTGCACTGCCCTCATGGAATGTTCATACATTGATCAGCAGCCTATCAGCAACAGTGCTGATTGCATCCCCTGAGATGCTGCTCCTGCATTTACATGCCAGCATGTCCCTCTCTGACCTCTGAGGAATGGATGATTGCATGAATGGATTAACGCATATGACTTCAGCAATGCACCTGCACTTGCATTTCAGCACATGTCACGTGTTGTCATCAAGTGGAGGTATGCTATCAACATGAATAATCTTACCTGCAGTCAAATTAGTGAAAGGTCACATGCATAACTCCACCTGCAATCAAGTCGTTGAAAATATCCTATGTTGTCTACACTGCGTTTCAAGACCAGAATCACACATAAGGATCCATCATGTATCTGACTTTCAGCAATATGGTTTGTGTCATGAGTGAGTGATAGAACAATCATCTGCTGTATGTGCAGTTGACAATAGCAAGCGGGGGATCACCAGGGGCGTTATCAGCACTCAGAATCACCCTCTGAGGGCTGGTACTGGTACTGCCCTCATAGCTGTGGGCACCTCCAGTGGCACTGTAGCAGTTCTGGAATCCATGGGCAGGTGATCAAAATTTGATAAGATACAATTGTATTCCAACTTTCTGAGAATAAAATTGGTGCCCTAAACAATAGGGACACATGACTGCACAAAAACCTCATCAAAGCATTCATTGCTCCAGGGATCTCTGTGTCACATGCTATCTGTCTTGCCTGTTGCTGTCCTGTCAAGCTGTGAATCTCATAGCAGCTCTCAAGCAGCATGATGTCTGTGTTGGCTTGACTACCCATTTAGCTGTACTGCAATTTTTGTTCTACATTAAGGCATCCATGGTCAGGCTGCACACTTGCACAGGCTGCAGTCTCTGCACATCAGCAGCTTCACATCCAGCTGAAAGGTCAACACAGCAATGTGCCCTCAGTCAAAAAGTAAGTCAAAACTTGCAGGTCTGAAGCTCGCAAGATGGAGCAAAAGGATCTGGTGATGGAGGGGGGACTTGTTGGCATTGGCATCAACTTGGTGGGTGCATCACGCTCGTGCACACGTGACTAGTTGTGTGAACACCTGCATCCTGCATCTGCTGCAACACAGGGCAAGCAGAGTGCCCATGGCAGACTCCTTTTGAGGCCTCACTCTACAGCTTTGATGCATTACGCTCGTGCACGCATGACTGTTTGTGTGACCCACCTGCAGCCTGCAGCCTGCAAAAGCATCCTGCTGCAACACAGCGCAAGCAGAGTGCCCATCGCAAAACATCACTCTAGAGCTTTGGTGCCTGTTGTGTGAGCCAGTGATGCTTGCATGCTGTTGCTGTCAAGCAAGGAACTAGCTTGTGTTTGTCGTCTCATTTGTCAACCATCAAGGTGTATAATGCTCCCTTTGCGGATTTGCTAGTTTGAGGGCGATCAGTTCTGGCTAGTCTGAGAGAATCAAAGAAAGGTGTACAGAATTGTGACTGACCACAGCTGTTGGCATGCAGGCTGCCTGTCAGGTGACAGCCTTTGCCCGTGACAGCAGGGGGGATGGGCATGCCTATGCCTGGCAG
>JAABUW010008486.1_pt1 | contig 11981 bp, 6 predicted proteins | sample 5560081 | NCBI WGS metagenome assembly JAABUW01 (sample SAMN10711882, study PRJNA513363) | rock metagenome | isolation source: Antarctica rocks | place: Antarctica: Victoria Land, Knobhead sud | reverse complement strand
TTCGGCTCCCGTGTGCTGACTTCCAGCTAAAGCTTTGACTATCTCTTGCGATAGTACTCTTAATCAATCATGTAAAGCTACGAAGCTCTTTGTCACAAAATGCTAGGGTCTGCAGGACATGATACAATGAAGTTGCTGAACGGATGGCGTCTCGTGGAAGAAACTACTGGCTCCGGTGTTGCAGCCTTGTCTGACATGTTTGGTGATCCCTCTTGGCTCTGTTACTCTGCGAGTGAAGTTTAGTGTCACTGCTCCTAAGGCAAGGCCTACGCTGATGCGGGTGTGCATGGCCATCGATCGGGAAAGCTCGAGATTGCACCTTCTGCTACAGTACCCGCATGCCTTTGAACTTTATGGGTTCGGAAGATGCAGTAAAATTCGAAATACCCATGTCAGCGCCTGACGTTGGGCATTCATTTGCCGATTGGATGGCATACTCAGGTGTCCTCAAGACGAAGACACATATCGGACAAGTCAGATAGAATGATCCGCTTGCCTCATTCAAGGCTTATCAGAAGTCCGTGCCAGGGTGGAATTCACGGAGTATGCTGAATATCGCCCGTCCTGTGAAATCTGCAAAGGGTGCCATAAACCTGTTCTCGGCCAAAATCAGGTTCCAGGCCAATAGGGTGATGTACAAGACGATGCAGGTTATGATGATAAGACCCTGGTTCTATCTTCTCCAACCCATCGGCACTGCCAGGCTCGAACTTACCAGAGGGAAACAGGGCCGATGAAAATTCGCCCAGTGACCTTCGTCGTCAGTCCTGAGCGGCTGAAATAATTTTCGTACACCGTGTTTTCTTGTTCCAGTACTCGTATTACCCTCTGGATTGTGCCTACTAGCTTTCAAATATCATATTTGAAGGGCTCAGACATCAGGAGACGACTCCTTTCAGGTCGTGTTGGCATGCGGACCCCAGTCAAAAGCCGCTCCATGGCTTTGACAATAATCGAGCTTCGAATCTCAAGATCGCAACCTCAGTACTAAGCACGCCTCCATTAGTCTATTTGAATAAGCGATGGCTCTACCTTCTGTATATTCGGATAGCAGCTTGAACGTTCCTTTCTTAGGTAGCATCCAGTATGTGTGTTAAAGAATTCTCAACCCCTTAGATGCAGCATCCACATCTCGCTGGATCGTTGTACAACATGGAACGCCTATACGAGGGTCCCAATACTGCAGTATTTCTCCTCTGCATGTACCTATCAAGTCTCTGGCATGGATATAATAGCTTGCCGAACGTGGACCTCAGTAAATCGCTCAAGGTGTGCGGTCTCACCTTCGCCTCCATCGAAAGGATCACTTTTCACTTTGCTATCGTCAACGAAGGGAGAGAATGACCAGTGAAGCCGAGGTGATAAAATATCTCTTGGACGCGTATGATCATCCTTGTCATCAATCCAGGCGGGCTGCTATTACCAACATCGTTTGCCACACACATTCCACCAAGCTTAGGAAGTCCAAGTCTTCTCGAACGATTTGGACTGGGAGAAACGAAATTATGTGCGAATTCGCATAACAATCAACGGGAGTAAGTTAATGTGTACAGAGACAAGAATCAACTTGTGAGTAGAATACGGGATTTGACTAGGGCATTTATCAACAATTCAGGCGGTATCAGGCAGACTCTTGCTAGCCACCGAACAATTTGCGTCCCATTCACTAACACAGGTATCTCACCATTTCCAAACTGGTCAGTGCTCCGATTTTATGCCTTAGTCGTTTTGCATTTGAATGCTTAGTGCATAACCTGCTGATGTTTTCTGTCTTTAGATGTAAATTGATGGTAAGAGCCACCTTTGTATCATACCAACGGCTACGAAGCTCCATAATGAGCTATTGGTGAATGGTCTTCGCCCAATCAGCGTGAATCTTGGTCGTATTGTACAGTTTCTGAAAATTCCGTACAAAAGCCCCAAACGGACTCTTGGTAGCTAAGATCGCGGTTCGTCGAGGCTGACACTGACATGGCGAGAGATTGAGACTGAGAATCCAAAGCAGATCCGCATGCAACTTCCAGAACTTATGCTCCGTGAGTGCCCAGGCGGATCGGGAGAAATATAAGATGTTTTCTCTTCCGGAATAGCGTTGATTTCGACGGGTATCCTTATCTCAAAGTCTGGTGTATGGGACGATCTTCTGCGTTGATACCAGGCAATAACGACATATCACAACCCTCACATCCTTAGGCAAGTCAAGGAAAGGAGACTTCTTTTGTATACCATATCTGAGTCTGATCAGAAATTTATAGAGATTGAGGAGAGTTGGCTTCTAGAAATATACTGAGCTCAGGAATGCGGGTATGCACTCTATCAAAATAGTGACTATGTAAGACTACCCATACAAAACGAGAATGTGGGGGCCAGATCTATATGAACCTGCTTACAGCATGGTCTATAACAAGACGTGTGTCGGTTGCAGAAAAATATAACATCTACCGTTCGCAAACAATGCTTTGGTTTTTAAGCCGTTGTACGTAGAGATTCGAGGCCGACGATAGATAGCTTCTCGGTCCAATTGTCTCAAGAAACTCAGACATCTCGAGGCTATTGAAGAGAGAAAATAGTCCACCTCAGTATGCCATCTGACGTCTAAAAATCCCAGTCATATACCACTATGCTGTTCCCTTTTTGCGGAATGATCTTTTCCTCACAACCGCCCGAAAGTTTCTGATAGTAAAAGTTGATAAGAAGATCCACTCGACTGAGAACGCTGGCAGTATAAACAACCGTCAAAAGCGACGCTTACCTCAGGCGTAAACCCCTACATCCCACAGGCCTTGTTAAAATTCGGTAGAGTCCTTAGAGCAGAGCTGCTCTACCGTACGTAGCTTTCACCCGAACAATGAACTCACAAGCCCATCTGATCAAATGTTTGCGTTCATCATGCAATAACAACCACCAATCAACAACCGTGCCAGCGATGTGAACGAATGTGGATATAGATATGTAAGTATCAGATAGCTTCTCTTCCCGGTAGCCGTATGATGACGATGATACCTCCTTTATACTGATAGTGTTTGTAGAGCGCGGGCTAATATTTGAGATGAAGACGGGGATAAAGCTTACTGGATGGGTAGGTAGAGATGTGATACCTAGCTACTTTATCCCAATCGATCCTAACGCCCCAGAGCGGGTGTATTAGCATATATTGCGCATGTGGATGCTGTCGAGCTGCGAGCGAGGTATAGGTATTTGTTATTGAAGCGGGGGGATGTAGTAGTGAGGAAGAAGGGTTGTTATTGTTGATTGGGGTTTTGAAGTGGTGGTGGGGGGATGTGTGAGACAGATGCTTGGGTTTCGTTGTAGAGACTGGTGTATATTGTAGTAAGGAAAAAGGGTTTGGGGGGGAAGCTGCTTTGGCGCCTCTTGCTCGGAGGATGGCGGATAGTTGAGAAATTGAGAGGCTGTCAGTGGATTTGATAGCTTGTGAACTATCGATGAGTGTAGAGAAGGGGCGTTCATATTACACGTTGGCCACATCGTTTACACTCCGTCTTATCATGCACTCTCATTCTATCCAAACCTCGCCTTCGCCAACGCAACCAGCCCACTCATCGTCTTCTCCTCTTTAGCCTTATACTCCCTAATCCTCTCCTCCCTCTCCTCCATCCTCGCCCTCAGAATCTCCTCCCTCCGCACCTCCCTCTCGTTCTTCTTCCTATCCATCTCCTTTTTCTGCTTCTTGAACCCTTCGATACCTCCGTCTTCATCGCCGAGCAGATCCGACTCGGGCACCTCTTCCACAGCACCGGCTTCGGTTTTGGCCGAGGCGAAGGCTCGGTTGTTGTCGGCTTTCTCACGCTTCTTTTCGAGTATGCGGTCTTTGCTGCCGGCTTCGGCGCGGGGGATAAGCTCGTCGAGGCGGTGTTTCTGTTCGCTTCGATCGAGCTTGCGCGCGTGGCGGAGGTCTTGGCGTTGGGTGAGGGAGTCTTCTTGCTGGAGCTCTGGATAGAGAGTAGCTGTTTTAGTATAAATAATACATTGGAGTCCTGATATGATTCTCACCTCGCCGTAGCTCTAGATCTTGTGTATCTGGTATAGTAGGTCCCCGCCTTTTGCCCTTGTTGTAGGCTGCTACCTCCTGCCCTGGCAGTGCTGGCCCAACAAGATCCTCATCACTACTGTCCTCTGGTCTCGGCGAGCCATATGTGGGCCAGTCTCGGGGTTTGGGTCGCCCCGTATCTTCATCATATGAAGCGGCAGATGCTTGTGCTTTTTGCAGTGTGGCTGGATCGTACCACCCTTCAGCTAGTTCTCCACCATTCCTCACAGATGTCAGTCACAAGCTCTTCAACATCAGAAACGCTTCGCAATATTGGCCGGCCTCGAGTTTGACAAGAGATCTCTTACCATTTCCCCACAAACGACTTCCACCTGCCCTTCGCCTCGTCTTCCGGTAGATCTTCCAGCACCTTTTGTTTCTGTATATCCAAGTAGAGCCCGAACATAGGCTTGTAATGTCTATAGTGGCCCTTGCTGAGCGGCGAGGCGTGAAATGGAAGGTAAAGGGGTGCAGCAGGCTTAGGCCTTTTGGAAGATTTATGGTGGCGATGGGCGTCGGGAGAGCGATGGCGCTTGTGATGTGACCGTTCTGTGGGGCTTCTGGAGCGGTGGACAGCGCTTTCGGGCGCACGGTGGGACATGTTGAATGATACGATAGCTGTTGATGTTGAGCAGAGTTGGGAAGACCAAGAGATGGAGTAGAAGAAACGGCGCTAGTGTCACTAGTGCCGTTCATGTTATCATATCGACGTCGTTGTACGGTACTCAAGATGTTATGATACAGCTCTTACTCTCCTATAACTCGATCGCACGATAAAGAGGCCCTCAAATGATGGGGAAAGGTACTCGAAGGGTTTGCAAGGCCTCGCAGCGCGATAATGTTGCTCTGACCCAAGCAGAAAGGGACATTGCCATATTATTGACCCTAAGTACTCTCTTAGAGGGCTAGACTCCGCAAGTAGGTCTGTAGTCAGTTACTATCGTCTAGCTAAGCAGGACCCCCCGTCCAAATACTACCGAGCTGAACTGATCCCAGTAGAGAGCAACGTTTCTCTTGGCTCCATAACGCCATACACAGTAATCGCAACCAGCTGTTTCGGCCCCAATATCCCACTCCCTCCAATCCTCGGCCCCGGCTTAGCAACGCACTGAGTCCCAAGCGTCCAAACAGCATCCATGACATCTTTCGGAGGCATGAGCTCAAACTCTTTGTCGGTGGAGATATCGATCAAAACAGCACAACTGCCACGTTTGAATGTCCGCGGAAGTTCAAGGCCTAAGCTGGTATCTTTACTGAATACCATTGGGGTGTCGAGGTCTCGGGACCCACGAGTCTTGACTAACGCGTCATGTAATTCGATTATAGTGTTGGCGCAGTCGTCGAAGTTGGTTGGGATCCACTGAGGTTCGGTTGGGGGCTTTTGTTGGAAGCATTTGCCTTTGAAGTTGCCCTTTAGTGTAGTTGCGAGTGCTGACGTGTTGAGTTGTCCGACATTCGGCGTTGAGATGTTGGATAAGTGAAGGGCTAATGTTGAGGTATTAGGTAGCAAGGGGGAAGCGAGGACGGAGGAGACGAGAGCTCCAAGCAACAGGAGAATGGTCCCTACCATGGTGGAGATAGCAGGAGCCTTGTCCTGTGGAAGTGGAATCCGGGGATGGACTTTTATGTGTTGCGGCTAATCTTCTCTGATCATGCGAGCCGCTGTTTATAAACGGGAGTCGCTTCAATGGTGCGGGTCTCCAACCGAACATGAGCTTGTGAACCGGGGAATATGCGTGGTACGCGTCAATGAATCATAGATCTCCATTCAGGTTGTCTCAAGTTGGAAGAGAATGCAGAAGAACACAATGCAAGGAATGCCGCCAAATTCAGTATTCGATCTCTACTGATATACAAGAACCACCCGAAGAGAGAAAGTGAGGGCATATGTCACAACCAGTCTGAGAAGAGGAAGAGTGAGTCTGATGAGTGACAAACCTAGTAAAGAACCGTACACCAACGAGAGGAGTTCAAAATGTAGACTGTCGACTGAATATGCAGTCGGCTCACGCGTAGACGAAGAGTGGGGGTTGCACAAGTATGCAGGATATCCGTTTGTACACCGAGGCTTTTGACTGACCGAAACGTGCCGATCCCAGCTATATCCCGTTCAAACAAGATTCAGCTACAAAGTCACTCCGCCATCAGCTTGATAGACCACCAGGGTCTGACCGTGTTCGACACCATCTTGAGACCTCCCCTCTTCTTGTGTAGTTGTTTAGCCGTGGCATAATGTAGAAGATCTCGTACGTGTAATCGTAACCATACAGTGTTCATCTCAATCGGCAGCCAGAACTGAAACGCAAAGTTGAGGAAATTGAAGGTCGTGAAGGTGACCAAATACAACAGAACGCAGAAGTAACGACTGGCAATGAAGACGGCAAGTGCAAGAGAGCACGGACAGCTGTAGATGAGGAAGAGAGTAATAGCGACTCGCGCTTGATGGGTTGTGATTGGCGACGGAGCAGATTTGGAAGGCGCCAGACCAGAGGAAGGCTGTTCTGGGCCATCCTTGAAAACTGATTTGTTTTTTGGTAGGGCCAAGTTGCCAAAGCCAAACGACGGCTTCTTCGGGTCGAAGACCAGGGAATTCGCACCGAAACGGGAAGCAGATCCAAACGCCGGGGTCGGTGGTGTTATGAAGGATGACGGAGATGCCTTGGAATATGTCGAGTCTGCTGGCTGGAGAGTTGACGCAGAGGGACTGGATGCTGGTGATATCAGTGATGGAGAAGTGAGCAAGAGATTGTTCGCCTTCCGACACACTGTCAGCGAACCAGCTTCTGAGCGTTCCCTGGGTGCAATCATGATTGCTTTGTTGCTGATTGCGGTTATCTCCTGTAATGCCTGCAAGTACACTTCGCTGTTTGTGCGTCCCGCACGACTTTCTTCACACTCCTGGTCCAAGTCCTTCGACAATGCTGCTTTGACCTCCTCGAGGCCGTCAACTTTGGTCTCCAAATCACTAATCTGGACACGCAGCTTTGCCTCTTGAGTGTTGAGGGCTTTGAGATCAGCGTGCAGTTCCCTGTTTCTCTCGGGCGCAGCATTAAGCTCGTCTCGTAGCAACTCGTTCTTGAAGCTCTGCCGCTCGGGATCGGCAGAGGCTTCGAGCATCTTGACGGTCTCCTCCAAATTGGCAATCTTTGCGTGCATTGCGGCCTTGTCAAAGGGAGACTTCATATCCTCATTGACTACAAGTTCTTGATGAGATAGTTCAGGAGGCTCCACAGCAACGAATGTTGTGGACATATCTGGAGCGGATTCGGGAGACTGTGAGCGTTGTGGTGGCACAGACATCACTTCTGGAGTGCAGAGCCATCCAGACAGTGGTGGGGATCTTGCAGCCTTTTCGCTGATCGGAGATAGCTTGGGCAATTTTGCTATCGCACAGTCTAGAGCGGAGGAAGAAGTGGGGGTTGCTGATGTCGGCATTGAGGAAGCAGAAGCCAAGGTCGTTGACGTAGTAGAAGCAATTGCTGGTGGGGCTACGCTTGTGGATGCTCTTCTTGATGAGTCGTAGTGGTCCGGCTCGCTTTGTTCGTCAGATGAGTCGAAATGGTCGTTCCAGCAATATTCTTTGCCGGTCAGTTCACCATACATAAAGACATTGATCACCCTAATGATGCCCTACTTACTGCCATGCCAACAGTCGCCGTCAAGCCAGTATTTGCATACTGTCATCCTTCCCAAACTCAAGGCAACCGAGAATATCACGTCATGAACCTGACCGTGTCGAGTATGACGATTGTTGATGGAAGTGGGTTGGTAGTGAAAGAAATTCACGTGTGGTGTTGAAAAATGCGCTTACACTTCATTCACTAGTACGGCTTGCTAACGGGACACTTTCCCTTGGACCCTGAAAGCAGAGGGATTGCAGTGAATTGGACGTGAACCGTCCATAGGCGTTTGGGAATGCAATGCAGGAGCACTCTTGGTAGCCACAAAAGCCGAATTGTGTATAATACACGATGTATTACGAAAGATAGTCCACCCGCCGTCAGGATCCTATGAGTCGCATACTAAGGAAGAGTCAAATGATACGTTAGCCAAGGAAGTACTGCCTATACTCGACTACTCGTTCATTTAGGTGGGTAACACTGATGGGTATAAGGAATGCAGAAAGCAAAGCCATAGCCAGCAGTAACAATGGGGTTGTTCGCCATCAAACTCGTGAATGCTGGGTTCCGAACAGCGTGCCCTTGTGAGTCGCCCGAATTCATGATTTTCTTCCCTTACCACCCTCTAGGTTAAGGTCTAGCGACCAAAGTGAGTCCCATGCTCTCGACTTCGCCTCCTTTTGAGGGGATGATCTGACCGTTTTCAGCGACTTAGTCGGCGATGTCGCAACACTTCTTTCCTACCTTGGGTCAGCATGCATGCGAGCAAGAGTCGCCAGTGACTGGCTTCACAAGTCCGAATCGCTGGTTTTGCCTACATGCTCGGGACCAAAACCGCTAGAAGTAGGACCATCCTGGGGTTTGCTACTCCGCGGTCGGTCTGTTTCACAGGCTTCTCGCCCGTTATCATCCTTATGGAGGTTCGATGTAGCAGCAGCAGCAGCCGCGGCATTGTCGATACTTTGTTCTACCAATCCCTCCATTTCAGTAGGGCCGGTAGTAGTATTGCTAGTCACAGCAACAAGCCCTTTCTTCGAATTCGTGCTGCTACGGCGACTGTCTAGGCTCCGTGTCAAGGTCTTGGTCACGCCACTGGCATCCGTAGCTTTTTTTGTCCGCATGCTTCCTTTAGCATCAATATTTGTCGACGCCACTGTGACTTTGCCGGTTCCTACACTCATAGGGGCACCCGGCTTCTCCTCTGCAGCATCGATCAAGTACCATCGAAGCCCGTCGGAAAGCTCGTAGGGGTTCTCGTCATTAGGAAAAGCACCTGCGTCGCTCTTGTCGCCACCAGATCTCTGGTCACCTGAGCCCTTGAGTCCTCCATTGATAGATTTGGAAAGGTCGACCACACGCTCTTCCACTTTGGATATCCTGGCTATCAGCCAGTCACGCTTGCCGAGGTTGTGTGAGTCTTGCTCTCGTAGAAAGCAATGTGGAGCTCCCACGTTGAAGGCTGCCCAAGGCTTGGTAGCTTGGTCTCTGGTAGGCAGGAACAAAGCCAAGTCACCCTCTTTGAAATTCCGAAGTGCAATCCTGTCATGAGCTTCACTTTGTGCGCGATGTGATTTATCGCGGTATGCACGAGCTTCCTTTTGCCACTTTCGGGCAATGTGCTCGATCTCTTTAACTCGCTTGTAAACACCTTCGCTGAAGATGTTGGTGTCGAACTTGTCCAATTCTTCGACGAACGCGCCAAAGCGACGCTCTACCTCCTCAGGGTCTTCCGTTTCAGCCCAGCGCAGAAGCTTGGGATCCACAGATAGTTCTGAGTCGCTCTTTGTGGGCGTAGGCCCAGACAAGCTACGTTTCATCGACGCCGAAGGATCAGTCAACATTGTGCTAGCACCCGCCATTCGGGATGCCTTCTGTACGACCATTGTGTTGTCATCCCTGGTGATGGTAAGGCCTATCTGTTCAAGCAATCGTTCAAGGGTGGCGTTGTGTGACCCCAACCGTTCAGATACCCCAATCGACCGTGAGACTTGAACATCTCGAACAGCCTCGAGAATTTTATGTTTGCGTTGCATGGCCTCAAGTGCAACTCCTCGTTCTGACAAACGACCACTCAGATCCCGATTTTGAATCTCATGCTGCGCTATCTTGCATGACAGATCAGCAATTATACTCTCTTTATCTGTAAGCTGACCGCGAAGCGCTTCTGAGTTGATTGCTCCAGATGCAAACTTGGTCTTGAGCTGAGCGTGTTCGTGTCGCTCGAGATTGAGTTGTGCCTGCAGGCCTGCACCTTCCTTTTGCAACGTACTGAGCTCCTCGCGCACCGAAAACACCTCTCTCTCCTCACCACCCAAACGCTCCCTCAGATCGTAGATTTCTTCATCCTGACCTTTGATCCGAGAATCTAGTGCACTGTTATCGGCACGTAATGCGGCCAGGGCGTCTTTGATGTCGTTGAGATGGATGGCTGATCTCTCTGCAATAGTCTCGACTTTGTCGATCAGCGCACTAAAGTCTTCTGGAACTTCCTCCTGTGACAGGTGCAGAAGAGTAGTCCGGAGTGCTCTGTGATGGTCTGTCCGCGCTAGATTCTGATCTTCGAGACGTAGAGACAGCTCATCAGCTTTCTGGTCGAGAGCGGACCGTTCCTCTTTCTGTCGCTGTACTTCACGCTCGAGCCCTTGGATCCGATTACGCTGAACGGCATGACTATCATGCAGCAGCTCCGCCTCATGATGTGCCCTTTCTAGCTCGTTGGCCGCTTCCGTCCTGACTTGTCCGAGCTCTTCCTCAAGAGCACGAGCCCTGTCTTCATGCTCGCGACTACCGAGGACACGATCGAATTCATCCTCAAGTTCATCTATTTTGAGCGTGAGCATGGCTTTCTCCTCATGCAACAGACGACGCTCGTCATCAAATTCACGTTGCTGAGCTTCGAGGTTACCCAACAGGTCTTCCTTGGTGGATGTCGCCTCTCGCACTTGGCTTTTTAACAGATCCTCGGCGTTGGACCTTGCGTCTGCCTTCTTGGCCAAGTCCGCTGACCTGGCCTTCTCTTTTGTCAGATCTGCTTCCAGACTGACAACTCTTTGAGCCAACCCTTTCTCCTCAGGATCATTGTTCATGGAGAATCTTCGCGAAGAGACAGACGATCTGCGTGACCCGGAATCCCTGGCTTTAGACAAAGCTGAAGAGAAATTGGGTACTGGAGATGTGGCATACCGTTCGAAAGTGGGTCCGGTAACAGGAGCAAGACTTGTAGCACTAGTGGGCCTTGAAGATGGCCCGAATTGACTTTGTCTATGCAAAAGGTCTTCCAATTTGCGCACTCGGCTTTCCGCACTCTTGAGCTTGTCCTCCATTTTGGACTTCTCGCTCCTCATACCAAGCAAAACCTCATCATCCCCCCGAAGTAGGAGAGAGGTTCTACCATACGCTGCTTCATGGACGCTCCCATTCTTGAAGGCTTTTGCACGACGAGCTTGTTGTTTTGAAGGAGCGTCAAGAGTTTTGGCCAATTCTTCAACGTGTTTCAGAGCCCCATCCAGATCGCCCACATCGCTCAGACGCTGCATAAAGTCTGTGATATCATCTCTACTGATTTTAGGCCATTTTTGCTTCTGCGAATGTACATTGACCTCGATGCCTAGTGCCATGTCGTCTAAAGATTCAAGATCGATAGCACCGTCCATATCCTTGACCCACTTCTTTCGACGTCTTGTTTCTTCCTCTTTGTAGGTGGCCATTTCTTCAACTAGTGAAGACGAATCGGCGGTCATCTTCTGCGCCCATTCTTGACGTCTGACGCATTCGACAAGCAAGGCGCCATAGACTGTGGGAAGCCTTATGGCAAAGTTGAGCACATCGAAGACCTGCCCACTCTTATCGTCTAAGTCCAGTTTAGCGAGCTTGGAATGTACTGAGGAGACAGTTGACTCGATAACAGAGATCTCTTGTATGTACTTAATCGATGATTGAATGGCCTGCTTCTTTCGTCCGACCGCTCGTGCCAATAGTTGATTGATCTCTTCATTGGCCTGGTCGAGAGACGGTAGAAAATTGCCCTTATGCAGGTGTGCAATTTTCGAAGCTTGAACAACAGACTTCGGGGTACTTGGTAGCCCGAGAACATGCTCATAGTCGGCATTGATCTTCCTAGTCAAAACCTCGATCTCTTCCATCAGTCGATCTGCCTGATCACCAGTATCGCTGTCCGACGTGTTTTCGCTTCGCTGGAAATTATCAATAATTCCGCTCGAATCATTCACCACTTCATCAAACGTAGCGCTTAGGTCATCCACGCGGTGTGTGAAACGCTGCGATATCTCTTCTCCAGCAATTGCGGCCGCTTC
>JAABUW010008482.1_pt1 | contig 11990 bp, 18 predicted proteins | sample 5560081 | NCBI WGS metagenome assembly JAABUW01 (sample SAMN10711882, study PRJNA513363) | rock metagenome | isolation source: Antarctica rocks | place: Antarctica: Victoria Land, Knobhead sud | reverse complement strand
TTTGCATGTTGCAGGATAGGTTGCATGCCAGATCATGCATTTGTCAAAGCAGTTGCCAGATTGCGCAGTAGTTGCTGTTGCATAAAAGCATCACAATGGACACAATCTGTGCATTGCAACACGCTCAACAACCTATTGGGTGAAATCGTTATGCTGGCTGCAGCAATTCCTATGTCAGCAAGTTTGGCAGAATGACAAGAAGGAAAGCAGCTCAGACCCTGCAGCTGGTTGATGCCGCGCTATGCACCTTTGCAGATACTCTAGAGGTACTGCCTGGCTACACAGCACTAACAACAGCGTATGTTGCATCTGGACTCAATTCTCACTGGCAGGATGCTTGGCATGTTGATTGAGTGCAGTGTTTCCATCTGCATGATGTGTTGGCTGCAGCAGGCCTTCATCACTGTGTATACAACAAGCTGATGCAAGCAAAAGTTTGTGTGATGACCGCAAAACTAAATCTCAGGTATCAATGTGTAGCTGTATATGCCAGGCTCTTGGGTCCAGCCAAGACATGTCTGAGGTATTGATGAACTGTCAGCACCTGAACCCTGGTATGTGGGAGCACTTTGGGCCAACATTGCGTGAGCAAGTCACTGCCCTTGGCACTTTCCAAGTTCGGCCAGGCGGGCTATTTTCAGCAACAGCTTGGTGCAACATTGCAAAGGTGGTTGTCATTCTGGACACTTTCAGGTGCGCTTGCTTTGTGCCCTGCCAGGTTCCTGTTCTGTCCATGACTGATTGTGCACATTTGTCTGGATGCAGTCCTTGCATGAACCGTCCATTCACAGCTGGTCGTGCAGAAGGTGACCATAAGGCCGGCTAGCCTTTGCTGGTGATGCTTGCAACAGGCGTGTGCAATGATGCAGGGGGGTAGCAACTCCAACAGACAAGGCTTCAAGTGGTTTAAAGTTGAAGAGCTGGCATCAGCTGATATTGCTCATGCTGCGCACAAACATCCATGTGTCAGAGTTATTTCAGCCAGGGCTCCTTGCAGGACCTGACAACCCTGTCCAGCTGCCGTTTGTGGACCTTGAAACTCACAAGCATGTCGCGTTTTGGCTCATCTTCACCAAGCTCAAGAGGGTATGGCCTGGCAGCCTGAGCTTTGCCTTTGCTGGTGAACTCAAGTGTGGATGCATAAGCAGCGCTGCATTCTGATGCTATGACTGGGGAATGTCCAGGTCTGATTGAATTCAAGGCTTGTTGCACATCACTGCTTGTGGCATCATGTATGTGACACACCATTGTACCGACTTATGTGTATGGCTAGTAGCTCTTGCGAGAGAGTGTGTGAATGCAGGATCTGCTGAGTGACCATGTGTTCTTTGGGCAAGCAGTCCAGACCTTGATCACTGTAGAGTTGCGGCCCGACTTCCTAATTGTTGCACGTAAGTTTTCCCACTGAGTGATGCCTCATGCAGCCTCTTGCTCTGCCAATGTGCTTCGTGTGCCAATTAAGGTGTGCTGCTTTTGCAAGTTGAGAATCGCCCAGTGAGCGGTGCAACAAACATACTGCTGACTGATGCAGGTGACAAATGCCTGTTTGACCACACTTTTCGCTTTACTAATCCCATCAGATTTGCTGAACTAGTGGCAACGCTATTCAAGAGCGTAGGTCTGGGTCAAGCAGACTTTACAGCTGAGGCACAGGACGCTGCTGTCAAGCTCATGCTGTGCCTGCTGGAAAACATGAAGGATATGTCACCCTACTGGCAGAAACATAACTTGGAGGCAGTGTTGACGCGTATGATGCAGCTAGAGCCTGACCTCAACATTCTGTTCAGCAAGGTGACTGCTCAATCTGTGACATAGCACATGTCTGCCTACAAATCTGTGCAACATTAGCCCTGAACAAGTTTCTAGCGGATACAGATTGATGTGCTGTGCATACCTGCCGAAGATGCTGCTTATCCAGTATGAATCATGTGCTAGCCATGACAATAGGGAGTTGCAAGCTTTCAGCATCATATTCTACTAAATCTAATGGTCTTGCTCTACCTTCTGGCTACAGATGCAACGTCAAGTCTTAGATGACAACAAATTGATTGAATTTTATAAAGCAACAGAGCTCCTGCTACATTGCTTGCAGGCTCTGGTGCAGGCAAGCTTTGCTCTTCCACAAGCTCTAGCAGCAGCATTAGTGAGTTGCTCTGTACAACTTCCCCGGCCTTTGACCCACCTGGCTGCTGTCTTTGACCAGCATGGCCTGTACCTGGCAGATATACTGCCACACCGACCATGGGTCAAACAAGTTGCACACCGTGATGGAATGAGAATGTACCTTGAGAACGCCTGCCAGGGACTTGAGCTGCAGCATGTCTTGCAGCTGTTTGCAGAGACTGTGAGGAGGTACAGTATGTACACACACAGCATACTGACATATACACACACAGCATGCAAAGATCTTTGGTACAGCCCAAATGCTTTCAGCCTGTGTCCTTGGTACATAAGCCAGCAATGCAAGCATTTGTGCTGCCATTATGTGTGGTTGTGCCAGCTGATCTAGCACAAGTGCACTCTCAGCAGGACCAAGTTTTGGTTGCTGACTCGGACGCATGCTTTGCACAAACAGTGCTAATTGCTGGTCAATTGTTTGCCATTGACAGCACAAATTGTGTTGCAGGACCTGGCAGCCCATATTGCATCTTCCAGCAAGTCCAGCAAAGCTGGCAGCTTGGATGCTGCTGATGTTGCAGTGGGTAGCAACGTACTTGCAGAGATGCTCAATGCTGCAGCGCAGCAGCATGGAGGTGGCAGCAGCGGCAGCAGCATTTGCAGTTTGTATCCGAGAGATGCTCCCTGAGAAGGCAGTGCTGTCAGATGTCCTGCTTCATATGCCTGGGTCTACATGTGCAGAGCGTATGCAAGCCTGTTCCAAGAGCGTAGCTGGTAGAGGTGACCTTGCTACATCTGAGCATTGCACTGTTGACGCTAAGTACACACATTCATGCTTTTTGATGATCACAGCTTCTCTCTCTTGGTGTGCCATCTATCAAAGTGTCTGTGATGTTAGCAAGTTTCTGGTCAAGTTCAATGCCTGTGCCTATGTTGCATGTCTGGCAATGTGTGTAAGCATACACAGTCCATTTGTCACATGCAGTTGAATTGCAGGGTTTGCTGTGGCTTTCTTTCGTGGCTTGGCTGCAAGCGAGAGGCCAGAGCAGCAGATAGCATTCTGCAGGTCCATGGTAGATGGTTGGGATGCAGCACATCACCAATCAGCGCCGACATTCAAGAACAGGCTCATCTCATTCAAGGGCATGTTTGGCCAAAAGGCAACCTCAAGTGCTGCCTCAGAAGAGCTCACATGCATTCTATGCCTCTGCCTCACAGCTTTTGGGCCAGGTGCCATAGTTGAGGTAAAGAATTGTTCAGATTGACCTTGAAATCAACCTCATTGAGCTGAGCATCCTCAACACTTCATTGTCGCAATGTTGGCACCAAGCAATGTCAAAGGCTCGTGATGCTGAGTTGCAAGCTTGTCTAGCTGATACACATGCACAACGTTGCATCAGCTGCAAAGTCCCACCATTGGTGTTGCACTGTGCATATGTACTCACGCTACGTTTCATCGGTGATCTTTGGTGCCATGCAGGAGAATCTTTTGGAGAGATGCCTTGCTGTTGTGCAAAATCCTGCACTGTTCAACGTCTACTGTGCTGCTGCCAACATGGTACCCGAGCATGCAGAACAGCTGATGCACACAGATGCTGCCGTCTCTGGCTTCCTGACCTCTGTCAGTGAGGTTCTCTCTGCCCTCGCCTGGCTGGACAACACAGACAACCTAGGCACCGGCAGCATTCTGCAGCTCAGCCAGCTAGCTGCCGCGCTGCCCAAAATGGATGGGTGCAGTGATGTGATGGTCACAGTCAAGCTCATTGACATGCGGGGTCATTTGGAGCAGTGCTGTCAGTTTCTGAAGTTCCTGGGTACAGACAGCGCAGCACGCCTCACCCCTGTTGCTCAAGTTGCTGAAGAGTTGAGACATGTCGTTGCCCTCAAGGAGAAAGCCACTGGCCAGCAGCTACTTGGCATACGGGACAGATGCCACGAGTTGTTTGCATCTCCTGACCATGTGGCTTTTGTGAAACACTTTGCTGCACAGGACAGTGCGCTGTACAATGCATACCTTCAGCAGAGTTGGCAGCGTGAGACAGATCGGCTAATACACCTACGAGGTAATATGCTCAACAACTTCACCTGTTGTGGCAAGCTTTTGGCCCTGCTAGCACATGTCAAATAGCACATGTCAGATGAATGAGGAGCCATGCATTTCGCTATCTGTGTGGCTAGCTAGCTGCAGAAATTGCTGTATGATGCTTGTTTGAGTACTTCACCCAAGCTACAAAACAGCCCGCTGTCTGGCATGGCATTGGCTGATCATGCCTTTGTCAAGCTCTGCCTGTTGTTCACTGCATGCAACAAGAAGGCAAGTGCTCTACCGTGAACTGCATACCTCTCAGGAGAAGATGATGAAGAGCAAGAGCAAGGGCACGAACGCAATCTTCTCCTAGCTGAGCCAGCACCTTTGGGCCTTACAGTACCTGCAGTATCAGAGACCATTGGGAGGGTGCTAGATGCTGTGCATGGGGACTTGGCCAAGCTTCTGAACGAGGACAATCTGCAGTTGGGCTTTTTGGATGTGGCGCGTCAATACTTGGCTGGGAAGGATGAATCTGCAGAGTTGCAGGCATGTGCATACTTCAGCACCTGTGCACATCCTGTTACTTCATGCTCAGTTTTAGCCCTAGCTAAACCAATTCGCATTTGCCAAACCATTTTGCACCTCTTAGGCAATCACTGCCAAGATGCTTTGGCCCTGTCCATGTGTGTTGTGGCAAGGCAGCATAGCTTGCGCTGTTTTGCAGGTTGTGGCCGAGTACTTTTACCCTGCAGCTGACCCCCATCGGGAGCAGGCTGTCACTGCTCAGCGTAGCATACGCGTAGTCACACGATTGAACAACATCAAAGATGCCATTGCTGTCACCCAATGGGCAGATGCTCTCCCACACATCCTGATCACCATTGAGGGCTATGGCCTCAGCAAGTGTCAGGATGCTAGCTTCAAGACCATGCAGAATCTGGCTCAGGGCAAGCTTGCTCTGGACACCTTGAGCACCCTGGGGTTTCAGGAGGCTGCTGGGGTGCTGGAAAGTGTGCGTCAATGCTGTGGGGAGCTGTCTGGTCCTGAGAAGATGTTGTTCAGGAGGGTGAATGCCTGCAACGCCTTCTGGAGCTTCATCAAGCAGGAGAAGTTCTATGGCATGTAAGCAACCATGCAGATCTCGCATGGGCAGCCCTGCATGACCGCCAAACCTTGACACAAAGTGATCAGTGTTTTCCAGATCTGTCAAGGTCCCGATGCACAGCTCACAATGTGCTCTTCAGCTGTGCCTGTGCTACTTGCCTGACCGTTTGCGTTTCTGATGCAGAGAGGGGTCTCGGCGCTTTGACAGTCAGGTCTCCCTTGTGACAGGGCAGCTCATGTCTGAGGTGTATGATGCTGGAGTCTTGGCTGACGTGCAGCAAGCTCAGCGAATCGTTGGAGCATTCCTAACAGCTGAATCCTTCTCAGGTCTTTTGCACAATGTAAGTTCCTTCCCCTCAGGGCAAGTCTGCAGGATAGGGTCTGCCTGTCAATTGCAAGAGCTCGACAAAGTCGCATGCTGCTTTACTTCCTGTACCCGCTGTAAGGTCATGCATTCCATTTGGAACCCCTTGAAAAGATCTGCCAGCAAAGAGTAATGCTAGCACAATGAGACTGTCAGCTTCAGATTACGAGCCCTTTTGTTTTAAAACGCAAGTGAGGTAGTGAAGTTTTGCTAACATGCTAGAGGCGAATTGTGCTGGAAGGCAAATATGCAGCTCAGCTGGTGACATGCTTGTTGTCTCAATGCAGGTGCGAGAGTTGCACCTAGATGCAGGGTCATCAGGCCAAGCCAATGAAGCCGGCATGCTATTGCCTGCAGTTGCATGTCTTGAAGCAGCTGTCAGAAACATGGAGCTCATCCTCAACTGGTTCAGCAACAACAGCGAGCAGAAAATACAGACGACAAGTCTGCAACTGGATCAGCTGTTGAACAGTGGAAAGTTTCTTGTCAAGCTGCCTGCCTGGGGGGGCGAGGCGCATCAACCGCCAGCCTTGTTGTGCACATACGCACTGGCAGACACATCGCACCACAAGGAACAACGCATGAGTAGTGATGGCCTGGCAGAATTTGTGAGCAAGCTGTACCTCAACCGCCATCAGGAGCACAACCCTGTTGAGTTTGATGAGAAGATCGATATCTTTCTGGGATGCTATAAGGTATGATGTGCAGCTGTCATTGAGCTCAAATTTGAGAGTAGCTAGCGTTGCACACTTGACAAGTGGCTGGCTTGCTTGACTTTGGCAACCTCTTCTGGTAAATGTTGCACAATTGTACATCTGCAGCTGCAGCTATGCACTCAAACTCATTGTGTATAGGAAATTGACCTGAAACTTGCGTGCTGCACACACAAGCCTGCTTGCATCACAGGGTTGATTGCAACAAGTGTTGAACACTTGATATGATTGCCCAAAGATTGTTGTTGCAACGTAGGAGGTGCTGGGCATCCAAGGTGTGAAGCAGCAGTTGCGTGCAGCAGGTCATCCTGATCATCAGTACACACCAGATGACATTGTGTATGAGCTGGCTCACGGCTTACAACATCTGGAGGAAGCAGCAGTCGACCTGCAGCAAGTCTTAGCTAGCTGGCAGGATAACATCAAAGCAATTCATGACCAGTACAATTTGTCGTTGTTCCTGAGCACCCACCAGCTCGTGGCTGCCTCAGACTTGCTCAAGGCTCTGCTCAGTGATGGTATGTACAGCAAACATTGTGTTGCATGTTGCCTGGCAGATGTTGCATGTCTGGATGTGGCTCAAAGCAGCTTTGCAACTGCAGCGCAATTGGGGTCCAGGACCTGGCTGCACCCTTGTATGCATTGTTGACTTAAACATACTCAGTGCAAGCTGAGAAGTGATTGGCCAACTACCATAAGCGCAACTTGGGGCTGTTTGGCACGCACTGCTGTTTCAGGTGAGGCAGGTGGGCAGTTGCATTCACTGCGGGCACTACTGATGCTAGTTCCTACACTTGGTGACATGTCCAATGCAACCTTGAAGACTGCCTTTGAGAGCATGCAAGCTGATGAACAACAAGAGACAGGACGCATCGGGCACTTGGAGGCTGTCGGTCACCTGATGCAGCTGTTGACATCCATGAAGCCCCCTCAGGTGCAGGGCTAAAAAGCTGCAGACATGTCAATTTGTATATGGCCATGCCTCGTGAACTTTTGTACAGTCTTTGCACTCAGCAATATGCAACAAAAAGTATGCTGGTGCAGAAAGGCAGACCAGACACAGCTAAGGCAAGCATCATCCCTTACCTCTATTGGCTTGTTTGCAGGTGGCTCGGCAGCAACACCTTGGTCAGCGCGTAGTGGTGGCTCCTGACCAAGCTGTGCCTCTTCATCGCATACTGCTGACGCTGCACCCAGCAGCGTCCATTAAGCCTGGTCAAATCCTCTGGTGTTCGCAGGATACTCACACCGGTGATGTGGACAGATTCCTGAAATGTGTTGAACATCACAGGTGAGTCATGACCAGTGGCCCCTGCATGCAGCATCACACGCATCGCACATGTGTCATCTACTAATGTCAGGGGTGCAAATCAGGCATTCATCAATGTCATCCATTGTTCGGACACCTTGCCATCTTTTCAGTCTTGTGATGGCACTTTTGCTGTTAGATCTGCAATGTAAGCCACCAAATTGCAGCTTCCAAGCATTGCACTGGGTTTAAGCTCTAAAGTATGCTGTAAGTTGAGGGAGCCGGTTCAATCACATCTGCAACTCAAGGTGTTTGTGCTGCAGCACAACACTGATGTTCAGCATGGTGGGCTTGGAGTCACTGCCAGTCCATCTCAGGGAGCAGGTTCTGAACTTCCAGATCAGGGTTAGCAGTGAGCAGCTGCCTGTCAGCATTGACTATATACTTGCCTCGGGGCATGAGGCATTGCTAGGCACCATGAGCTGGATGACAGTCGTCAGAATGCAGGAGCAGGATGTACTGAGCCCCGCTGAAGCTGCAGCACAGCTTCACATGCGACACTCAGTGCGCTGCTTCTGTGGACCAGCAGGCTCTGGCAAGTCCCACAGCATGGCTGCAAGCGCTGCCAAACAGGCTGTCACTCCAGTGTCAATGACAATCGGTCAAGCTACCACCGCAGCAGGAGTCATAACCTGCCTTGCAAAGGCATTGAGCGAGCAGAACACCAGACCGCATGTTCAGTTCTTCATCTCCAGCTATGCTAACTTCAGTTGGGTCAATCACCTTTTCTATCAGATGCTGGTGGAGGGTGCTGTGGCAGATCCAGCCACAGGGTCAGTGTTTGCGTTTCTCCCTGGCGTCACAGCCTCCGTTGACATAGAGATCCCAGATGCAGTGCCGGGAGAAGTGGTGCAAGAGACTGCGCCCCCCTTTGCTCGCTTGTATCCAGCTCACTCTGGGGCTGTGTTTGGCATGTTCCTGCAGCTTCCTGTGCTGGCTGATCTTGTCGGCAACAGCGCTGAGCCGCGGACAGGAGTGCAGGTCATTGACCCAGATCAAGTGTGAGTCTCATTACCAGTCTGTGTGTTTGCATCTGTAGCATCATGAGCATGTCTCCATCACTCTGTCTGAGCTCAGCCGTACCTTGCATCTGATGCATTATAGTGGTGGTGATATGGCTCAACCTGATGCAAAGCACACACACATCCTGACTGTGCTGTTCACTGCCTGCTGCATGGCAGCTGTTGTGTCTTGGCTGAGCGTGAGCTGAATCTCTGCAGGGCTGTTGATCATCACAACTTTGGCTCGCTGGTCTTTCCACTACTGAAGCTCTTCTTCACACCCCATCCTTATGGGGGCAACAGGTGCCTGCTGGACACAACCCCCACAGAGGCAGATGATGTGGCTCGTCATACTGGCATCCAGTTGTACAGGGACCACATGTTCTTCAAATTGGACTCCGTTCCTGTCACACCACAGGAGTGCCACCAACTGCTGGGGCAGCTGCAGGCCATGGTGAACCGCATTGGAGCTGAGTCTCCACATCCTGTTGACAGGTAGTGCTCTGTTACAATGTGTGCTCAAAACACATACAAGCTGGCGCCAATTTGCTGCCTTGCTTCCTGCTAATTGTGCTGCTTGAGACCTCATACTACCTGTCTGATAAAGCTTGTCTTGAAAGAATGCCTATGCTGTGCACACTGCATATGGGTTTAGTTCTTCTCTGTTCATACAAGCAAATGGTGTCTACTGTGTTAGGGTGGGCCCCCTTGGAAGTCGAATGCGCCTGGTCAACTTCATGCACCATTTGCATCGGCGAGCTGCCTTCTTTGCTGGCAGCCTCAGGGATGACTGCTACCTGCACTTTGGAAGCATCATCTTTGAAATTGGTGTGCGAGAGTGTTGCCAGCTAGTCAACAAGTCCCTCCGGTCTGACTGGGACTCCTACCCTCATTCCTTCCTCCTGTACCATGAGGGACACATTCAGGTGACTGATCACGCTGGTACCCAATATTGTGTGCACGGCTGGCTCACATCAGAGTTCAGCAAAGTTGCCATTTGCTCTTGTGTAGAAGTAGCGCCTTGCTGATTACAGCATGTCAACGCATGTGTCAAGTCATGATCATATGATGTCTTGAAATGGGATGAAGCAAAAGCTGTGTTGCCAGCAACAGACTGCAATTGGACAGCAATGCTTGTGTGCAGGTTGTCAGCCTACAGGATCAGATGGATCCTTTCTGTCAGCAGCACATCATTCCATGTGGTGGCAAGCTTCAGGATGCTCTCAGGCCCTATATGATCGAGGGACATCTGCAGCCTGTGACCGCTCGCCTGATTTTCACAGACGCACCTCAGCAGTACAACACAGTTGCTTTACGAGAGGAACTCTTGGCTTCTGCCTTGCTAGGCAGTGGCAGCAAGCAAGCACTGGTGCATGAGGTCCTGCACAGACATCGCTACATCTTGACTCTGGACTACACCATGAAGATGCTGCACTTGGAGGTAAAGTATGCACTGTTCCCAGGCATAAAGACCTGTCAAGATCATGCAAGATGCTTGTGCTTTGTGTGTAAGGCTTGACAGCATTTGATGATGGTGGTTGAATGCCACCTCTGCTTTGCTGTACCATAGCTCTATGCCATCACATCACAGCTTTTGTTTGCTTTTTTTGGCTTTGGACAAATGTGGGATGTGGTGCAGGAACGCCGCCAGAGTGGTGTGCTTACCATCATGAGCTCAGAGACTGGGGTAGGCAAGACCAAGCTACTCACAGTCTACCATGAGCTCATCACGGCCTGCAATGCTGCCAGAGACACTCGCCAAGAAGCTCTCCTCGGGCTGCTGCAAACCTTTGCTACTGATCATCATGACACCTTGCTGCCAGCAGATGCGCCTGAGCCTGCTGCCAACAACGCTGTCTTGGCAGCAGTCCTGCAAAACCAGCAGGATCCTGCACAGCCTGAGGCGCCTGAGCCATCTGTGATGGACACGTTGAAGCAGCTCAGAGAAAGCGGCTGTAATGTGTCTGGCTTGCACAGCATAGCATGCCAAATAGTTACTGAGCTCACTGACAGATCTACTGCAGCTGGAAGTCGTGCTCTAAACCAGCTTGTGTCTGAACTCATCGACTTCATTGGGTTGCAGCTGACAAGCAACAAGCTGCTTGACCATGAGCAGCTTGCGTATGTTCTGCACACCCTGCGTGCAGCTGGCACAGCTGATGGGCTTGTGGACAAAGCCACAGCTGCACGCAAGGCGTATCTGCTGGACCCAGCAAATTGGCAGGCAGTACTGCATGACACTCAGGCTTGCTTAGATGAGCTGACCCTGGACCATTTGGACCCAACAGAGCCTGTCACTCCTCAGCGCTCACAGTCTGTGTTGCTCACACTGGCAGGCTTCCTTGTAGTCAGCAACCTGTCAACGCTCCAGGCCATGCAAATGCATGCTCAAGTGAGTCTCCCAGACATGTGGGCTAAGCTGAAACCCTTCATCAGTCGAGCCGCCGCCTGCCCTGATCAGCACTTCACATTCTTTGTGGATGAGCTGAACACATCATCCATGATGGGGGAGATGAAGAGCATCTTCATTGACAAGAGCTTTGAGGGGGTGAAGCTCCCCAGCAACATCTTCTGGGTGGCTGCCATCAACCCTGCAAGGCCAGAGTCTGCTCCTCAGCAGGCTGATGGAAGTCACAACTTCAGCTCTCGCTATGCTGTGCACCCCTGTCCTGCGTCCATGGAGGAAGTGGTGTGGGCCTTTGGCAGCATGTCAGCTGCACAGGAGAAGGACTACGTCACTGCAAAGCTGCAGCAGGTGGCGATAGAGAGGACTGGGCTTGTGGACTTCTCAGAAGATGCCTGCAGGCTGCTCATGCGCTACATCACCACCGCTCAGGTACATCTTTTGAATCATCAGAGATGTGTAAAACATGTCTTTGACGCATGCACTCTTTCTAGCGATTGCAGTGAGTAGCACTGAGTTTCTTGTTGCCAATTGAGATTGTTCAAAAGACCGCATAGATGGTGTCACACCCCGCCCGCCACCGACACCCTTGGGTATTTGATGTGCATGAGGCACATCTTCGATTGACCAGACCAGCCCAATCTACCTTTGGAGGGTTTTAACAAAATCACTGATGTCTTCCTGTAGGGCTTTGTGAAGCAGCACTTAGAGGAGGCAGCTGTCAGTCAGCGAGATCTACAGCGTGTCTTCAACCTACTGGCTTTTTTCCATCCAGCATCATATTCAACGCCGTCAGGACCTACCCCAGACAGTCCCACAGTCCACTGAGGGAGTAGTGCACAGATCCTTGCTGCTCAGTCTAGCAGTTGCTTACTACTTCCGCTTGAACAGGCATCTGCGTCATGAATTCCTGGTCACGATGGCTGAGCTAGATGCTACAGCAATGGA
>JAABUW010008481.1_pt1 | contig 11990 bp, 13 predicted proteins | sample 5560081 | NCBI WGS metagenome assembly JAABUW01 (sample SAMN10711882, study PRJNA513363) | rock metagenome | isolation source: Antarctica rocks | place: Antarctica: Victoria Land, Knobhead sud | reverse complement strand
CATCCTGCTGCAGCCAGTCCACCCACGTGTAGCAAATGGGGAGGCCTGATGCCGCATTCCACATAGCAAGTAGATGCTGCTGAAGCTGTTGTATTTGGTGAGATGTGAGCCATGTTGCACTTATGCGGGCGTTTGGCGGCTGCTCAGAGGGATATGTAGATGGCAAGGAGAGCTGAAGCAAGATAGGCGGCAGATGCTGGACAGGCCAACCTGACTGTGTTACGCCAGCTGTGCTGCTGGAGGGTTGCAGAGCGTCCTGCAAGAGGGGTGTTGCGGTGTGAAATATCAGAGGGACAACAGCACCTTGCAGGAACAACATGTGCTGAAGCAAGGCGTAGAGTGACTGTACAAAGGTAGCAATGCTGCAGTAAATGCAGCTTCTGCTTGGCTGCAACAGCTTGCCCAAATATCATTACAATAACTTGTCAGCACTGCAGGCATACCCTGATCGTCATGATGCCTGATGGAAAAGCAACACGCACAGCTGCTGTGCATTCCAGCTGTTCGCTGCAAGAACTTGCCAGGGCCAGTGCTGCTATGTCCTGCTCTATGTCTCCACTGACTTCTGGGCCTGCTGTCAAGGTGAAGTCTGTGTCCAGAATCGACGCCAAGGCCACAACTTCGTCCAGCTGCTGCTGCCAGTCATCCTCAGTACGTGTCATGACTCCCATTTCTCTGTAGCTTCTCGTCAAGAAACCTGGTATTATAGGTCTTTCAGATCAGGCTTCTGCTCTGAACTGCAGCAGCAAACAGGCAAACTCGAGATTTCTCAGCTACACACAAAATCCAATAATGAGCAAGGAAATGTGATAGCGAAGTTGATCACCTCCTGATCGCTGAGCCCACCAGGACACAGCCGATGAAGCCAACTGTAACGCTTGCAAGAATCACTCCTGCCAATGTTGGCAGCAACACAGCGTAGTATCGTGGAGGGAAGACCCTCAACAGGGGATGACCTTCGTCAATATATGGCTGCGAGCATCAGCAGATCCGTACTAAGACGCATTGTACAGCCCGTCGTGTGCTGAATAGCGTAATAAAGACACCTCACCGTAGCCAAGCACCAGAGAGTATAGTAGGCAAACAAGGTCGCTGTCAACGCAACAGATGCCTGTCCAGAAAAACAAGGCATTGGCTGAAACTCATCGCTGCTGCATATAGAGAAGCCGTGGTAGAAGGCAGCACTGCTCAGGTTGGGGATACACGTACAGACCTCACAGACAGATGCGTCCTGATCAGGATACTTCTGCCTACTGATCCAGATCTGCCTACTGATCTGCCTACTGATCATTACACAAGGATTTGTACCCAGGTCGTGATCGATGGCCCCAAAATGAGGTCAGCGCTGAGGAGCTAGACCGGCATACTGCACAAACTTCGATGATGCGCATCACTTTTGTGTGACTTGAGTTGTCCATGCTTTACTTCTGTGCAAGCTGGATCTGAGTACAAACCGTACACGGGTTAGTTGCCATGGATTCCAGCGACCTCCTGCTTGCCGGTGAGGCGCCATTTTAATACACCGACATGTGTGCCCAGGAGCAATGCCTGTCACTGACTGTTGCTGCGTATGCAGGGGATGACAGCAGCTGGAATATGTCAGACTGGCGGTGGGACTCAGTTGGCTTCTTTGCTGTTCCCAAGCTAGCACAGCAGGCAACATCGAGCTGTTGCAAGAAGCGCAAGACGGTCAACTTCCTGGCATCGGAGCGCCAACCGCGACCATGCGGTGACTGTACGTATATCGAGCAAGGTCCCCTGAAGCTTCTTCAGCAAGCATCGGACAGCGCAGGCAGTAATAGCTGTGGTGACGCTGCTGATTGCAAGCAGCAGGTCACGGTGAGTGTCGAAGACCGTGGACAGCACGGTTCATGCAACAGTCATTGGCAGACTAGGGCTGACGAGTTCACTGACCACTTCTGCAGGTTCCTGCAGCTTCCCCTGCCGCAAAGTCCAGCAGTGCTGGTCCTAGGCCTGTCACAGCTGTTCACGCATCTACGGAGAGCACGTGTCAAGCAGATGGATGCAGATGTGATATGAGCAAGCAGTCAGTGTGGCATCAGAAAAGCAGGATATGTGACAAGCACATGTCAGGCACATTCCTGAAGCAGGGAAAGCATCAACAGTTCTGTCAACAGTGCGGGCGCTCACATAATCCAGATGCCTTTGACCAGGGACGCAGGAGCTGCCGTACTCAGTTGGCGAAGCATGCAGCAAGGTAATATGCAAGGTGTATGGCCTTGTTAATACATGATGGCCGGTATACAAAAGCTTGCCACTGTCTGTCCTGTCTGCATGAAATGGTTCCTGATACCAACAGCTTGCTCTGCAGGCGGCGTAAGAGAAGCGCTGCCACCAGCACCATTGACACGTCAGGCCCTGATATTCCAGGCCATGTAGCAGGCACTTCAGCAGCTACTGGCTGCAGAGCAGCAGTGTCGATTGCTGCCTTAGCAATGCGGGATACCAGCCCAGATGCGTGGTTCCAGACGCTATGCGACAGCCAGAAAGCTGCAGAAGATCAGTCCCTGGCTCAGCCACTTGATGCCAGGCAGCGTCATTCATCAGGTGGTTCAGAGCAATCACTGGCCAAGCACAACCTATTTCCCAAGCACATCCAGCCTGTCTCTCCAGAGGGCATTGACAGTGCTCCCCTGTACCAGCAATCAATGCTGCCCATGCACACCAACAGCTCAGAAGCTTTCACAGATGGCTTGGCATCCGATTGTTTGCAGCCTATCTCCACCTCAACATGGGCAGGAGACAATCCTGCGGCCCCTGCGCATCAAGTCAGTGATGATCCGTTGCAGGACCTCCTCAGCTGGCAGCTGCCTCCGCTGCAAGAGAGCAAGCCTGACCTCTCTAGCTTTGACAAGGCCATGTCATTCATGCAGAATGGCGCCAACACCTGCGCCAGTACCTTTGATTATGCCTCATATCAACAGCAGCAGCAGCCCAACATGCAAGCTGAGCCAGCCAAGCAAGCCCCTGGCTGTGATGCAGCTCCTTTGCCCAGCTGGAACACAGCCAGTGTGCCTTACAGTGTAGCAGGCCACACCCAGTTCAGCAGCCAGGCAGCAGCTCCTGCTGGCTACAGCAATCTGCCCCAGCAGGCGTATTCAGCCACCACTTCAGCAGTGCGGCTGTCCATCAAGCTCTTCAACTGCACACCAGCTCAGCTGCCTGGCAGCCTGCAGGAGACAGTCACAGGCTGGCTTGGTAGCACACCAGCCGGCCTTGAAGGCTACATACGCCCTGGCTGTGTCCACCTCACTGTCCAGGCTACCATGCCTACTAGGCAGGCACAAGGAGCAGTTGCAAGCACTGGACCTGACGTCAGTATCAGGAGCGCTGTAGACCACCTGCTGGCCAGTCCAAAGCAGGAAGTGTGGCACAGATGCACCATGCTGGTCCAGCTTGGCGACGAGGCTGCTGTTGTGCATGAAGGCAAACCCCTGAAGGTGTGGAACATTCAGGGCCACGCACAGGCCGAACAGCCACGTCAAGACCAGCAGCATGAAGAGCAGCACCAGCAGCAGCAGCAGCACAGCCAAAGCCAAGGGTGTGGCAAGACGCAGCATGCATCTTGCTGTCCTGGGCCTGCTAGTCTGCCCAATAAGCTGCCAGTATTGTCCCATGCTCAAGCAGTAAGCCTTGTGGCTGGACAAAGGCAACAGCAAGAGGTGACAGTTCTTGGACACGGGCTCTCTGCTGAATGCAAGGTGCTGTGCCGTGCTGGCGGCAGCCACCTGGAGGTGCAGATGCTGCATTCAACTGTGACGTCAGAAGAGACTGCAGATATGCTCCAGGTACTCGCTCTGGCTGTACTGCTCTCTGTCTCTGTCTACGTCTAGTCCTTTGCTGCGATTTTCTGGTTGCTTCTGAAGACTTTACAGTGCTAGTCATGCCAAATGAGGTTGAAAGAATTCAGCAGACCCAAATTAGTCATCTCATGCAGATTCATGATGCCCTGATGTCTAAGCCTTCAGCGCTCAGATCTGGTCTGCTGCAGGTGGCGCTGCCAGGTGAGGTGCCAGCAGGCCTGCTGTACCTTGAGGTGCAGCGGGGCTCTTTCATGGGCCCTGCCCTGCCAGTGCTTGTTGCGCCCACACCAGCCTTGGCTGCAGAGGCAGCACACATGCTACAAATGACCCGACCATGCGACAGGCAGGGCCTGATTGTAGATCTGGGGTGCGCAATGCAGTACACTTTAGCTAGCCGGTAAGCCACTTCCACCTCTTGCCGCTTCACATAAGAGATAAGGCAAAACTTTGTGCATGGCATTTGATACCGCAGTGCCATACTGCATTGCATTGGTGTGAATCCAGCGTATGCTGAGCATACAGCAATTTGGCTGTTCTGATAAATGGCTTCTTTATGTGTCACAGGACGACCAGAAACATGAGGCATTACCCCCTCATGCAAAATTCACATTCACAATGTGGAACTGCTGTGTCACAGGTTGCCCAAATCTGCAAGCCCAGAACCAGCAGTGAGTGGAATGCCTGTAGTCCAGATCCTATTGCCTTTGCTGGCAAGGGCAGCACAGAGTGGCCTGGACGCTTTGGTGAGGCACTTCAAGAGGGTTGTAGCTCATGATGACATGAGTGCTGTGGCCACCTTCCGAGTGCAGTCAGGCATGGGACTGTTGCACCTGGGGGTACAATCAGGAAAGCTGGCCGTGCTGGCAGCCTTGCTGGAAGAGAGCAATGCTGAGCTGTGGCAGGTGAGCTGCTGCATGTCTATCAGGCAGTGTTCCTTTCCAGCAACAGGGGAAGAACCATGTTTGATGCGTGGGTGAATGCATGTCAGGCAGACTTCCTTTGCAGACTGTGCCCAAATAATTTCAGCAGGAGGTGAGGATGGTGTCTGAGGTGTTGTCATTTCTCAAATTCTGTGCAGTGTGTGTGCTGACAGCCCATAGTGTAAGTGCATTGATTCCACATGCAACCTCACTGCTTCTGACCTGCACAATGTAATTTCATAGCAGTGAGTGTACTTATGAGATCAGTGGCACACCTTTGGGTACACTGTACCAGGTACAGTTACCACTTCCAGAAGGCCAATGCTGCTATTGAGCGTAATCTCTACTCCAGCTTTCTTTTACTTTTGCAGGATGGTCTTGATGGGCCAGGAGGCATCAGCCCTTTCCATTTGGCAGTCTTCCTGCCCGAAGCTCAGTCAGTGGCACTGCTGCTATCTGCAACCCTTGGAGCATCCCATTGGTTTTGCTGCACCACACATGATGGCCTCACCCCAGCAGACTTTGCTGTGCGCTGTGGCAAGGACCACCTGAACCACGCCATTGGAGCCTTCATGTGGAGCCAAGCCTCAGCCGGCAAGAGCCTCAGTCAACCAGATGGGGAGGTGGATGTTGAAAAGCAGCCGCTCGAGCCATGCATCAAGCAGGTGTCTGCTGCGGGACAGCAGCCATCTGGGTCAGCAAGTAGCTGGTCAGACAGCAGCAGTTCAGCTGATGACTCAGGATCTGATGTTGATGCATCGCAGCATGGTGGTGACAGGCTGTCGGTAATGCCAGCAGCGTCATGTGCCATGTCTCAGGGCTTGTCAGCTGCTGCCAAGTTTGTGCAAGAGCAGAGAGGGCGTTTAGCAGCTGTATTGCGCCAAGTCAGCTGGTTCCAGAACCCCAATGCTCAGTGACCATTTCAAGATGTGTCTCAGAAGTATGTCTCTGATAGTCACCTAGATTAGTGACACGTGCCGCTGCTTCAACAGCAATCATGCGTAAGAAGTGCATAAGTAATTTAGCGATTTGCTTGCCAAGAATGAGCAAGTCAGAGTAGTACAATAGGAATTCAAGACATGGTCAATTGTTCAGTGCACCACAATTATGGCTAACTCCAATCATCTGCTTGAGAAAGACACATCAGCATGGGCGTAATAGATGCGGTGTGTCACCATGATTGCAGGTTGATTCGAGTGTGTATTTGGACCCTTTGTTTGTCTGTGCATCAGAACAAGCTTTCCTTCTAGTTTCTGTTAGTCATCCCTGCTTTGAGGTGTTAGCCAGTGGACTTGACCTCCACGTCTGCAGTGCTGCTTTGCTTATCATGTAGCTGTGAGCCTATTAGGGGAGAGGGACTAGAATACGTAGCACCTTGAGACTACTCCTCAACCATATGTGCTTCTTCCATGTGGCTGTTTACACAAGCAGATGGCCCTAGAGAGGTCTGCATAGCACCTTTACAACTGTGACAGTTGTGCCTTGTGCACTTATTTCTGATAAGTTTGATCACATTCACAAATTGATCGAATAGTTCATCAACACTCGTCAGCACACGAAGCAGATATAGCCATCAAGTACACACCTGCTGTGATATGCTAGTGACAAGCTCATACAGTGTAAGATGTGCTGCTGATACATGGGTTGTATGGCCATAGGGGCCATAATACATGAAATGATGAGGAGCCCAATGTCAAACAACTGAACAAACTCTAGTAAGAAGCGAATGTACGAAGACAACCCAACAGTTGGAAGCAATGATCCATCTACAAAATATATCACTAAATGTTGAAAGGGGCCAAATATGTAGCAAATATGTCAGTCATGTGCCGATCAGCTGCCGCCACGGATGCCCTTCTCAAACTTGTCAATTCTGCGCACTCTTTTGAAGCCTTTGTAAATTAAGAAGCCAAAAACAGAGCTGCCACTGAATAGGAACGTGGCCAAGCCTGGATGACTGCTGGCAGCTAGCTGGCTGCCAACATTCACCAATGTTGCACACGCCACTGACTGTATTGTGACAGTCTGCGCAACCAGCTCAGGTGTCACTTGTGGATCAAGGGCAGACACTATGCAGCTGCCATGCAGCTGGGCGCAGCATCAACATTTCAAGACACAGACAAATAACAGCAAGCCAATGCTGCTCACCATCATGTTCACGACAAGCCATGCAACATGCATGTTCATGTATGAAGTAGCATGTTCTTGAATCGTACAATGGCATGTATCATTTGGTTGATGGCATGAGCATTGACTCAGTTTGGCTGAGGTTCAAGGGTGTAAGCAGTTGCCTGGAAGCGCTGGTGCAGATGGAAAGCAAGGGAGGCAGGGGGAGCAACCTGCATGATGCTGGCACGTCTGGCAGCCCGCTCCACCTCCAGGGCTCGCACCCTGAGCTTGATTTCACCCCCCTCCAGGCCAGACAGAGTGCTGCTCATCTGCTGCACCCTGGCAGGCATGGCCACTGTGGCCTGCCCTAGATCTATGGCCTGCTTCCTAACTTGCTCCAGCAGGAAAGTCTGCTGTGCTTGTGCATCCTGCGTGCGATCCCAATCATTGTCAGGGCCACCTTGATTTTAGATGCATATGAGATGCACAAAGCACCCTTGATTTCAGATGCAGATGAGATGCACAAAGCACCCAACACAGGGTGGCACAGATAGATCTGAATGCAATCAGCATTTACAATGGCAGCATAAAACAAAGTGCTGTACTGCTAGGAAACCATTTGCTGCCAGAAGACCTTGCAAGTGTGTGTGCTGCACTAGTTAAGTTCTGCTGTTTGAGGCCTGTTTGTATCAGAAGGCATCACCTCAAGATTCAGTAGCTGCGTAGCATAGGGCTGAGCCACAGCAACAAATTTGTAGTCAGGGTCCAGAGCCCGTCCAATACCCTCAAGGGTGGAGAAAGCACGTAGCACAAAGGTGAAGGTGGCAGGGAACCTGCAGAAGGGAAGCTGCATGTCAACCTGGTGCATGCAACAGACACAGCTGCTGGACTGCACAAAGTCAGGACAAATGCTACAACTTTGTGTGAGGCGTCTAACACATCTCACGCACACACAGATAAGCCAGTCTGCTCAAGAGCAGAACGTGAGCATACAATGTTTTGCTATGCATATGTTGCATTTGCAGGCATGTTTGCAATAGTCTCTGCTGATGTGTAGGAAATGCAACAACTACACATGCATTCATAACTTTTCTCTCTGATTACCCTGTGCCTAGAGATGGACTGCATTGGAGGGGGTGACTTTGTGTCAAACCGGTACACATGCTGTGCTGGAACCATGGCAAAATAAAGGTTTGCGTGTTGAAAAACAAGGCAAATACAATTGCAGCAGGTGTGAGCGTGAATAGGTACCTGAAGGGCTGGTCTAAAGCTACTGCAAACATATCCTCACCAATAGCAGCAATGGTCTCCTGCTCTTGAGTTTGCTTGGCGATGTTGTTCAAAAAGTATGTGATAGCTCTCCTCAGCGACAGGTCGTCACCCCTTGACACAATGATTTTCAGATCTGTCAGAGCACGTAACACCTAAACATGACAACAGCAGAAGCTTGACATCTGCACTTGCTGCAAGTCAACATGGACATGTAGCTGCTGTGAAGCAGACGCAGTTGAAGCAAGCATGCATGACAGACTGCCAGTGACATGATGGCCAAGGCAGGTAGACATGACAGGAAGAGGTGCCAGCTGAGCACCTAAGCAGCTGTGATCTGATACAGCTGACTGTTGCTACAGCTGACTGTTGCTACAGCTGGCTGACTACCTGTGCGGCATCCTTCTTATAGATGCCATAGAAGACATCCAGCAGCCTCTCCTTGGTAGCAGGCACAATGCTGGACATCATGCCAAAGTCATAGAAGATCAGGCCCCCCTCGCGATTCACAGCAATGTTGCCGGGATGAGGGTCAGAGTGCAGAAAGCCATGCTTCAAGATCTGCACAAGGTAGGCTTCTGTTGCCCGTCTGGCCACTGCTGCTGTGTCAATGCCCAGAGATTGTAGCGCTGTGACACTGGTGATCTTTGTGCCTGGAAGGTAATCTAGGGTGATGGCCCTAGGGGAGGTGAGCTGCCAGTACACCCTGGGGACTTGAATCTGGGGGTCATCCTGGAAGTTGCGGCGGAACTTGTCTGCGTTCCTGCCTTCCGAAATGTAATCTATCTCTTTGTACAGAATCGCCTCAGCCTCCTGATAGATGCCCCTGCCACAGCAAGGAGCTCTTGACAGCAGCTTCTTGACGCTCGGAACTTGGTGTAACAGCAACATTGACATCATTTCTATCAGCGTGACACAGGCATAATCTGCAATCATATGCAGCATTGTGCGCTAGCAATGAGCTGGATGCATGTCCAACGAGCTTTAGAGTATAAATACATGTGCTTGAGCTGACCAATTGATGATTCTTGCACACACACCCTCATTGCAGAAGCCAATCCAGCATGCAAGGTCTACTGCACAACAGAGGAGATTCCGTGCAGATGCAAATTGTCCAACATGGCTTTATGGTGTTAAGCACATGGCGTGAAGCCTGCTCACATGAAGTCGCTGTTCTCGTCTGTCCTGTCCATCTGCTTTGCAAGGACCTTCAGATTGGACATATCAATGTCAAAAAGGTTTTTGAGACCGGGACGCTGCACCTTGATGACCACCTGCTCTCCAGTGTGCAAGACGGCCTGATGAACCTGCACCGCATGCCTGATGGACAAGGCTGGGTAACAAACTGTGCAAGCAATTGTGACTGTTTAGTGAAGCAGAACGACACTCATCACAATGTCAATTTTGTTGATCATGTTTAGGGGTGTGCAAACTACCTTTGATCAATCATTACTGAATGGTCATGTTGCTGCAATTACTGCTAATGTACTGTTGGGGTCGTGGAATAAGGTAACTTGAGCATGTTGCTTTTTTATTTCATTGAATGAAAAGTGGGCAAAATACACCCAAATGCGCCAAAATCAGGGAGGATTGGTAGCAATTACAGGTTTTGTTGAGGAGATTGAGAAAATTTGACGAAAATTAAATCTGCAAAACCTGTTGAAACAGGCAAATTCCTGTTGTGAGGTAGGAATGTTGCTCAATTTTTTTTTCGACTCGGCAGATGCATCTCCCTAAGCGAGAGCAATGCTTTGCCGCTTTCAAAGGCAACGGCCATGTATGGCGGTTAGACAGTAACAGTTTGATAGTAAATTACTGCGTCGCTTACCCATTGGAAACGTTACTGGTTGATTACATACATTGGTCGTGCATAAAGAGTGATTGCACATCCCTAATCATGTTGGTCTCTATCAGTTGACATTGCAGAATCCCTGCAGAATCTACTGGGCTCAAGTATTGCATTGCCTGCTGATATACTACGGAGCTGTCAGAACAACAGATGGATGATGCTCCAAGCACTTGTATCGATATTGATGGCTTGGGTCTTACACATCCCAACATGCATTGTTCTCAGGAATGCCGACATGGCTTTTGAGGTTGACCATCCATAGTGGAATCCAGACTCAGACTTGCCTGTGGACTAGAGCCGGGTGTGGCTGAACAGAGGACATCCTTAGATCAATCATGAAGTGAGGTGTGTGAGCGTGTGTCTTCTCTAATCGTGACTCACCTGGCCAAGACTGGCAGCAGCAATAGGTTGCTCCTGGAAAGATCTGAAGAGCTGGTGTGCAGGAGCGCCTAGCTCAGACTCAATGATGGCCATGGCCTTGGCAGGGGCAAAGGCAGGCACCCTGTCCTGCAGCTTGGCCAGCTCATCTGTGAAGGCGGCCGGGAAGAGGTCTGACCGGGTGGAGAAGAGCTGCCCTACTTTGATGAAGGTGGGGCCTAGTTTCAATAGAGACTCCCTGTGTCATCAACACATTATGTGACAAGGGTCATCAAGTGATCAAGCAGCTGCTGGTGCTGCGTGATCTGTATGTTTGATAGAGAGCTGGGAGTGAGAAGATGAAGGGCACATGCTTGCTTTGGAGTCCTGCTGACATGCTAGTTGATGTGTCACAAGCCACGCAATGTTGCAGGGTGACCTTACTAGCTGGGAGAGTATGACAGGCGTGCAGCATGTGGGTGACCTGCAATGTCAGCACCCTGCAAGATGGCTGATGACAGTGACAGAGGATTCAAGATGTTGTTCTGGGGTCCGCATGGTGTCTAGGGTCTGGTGTCTGACCACGGAATTGCTGGTACTGCAGTCTAAATAGCTTGTGTGTGCAGAGTGTGGTGTGAATGCACAAACAGGGATACCTTGTCCAGCTGGCAGTGGACCGTAAGCGCTCAGTCTTCTTGGGCTCTGTCCAGCCTCCCACATAGCTCCATTTCTGATCTAAAAGCCATAGCTTGGTGCGCAAACTGACAATAAAGGTCCAGATGTCTATGCTCCGCTGTGTGTTGTTGTAATTATCCCTTGACCAGCGGAAATCACTGTCCATGGAAAATGCAGGCATGCCTGCAGGAGCACAATGACATTCACCTGTGTACCTAGGTTGGCTTGTAAGTGATGTCGCACATGCAAAAGCTTACTTTGCCCAGCATCTATCAGACTCTCAGCGCGCTGCTCAGTAGTGGCAGCAGCACTGCGTGAAGCCGCTGTGAATCCTGGCGCTGCCTGATTGACAGCCATTGTTGCATCATATGTATTGTTGTCTGATCTGCGCTGTGTCTGCCTGACTGCTGCACCATTTGTGCGTGCCAAGCTCGACTGCTGAGGGGGCTGGAAAGTGACAGAGCTAGAAGAGCTGGTGCTGGCCTCTTTTCCGCTGCCACGGCGTGCAGCATCGTCAGCAAATGCATCACTTCTGTTGCTACCCAGGCCGTTGTCAGCTCGAGGCGCGGGTTTCGTGTTTTTAAAGTCCCTCTTGTCGCTTGCACTGCCTGGAGTTCCTGGAAAAGGAAGCTCCCGCATGGCAACTCCTGCGCTTGAAGATTTGGATGCAGCGCGTATCTGGCATGGGAACGCTTGTCCTATTCGTGACCGAGCGTAAGGTCTCCTTGAACAGCACCATTGCCCAGAACTGATCAGCTGTACGCTACTCAGCCCTTGCAGGCCCGCAGGTCCCGTTGGCATGGCGCTGACAGGAGCGATGGCGATCTTCGCAACGTTGAGCGCCTAGATCCGTCAGTGTAATGCGCCTGACCAGCACTACTTGAGATTACGCGGTTATGTAGGCGTAGGGCGTACACATGCACAGAGCAATGCATTGAGACCAGAAGATGAACAGTTGTTTAGTGGCTGTCAAGTGCTTTCTCAGCA
>JAABUW010008480.1_pt1 | contig 11990 bp, 11 predicted proteins | sample 5560081 | NCBI WGS metagenome assembly JAABUW01 (sample SAMN10711882, study PRJNA513363) | rock metagenome | isolation source: Antarctica rocks | place: Antarctica: Victoria Land, Knobhead sud | reverse complement strand
AAAGCTAATAGACTTAATTATATCTTTATAAAATATATTTTATTTTTATTTGCAAAAAGAAAATTAATTTAAAATTAAAAAAATTCTATAACAAAGAAATTAAAAATATCTTATTAAATAAAAAGAATATTTTATCTTAAAAAATACGTAAAAACTAAAAAAGAATCTTAATTATTATTAAAATCTTCTAAAGAAATTTTATTAAAATAAGATATAAAAATAATATTTTAATTTTAATTAATTAAAAGTTAAAACTATTTAAACAATATATTAAATAATAACTTAAAAATCTTTGTAATAAATTTAATAAAATATATTTTATTTATTTTTAAATTGTTAATATTCTTTTATTTTTTTATAATTATTTCTTTCTTCTTATTTTTTAAAAAATTTAGTTGTTTTTTTAGTTAATTTAACTTCGTATATATATTATATACTTTTTTTTTTAAATATATTTATTTTTTATAAATTTGTTTAATTAATATAAAAGAAATTGTTAAATTATAATTATAATTAGATTATATATATTTTATATACTTTTTAAAATTATTATTTATATAATAGATTTTACTAGATATTATACAATTACGACAAAAATATATTGTTAAGAATATTAAATCTAAAGTGTTAAAAAAATCTTTCTTTTAAAAGAAGAAATTTCTAGTATTAATTTTTTTTGAAGATATAATAAGAAGATATTAAGTTTTAAAACAAAAACTTTAAAAAAAAAAAGTATTATAAATTTACTAAAAACTATATTAGTAATTTAAATTTTATATTGTTTAAGTAAACTTACTATTATATTTATTATACTTAAGAAGTAAATAATTTAAGTATAATATTTATTATATTTAATAAATAAATATTGTAAGCAATTATATTTATATTGTTTAACAAATAAACAAGATAAATAATTAATATTTTTTTAGTATATAGAAAACAAAACGCGACTTTTTTATAAATTGTGTTTAACTTATTATAGATTTTTACTTATTATTACTTTGATTTATCGAATCTCTTTTAAAATTTATTAAATATAGAGATTGTCTATAGTTGCAATTCTTGTTACCAAGTAATTGCTTGCATTGTCTAAAGACATCTACAAATCTCTTCAAAGCACAATCTACTCTTATATCTTTGTAGGAAGTACTAGCGTAACATCTAGTCGCAGGCTATGCATAGTCGTTGCTAAACGATGTTAAAAACAGACGATTGGAAGCGAAGGAGATTTATCGGCCCCTTATATTTGTCGCGCACTCGTTGGGAGGCTTGCTTGTTAAGCAAGTCTTGATCGAAGCGAGACTCAACGAGCGGAAATATAGTTGTTTGAGGGCGTCGACATATGGCTGGTTTTCTTTACTACATCGCATGCTGGTGGGAATAGGTATGTGCTTTGGGGGGTCGATTCCTTTTCGAGTACTCCTTAGGGTCTTACATCTGTCCGGCCTCACATTTCGATAGGGTCCGGGTGTGCTGACACCAAGAATTGTAACAGCGTTGGTGTTGCAAATGTCGCTTCTAAAGTGTGCAGTGTACTGACAGGCGAGCCATCAAACTCTCTGCTCGCCACACTGGAGAAGGACTCACTCCCAAACGGGATCTCGTCCGACCAATTCGTCCACCAGGTGAACGACTATGAGATCCTCACCTTTTATGAGACTCGGATGATGAGTGTGAAGGTCGGCAAGCGCAAGTTTCTTCCTCAAATCACCAACATGGTCTGTGATCCTCTGGTTCATCTTAAGGTCCTAGCTAAATGATAGCAGTACATCGTCGATCGCAACGCAGCTAAATTAGGATCCGATCCCCTCCCTCTCGACTGCAATCACTCGGAGATCTGCAAACTTTCTGGGGATAAAGATCGCGTGTGGGAAAGGGTGGGCCCAGAGTGGAAGACTATGGGGGCGGATGCACGGAAAAACAAGGTCGATTGTAGCCATGCTCCACCATAGTCTTGTACGTGATGCCCTGCCCCGTATGAGACAAATGAAGGGGTATTTCCGGGCATATTGTGGGGGTGACGGGTCGTTCGACTCTATGGCGCTGAACATCACGCTAGCTATCTTGGCAATGAATAAATAACACAAGTCAGGATGGTGTGTATCAGGCCGTACTGATCTTTAAAACAATAGCAGTCAACGAGCTGCGCCAACCTCACGCCACGCCTGCCACGCACCTGGCCATCCGCCAACAGGTGACAGACGATGACATCGGGCTCAATTTCCGAGTGCAATTCCGTCTCATCGATCTACCCGTTTCTGGCAACTTCGTCGATCGAGATGCAGAGATGGAACAGATGGAACGTTCGCTGCTATGCTTAACCTCGCCGCATGGACGAAAGATCCACGTCCTCCACAATCTCCGTGGTATCGACAAAACCCAGCTGGCCATCGCATATGCCCGGAAACACCAAGAGAGCCATAGTGCAATCCTATGGCTTGATGGCAACAGCAAAGAAACGCTCCTGCAGAGCTTGGCGGGATTTGCAACATATGCAGGTATCGACGGTATATCGAAGTCGATCGTCAAGGTCATCGGACATGGCGAAGAAACAGCGGAGAGCGCGGACGCTGTTCTTCGGTGGCTGACTTTCAAAGGAAACCGTCGATGGCTCGTCATCTTTGACAACGTCGATCGAGACTACCATGTAGAGGTCGAAGACTCTTAGGCTTACGATCTCGAGTCCTTCTTCCTAGCTGCCGACCACGGCTCTATCCTAATCACCACACGCCTTCTCCGCCTTGGAGAATTCGAGGCAGCGACACAAGTCACGAGGGTCGACGAGGACCAAGCCCTCCAATTTCTCACAAATAGTTCACGTCCACCTCAGTCTAATCCAAATAATCCTCTTCTTCGATAGCAGTCTTCCCAACGTTGAACTCTGACTTATCGATGACTAGACATGAACAGCCTCGTGACGAGACTTGAAGAACTTCCGTTAGCCGTTGTTTAGGCCGGTCAATACATGCGTGAGACGGGAACGGATTGTCAGATGTATCTACGGCTATACAACACATCGTGGTCAGAACTTCAGGCAGACGTACCTCGACTACGTGATTATTCGAATGGGAGCGTTTAGACGACTTGGAGCATCTTGTACGAACACGTCAAGCAGTTAGATTCAACAGCTGCGAAGCTTCTTCAGCTTTGAGCGTATCTCGACCATCAGGATCTGTGGTTTGAGCTGCTGAAATGTGGCAGCCGAGGCTCCAAAGATTCGGTTTGGTTCCAAGATATCGTGCGGAGTGAGATTGGTTTCAAGAGAGTCGTTAAGATGTTGCTGGCTTATTCGTTAGTCGAATCACATCGAGATACCGAGAGCTACTCGATACATCTGGTGGTCCACGATTGGTGTGTGGAGTACATTAGTGGAGGCAAGCATGATTTGATGATGCTGGCGATGTTGGCTCTTACGGTCGTTGGATATGCTGTGCCAGAATTATTGGAGCCGGATTATGGGGTAATGCAGTAGCGCTTATTGCCGCACGCGAACTGTTGTATACAGCAACTTTCTGGTATCAACGTTGCCAATGTCGATAAGGACCAAAATACTAATTGTGCTTTCCATAACTTAGGCCTTCTCTATGCTAATCAAGGCAAGCTGGCAGAGGCGAAGATGTACTAGCGGGCATTGAATGGAAACGAGAAAGCACAAGGTTCCAAGCATACTTCGGCACTCGACATCGTCAACAACTGAGGCTCTCTCTATCAAACTCAAGGTAAGATGATAGAAGCGAAGGAGATGTATCTATGGGCGCTAGATGGAAAGGAGAAAGCATGGGGTCCTGAGCATACATCAACGCTCGACATCGTCAACAACTTGAGCTCTCTCTATGCTGATTAGGGCAAGATGGCAGACCATCTTCCGCGCTTAAACAAGGACATCCGTCTACCGATGAAATGTCAGCTGCAGCCACATACCAACACTCTAGCTTGAGGACTTACACATCCCGCAATATCACAAAGATAACACTGTCCGTCGCAGGAGTTGCCGTCATACGAAGTCGAGGGTAAATTTGCAGGAAAAGTGCCGACTATATGACAGAACTGCACAGCTTTTTATCAGCCAAGAACCTCGACGATAGAGTGGACGTACTGACCCAAGAACCATTATCCGTGCAAGTCATTGTCAAACAATATCCAGCTGGGGATTTGAGGTCACCGCACTTGCATTCCACCTGTGGGATTAAGTTGCAATACCCTGGGTTGTTGGGATCGGGGCCGTTGGTGCCTAGAGGGATTGGAATGTTAGTATCAGTGTGTTGCTCTAGGACGGGAGGGGAATTGTGAGACCAGGGTAGGGAGCGAGATGCGATTGATGCTTGTCTCATGACGCCAGAGAGAAGTACAGATGGTGGTGATGAATTTTGACAGGATAACGTACCGCCGATGAACTCGCATACGTCAATCTTAGGGGTGAGGGGACAATTAGGAAAGACAGGAAAGATTTGGGGGACGGGGTTTGCGAAGGTGGTGGTGACGAGAAGGGAGAGAGAAAGCGAGAGTGCAAGGAGATACATCTGGTTGGTGTGGATGGGGCAAAGGGTTTGGAGTGAAGGATAGATATCAACGTGATCTGTATAGGGAAAACACTATGCCTTTCAGAGAGAACTCGTATTCAAGCAGTATTTTGGAAGCCGATGGTGGAGAAAAGGGAGGGTGTGGTTTTATAGTGGCTGAGATCGAGATCTGTCTGCTATCATCGTTGGTATTCGTCATGACCATGACAGGCGCAGCGCAGCGATGTTGGTACTCGTTGGTGATCGCAAATATCTTGAAATCAATAACAATTCCATCAAGGATCAAATTGTTATTGGAGGAGGCAATGAATGATCTAACCCTCAAAAAGCTAGTGCAGCTTTAGATTACAAGGTCAAGACTAACTTTGTTTCAGATAGATGAAGGAACGACGTGATCCATAGCTGCGCCATGCTTGTCTTTCTGACGGATGGTGACAGAGTCAGTCGTGACAAGGAGGCTGCTGAGTGCTCATACGGATCTCTTCGCAATCTTGTTCCTTGTTCAGATCCCAAATTGAAAACTAGACCAAGATTGGAATATTCCAAGTGGAAAAACATGCCAAGGATACTAATGTCAGAGAGGTGGCTGTGAAAAGTAAATCAGACAAAGCGCAGCAGCTTTTTGCAACAAGGAAATTGTAATTACCCAATGAACATCTTGAAAGGTTATACCAACAAGCCCATCATGGTAAAGCGCACTATACGAGATTCAAATTAGATGAAACTGCTAAGCCTCGTGACTCAGTCTCGATTGCGGACCAAGGCCTGAAAATTGGCACGCGACTTCCAAAAATCAAGAGTACCTAAAAGTCAAGTATAAATTATGAATGATTTATGTATCTTATACTGGTTATGCAAACTGACAAAGCTAAGGTACTATTTAAAACTAGCATAAACTGAACGGTTTCAACTATTGGGAACCTTGCCTTTGAAGGGGCCGATCCTTGGCTGTTCCTGCCCGCAACAAACAGAAGTGGCCTTGTTGGACTCTCTAAAAACCGAGGGCAGTGACACAAATGGTCCCTAGCGGGCTTAGCTTTTAATCTTGTAGGATAACATGGTTTCGGGTGCTCTGCGAAGTCCTGCCCACGAGATAAAGTACAAAGTTATTATTCAGCAAGTCGCTCGGAGTGGATGTGGATATGTAAGGTACAAGGAGGTACAAGGTAGAAGGATATGCACAAGTCACGCTGCGGTATCATGCATCGACGAACGACTTCACATCTGCACATGGAAGTCAGCTTTCGCAACAGGTCCATCTTGTGAGGCGACTTACTTGACAGCTAATTGAGGTACTCCCTCTGTTCCTCGAAGTTAATGTACTCAGGGACCCACAGTGCCAATGCGGTGTTCACTCCCCTCTCGTCCAGGTATCTCTCCAGTAGCACTTGCAGATCTTTATTAAGATTTCCGAACGATGGCCCCTCGTACAGATTCCGCAACAGCGAGTAGTATCTGGACAGCTGCGAATGTTCCGACGCTTGCCATAATACTCTTTTGGGTTCCTAAGATAAGGTCAGTGATCAAGTCACCAAACAGAGCATTCCTCACCTGGGTGCTGAAGCCATTTCGAGGCAAGTCCGCCTATGTCTGAATTTCATGGATACGCTTCGCTTGCTTCCGTGAGTAACATGTTAGATAGAATGTGCAGTCTCAATTCTTTCAACTACTCGATCGAAATTAAATTTTCCTAGAAGAGTAAGTAAATCTGGCGACTTGGCAATGCAGTTGAATTACTGGTTTAATTTGGTGACAATCATTCAATGCATCTATCCCGTGATTCATTTTCTTTAAGGTAAATGGTCATCAACCATATCGCCCTCTGAACCTTTTCGCGCCCTGACATACCATACGTTATATATTCAGCGGCTGATTTAGATCCACTTTTGTTCCCACCGAAAGCTGAGGGATCTGCTGGTACTTCCCATGTAGCAAACCCCGTGTATTCTGCAGGACCTGTCAAGCATAGTCAGTATAGCCCACAAGGACGTTGGAAACGCCAGCTACGCACCTCAAGATAGCTCTGCCCCGGTCTCGAATGCAGCGTCTGTAGCAAAGCCCAGCTCATAGCCCCAACGTTACTACCCCCGATATTTGCATCCGCACTGGTCTGGTCATCCCTACATCCACTGAACATGAAGGCGCTCTTCCCCTCATGTACCCAATCCTCTTGGAAACGCTCTTCCCCAAGCCCAGACTCATCTGCTGTACTGCCTTCTCCCATGTGTGATAAGCCTTGGAAGAATGACTGCGCGCCTGCGAAAAGTTGTTTCGCATCGTTGACCTTGTTACTAGTGAAGCCTCCTTGGAGCAGATCTTGCGCGGCTCGCATCAGATGCACTCCTTGTTTGACGTTGTCCATCAGATTCACATTGCCATGTGAGTCCGGCTGGTATACGAATGGCAGCTCAAGGGCGGAGCCAGAATGGCAGCAGTCGAACACCACAAACAATGTACTTGTCGGATGCAACCTGCTCACCAGACGTCGATGTAGGGTATCGCTATTCAATTGTCCCTGCTTTTGATAGTCCACAGGTACAATAGTATCGTCAAGGCCGCTCGCTCGATCGCCATCAGGGTCTCTGACTTGTCCTCCGTGGCCGGAGTAGTGGAGGAAGCATTGTGTACCAGGCTCGGAGACCAGCCAGTCCATTGCTGCTAGCATGTTGTGGCCGGAGGGGTAGAAGGGCCCTTGGCGGTCGTCTGCGAGGATGATCATCGAGCGTTCGTCGGAGGGATAGCCGCGAGAGACGAGGAATTGGGACTATGAGCGCAAGCATGACGGTCATTCCAGGCCTATGGAAGGAAAGAGACAATGGAGACCGCGGGCAGAAAGGATGCTGGGGTTAACTCACCATGTTGCGGATATCCTGCCGACAGCCTTGAAGGGCATGAGACTGCCCCTCATAGTTGATGCCAATAAGGAGGGACTTTCGCCGCCGGGCTGTGGGACGGCCATAGTGGTTGACTTGCTCATATTGATTGTACTGTTGTTGTTGTTGCTGCATCTTGAGCGTTAGTGTCTTTGGCAAAGGTTCGAGAGTGACGTTTGTCAAGAGGGGGGAAGGCTCAGCATAAAGTATCTACGCTAAAAATAAGATTACTCATTTCTGTCTCGTCGTCCAATGAGAGCGCTGGCGAGAGATACTGCACCGTAAGATTATCTGGATCTTACAACTCGAAGATTGACTGACGAACAAAGCGCAGGGGGGCTGCTGGCAGCAAGCTTCAAAGCAAAGTGCTAAGCATCAATCTACTAATCTTATTGCGCTACTCGCAGTCGCTTCGCGTCATGCGGCCGATGTTTAGCTCCGACTTCAGCCTTGTTTCGGCCCCTTCCCAATCATAACCTTCATGCTTGACCCTGTTGATCAACAATGCGAAAAATCTCAAAACTTGTTCAAGCTGACTGCAGACTTTCGCAGCGAGGCAACTCCACTGGCCAATGCCTCGGCAATTTGAAGAAGACTACACGCCCATCTGAGGTACCCGTTCATCCAATCGCAGCAGCGCCTCGACGATGCCGTTAAGCTCCAGGCACTGCGTAACCGATCAGCTGTGAGCCCCATAACGTGTTCGTAAGCGATAAAAACCCAGGGCGTCGTATTGAAATAGGTTGAAGGCTCCAGCGATCGTTGAGTACAGCTCTCACACTCGTCGCGTCACGTGTGGTAGCACCTACTCCAAGCATGAAACCTACGATAGGGACAGAGCGGGAGGTCTTGTGCTTTCAATCGATCCCGGGGGTCCAGTAGTCCAACAAGTACCGTAATCACTCTCTGCATGGATGCACTCAGCATTAATCGGTACCCACTTCATGGATAACCTGTATCAGATGGCCTTGCATGATTAAAGTTCCAGGCCTCATCTCATGTGCAGTTCTCAGCCCCCTTGGAGGACCCCAACGTATTCCTTCATTCTCTCTTTACCTCGTGTTCTTTTCCTTAGTTGGCTGGTTCAGTTGCGTCTTTCTATTGAGTTGGCTCTGCCCATGACGCTTATTCTCAATTCGACCTTCCTTTCGCGCAGTCGTCGCTGGTCGCGGGTGTTATCTTAACATATAATCTTCAATGCCACCAGTTGAAGTGAGTGGCTAACATAAGCCGCAGCTCTCCCATGCGCTCTGGAATCCCTACGGAGATGACTTCTCTAATACACCAAACATAACCGCGTTGGCCCAACAGATGAATGCGGCGTGGGCCCTTGTAGGGGGATCCTGTTTCCAGATCGCCATCATTGCTCTGGCGGCTCTGAACCTGGCTGTTGGAATTGACATGATAGGGATTATTCTCTACGATGCCTGGACAGTGCGCAAATGGATCTTTGAGACTAACAGACGGTAAATTCGCCAAGCCGAACGCTGACCAGATTCAAGGCTAACGGATTGACAGGTTCCTGGAAATACACCCAGCAGAGGTGTTCCCCCTCATTATCTCAGCTTCGGTCATGCTTCAGAGCTTGTCGTTCACCTCGGTCCAGTCTTTGAACGAAATACCCATCCTCTTCGACGGATGTGGAAAGACTGGCCAGCTTGTATTTCCCGGTCTGAGGCTTGCTTCAACTGCATACACAGCTATAGCTAACAATGGCAGCGCTCTGGCTGGCCTTCATCACCATGCTAGTTTTCGGGCTCGAGACCGCCTTTCGATCGCTACGTCGCGTTCGCTTTTCGAGCCGCAACCGATGGTATATCTCTACTGTCATCGCCGTGATAACTACTGTGATCTTCGCCATCTGGGCGGCAACGAATGTCATTTTTTAGAAGGTGGATGTCTTACCAACCAGATCTGGTGCATTGAACGCTATGCAAAGCTCGCGGTTGTCCTAGCTCCGATTCTACTTGCTCTCTATCCCGCAGGTGCTGTGATCATATCAGTCCAGCTCGTGAAGGCGGTCAAAGTCGATAGAGCAGAGCGTGTTGCAGCTACTCGTATGGTCTACTATTTGGTCTTCAACACATGGCTCACTGTATGTACAAGCCGACGCCAATCTCAGAATTCCTACTTATGTGATCATAGGCGATTGTTACTCCCTATTACATCCAAATCCTGACCAGTACTCCTGCACTTCGGACGGCACAAGTAGCTGAGATTGCCCTTAATATTGGTGGAATTTTGAACCTAAAATGCACGTATTCCTCCGGTCGAATGCTGACAGACTCGCTGTACGCGCTGTCAAGACACCTTGGTCGGATAGCGGACGACCAGAGTGTTTGGTCCTAGTGACTTGAACTTCCGCGAGCATATCAGATACCCTGTCTTTTGGTAAGATGATGACAATGACCTCAGTTCTTCTTTCGCTAAGTCGCAGGGAACCTTAGAGCATTCAGCCCCGGTGTCTAACTATAATACTGCCAACGCCAGCGATCCTCCTCAGCATGTTGTGTTCCCCTCACTAAAGGAGCAGGCGAAACGTCCGCTTACCCCACACCTCAAAATAGAGCCACCCCGCGAAGTCCCTCGGAAGAGATCTTCTTACGCTCTCTTTCCGACCTCAGTCTCAGCAGCCGCATCCCAGTCCTCCAGCACGATTTTCACAACATCATAACGTCGATATCAATCTACCACTTCTTCCGACTCCACTTCTCGTTCGCCATCACGACCGCAGCGATTCCGCGGGGAGCAGTGCCACAGTGCAGATTGGTTTTCGGTTAAGCTATACAGATTGTGCTCTAGACCCCATCGAAGCATTGCCCCCTTCCATTCTGAGCTTACCCATGGGTCCTCGAAACGCATGCTTCACCGATCTTGGGAACTGGTCCGAAATTGCCTCGACGCGTACTAACGCTTCGAGCAAGACGTTGAAAGATTTCGATGCCTTACCTGCACAAACTTGCAAGATAAGGGTCGTGCCGCCTTATAATATCTTTTCACGCCTTAGGTAATGATACCGGATACAGCAGAGCACAGGCCTCGAAAGGATGTGCCACAACAGCAATCGGTCCTGGCGGAGCTCTCTACGCTACCCAGCAGGCCTATAATGGCTCCAGGCAAGCTCCCACTCCACTACAGCCTCCAGTTCGACAGTCTGTACTGGATCCTGCGCGAGATTTAAATGCTCGCTCGTCTCCAGTAGCAACTCCTTTGCGTGTAGGTCCCTCACCAAGACAATGGCTGAATTTACAGCCAGTATTCTCTTTACAACCAATCCCCACGCCCCAACCACCTTTCCCCAACCTGCCGGTGAACGAATCCAGGGTGACGGCTGATACTCGGTCCATTGAGGACCCTTTTGCTGTGGTCAAGCCAGAGTCAGCATTGCCGAGGCCGTCCGGTTCACCGAGGAGCCAAAAGCCTGCACCAAGCTAGCGTTCTCTAGACTGGGCTGCCCCAAAGGCAAGCTCCTCTTGTCCCGAACAAGTCGTATGAGCGAGGGAAAAGCGCTCTGGAGTCAGGAGGCGCTTCCTACATCATGCGGAGCACAAGTCCAATGACATATTCGACAACGCTATACTACAGGCTGTTCATCATCCCCCAGGATAGAGATTAGAGCTGACAGAATCACGTATATCGACTATCGTATTTTGAAGCAATCCCACGAGCTTATACTCTTGAGGTATTCGCCGGAAAGAGAAGGTACACGATGGAGCGATCGATCGGTGCATGCCCATAGCCAGAGGGGCAAAGAGTCAAAGTATACTGCCAAAAGCCCGTGACACGCAACGACAGGGCCGTCAGGGGGTTTGAAAATCTAACATCTCGACCACCCTTAGCTTTCGAATGAATCTAGAGCGAGATTTTTGATACTTATCTGCCAACCGCTCAATCTTCCTCGGTCTGAACGGAGCATGCTGCCCGGCGCGTAATATAAGGGGTTCAATTATACTTGGGAATCAGAAGCAATACGCCTCTTATCAGCGACTCAAACACATTCCGTCTTATCCCTATGGCTCTCTGGCTGTATTAAGAAAAGTAGCTCCGGATATCTACTCGAGATCTAATTTATAGAGAACACCAGCATGCATAATCGAAGGAATTATCTCTCTACCTCTCAATGTAATCAGGGCCACTGTAACATAAGGCTGTTTCCCTTCGCGTGCCTACTGTTAGAATTGCAGCAGATATGTAGAGAAGAATTGTCACTACGTGTGGAATCTGAAAATTCACCTACCCTACACTCTGTGGATATGTTTGATGATTATCACAACTTCCAGTACTGTAGGCATCCCAGACTAAGTCGGCCTGGAGCTTGAGAACAGGATCAGCGAATCGGCTGATCCAGTTTCAATGAAAGAAATACAAACTTACAGAGTCGCAGATCGGAGGACAAGTGGACACATAGCACGACCTCGAGGTCCTCAGGCTTCTCCCTCCTTTTTGTCCCTTCGACCAGCCCCTTCCCTAGCCCTCAACCTCACATTCAGCGCCGGCTTATCCCACAGAATGAAAACCTTCTGCTTGGCCCAGTTCGTCGACTCGTCGCACAATTCCAAATCAAAGTGCCAGAGCACCCGAGCCAAAATCGACCGCA
>JAABUW010008479.1_pt1 | contig 11990 bp, 13 predicted proteins | sample 5560081 | NCBI WGS metagenome assembly JAABUW01 (sample SAMN10711882, study PRJNA513363) | rock metagenome | isolation source: Antarctica rocks | place: Antarctica: Victoria Land, Knobhead sud | reverse complement strand
AGATATACTGCAGTCAAAGTTTCTACAAGAAGCTGATCTAGAGCGGAAAAAAGCCGATAATGCATATCAATATCAGCTTTATTTTGACCTAGTAAGTGCCTTCATTACGTTTAATTTCATACTAATACGGGGATAGGTAAAGCAAAAAATCGAAGAATATGAGGTTCTTCCTTCAAACACATATAATATGAATGAAAAGAACTTTCTACTTGAACTGCTTCAAAAGACTCGAAGAGTCTTTAGTTTAAAGCATCTAGACAGTGACAAATTGCTGAGTGCTGATCAAGACGACAATAAAGAATGAATCATCTTGATTGCAATCATTTGCATGAATATGACTGATATATCCCCTTCGATCATTTATCAGACGATATCAGGCAATATTCAGAATAGCTGACTTACTGAATATGATTTCAAAGAGCAATCCTGCTTCTTTGCTTCCTCTGCTACTGGCTGGACTAACGATGAATTGGTCTACTCTTGGCTCACTATCGTATTTGACCGAAATACGAGGTCAAAAGTCAGAAATTCACGCGATTATCGTCTTCTATTCGTTGACGGACATGACAGTCATATCAACATGAAGTTTCTTGACTGGTGTGAGCAGAACAAGATGCTCGTGACTCTATATTCTTCTCATTCTACTCATCGTCTTCAATCTCTGAATGTCAGCTTATTCAATTCTTTGGCCAATTACTACTCTTAAAACCTGAACGACTGAATCTTTAAGAGTCAAGAACTTTCTCGAATATTGAAAAGAGACTTCTTTGATCTATTTTGATCTGCATATCAAGCTGCTTTCACGCCTGTCAACATAAAAAGTGAATGGGAAAAGACAGGATTGCTGCCTTTCGATTCGTCACAGATCATAAAGCAGATTAAATCGAACGCTAGACCTGATTCAAGTCATTCTTCTTCTTCAGCATTGTCTGAAGCTGATTGAAGAACGATTCGACGATTAATGAAGTCAGTTGTAGGGGAAGTAATTGGTCCGGAAGCTCGTAGGTTGAACAATACGATGAAAAAGCTTACTACAGATGTTGCTCTTCTGAAAGCAGAAAACGAAGGTCTTCGACGAACAGTACGTATAGAGAGAAGTTGCAGACGACGTGACAAGCCTTTATTTGACAATCTAGAGGTTAATGATGAGGCAAAGGGAATGTTTTTAGTTCTAATAAGATTCAGGCGGCCCGTGATCGTCAAATTCAAAGAATCGAAGAGAAACAGCAAGCTGCTATTCAAAAGGCGGATGAAAAGGAACAAAGAGAGCTTAGAAAGCTAGAGAAACAGCGTTTAATAGCTGAAAGAAAGGTGAAACGGGAAAAAAAGAAGGCGAAGCGGAAGAAGGAAGCGAAGCGGAAAAAGAAGCTATGGGCGAAGGAATTGGAGCGACGACGTCTAGTTCAGAAGCAAAAGCTGAAGGCTAAAGAGCTTCAGAAAGAGCAAAAGAAGAAGTCTGAAGAGGTGAAAGTACAGCAATTCACTGATTTTGTTTCTATTGAGCAGGTGGAAAGGGGGTCAAGTCAAATCAGGTCTACGCGAGCTGAAAGGCAAAACAAAGCTCCTAAGCGATTTGATGATTGATTCTATAGCTTGAAGGCTTCATATACATATCAACAATCAGTCATATCAATTGCAATTTGATTCTATGAATGATGGTTGAATAATGATAAAAATAGTATGGGTGGCTAATCGGGTTTAGGGTGTGCACGGGACCGGAACGTGCACGGGCCCGGGCATACTCCTAGTTCTACGTCAAATCTACTTGATCTTCAAAAATGGCATTGATTCTGTAAATACGAAAGTCAACGCATTGCTCTTGAAACCAGAATCATGGGTGTCCTATTCACCATATCAAGGTTCACATCCCGAAGCTTCAGACAGCACACTCAAAGGGTCTGGCGACTACTCGCCAGGAGTCACGTAGCTATCGGATAAATTGGACGGACTGTGATAGTCTTACGAGTATGCTGAGCTACCATGACGCTATTTAATCAATAGAGATAGCTCCTGTAGAGGCAGTAGCCTACAGCCTTGAGGTCTTCTACTGCCCATTTGAGGCATATAGGTAAGATTCAACTCATGGTCCTTCATCCAAAAGCGGACAAGGGTTAGGGCTGCTACTAGCGTTAAAAGTCTCGCTTACAATCAACAAACTCCCACTTCGACCTTTTCCTAAGTACTTCGTCTTGTAGCCAACGACTGTTTTCGACAATGGTAAGCTACAACTCTGACTTCCAGTCCTACATATAGCTCTCGAACACTGCAATAGACTGTGTATAATGCAATTCGAGATGCAGACTCTCCACCTCTCGCTGCAAGCTCTCCGGAGCCGACCAGCATTGGTGTGAAGATGGCTTGAGCCACTTGCTCGCAGAGATGCAGCTCGCGGTCTCTTTAGAGTTCAGAGAAGAACCCACTTGGTGAACAAGATTCGCTGATGTTCTTCTTTTCTCAATGACAGCCTCCCAAACAGGGCCGTAAAGCCGCGCCTGCGCCCTTCCCTCAGGGGAAGGCCAGCGCTACCAAGAAGACCGCCAAGGTATGTAACGATAGAGTCTCTAAGTCTTTTCATATCTACGGAGTTAGGGCATCTATTATATGAAGACGCTGATGAGCCATCACCACGATAGAACCCTCTCATCGAAAAGCGTCCTCGCAACTTTGGTATAGGCCAAGATATCCAACCACGCCGTAACCTTTCACGCATGGTAAAGTGGCCCGAGTACGTACGCCTACAACGTCAAAAGAAGATTCTCAACCTACGCCTGAAAGTCCCTCCCGCCATCGCCCAATTCGCTAATGCTCTCGACCGTAACACCGCCGCTCAAACCTTTAAACTACTTAACAAATACAAACCCGAGACCAAAGCTGAGAAGAAGGAGAGGTTACTGAAGGAGGCTACTGCGATTAGCGAGGGTAAGAAGAAGGAGGATGTTAGCAAGAAGCCATATGCTGTCAAGTATGGGCTAAACCATGTGGTTGGCTTGATTGAGAACAAGAAGGCGGGGCTGGTTTTGATCCCCAATGATGTTGATCCGATCGAGTTGGTCATCTTTCTACCAGCATTGTGCAGAAAGATGGGGGTGCCATATGCGATAGTCAAGGGAAAGGCGAGGTTGGGCGTTGTGGTGCACAAGAAGGCATGCCTCCCTCCACTATATCCTTCAAACAAAACATATATACTAACAACACATTCTATTCTTGCAGACAGCAGCAGTGCTCGCCCTCACCGAAGTCCGCCAAGAAGACAAGTCCGAACTCGCCAAGCTCATCTCGACGATCAAGGAGGGTTACTCGGATAAGTACGAGGAAGCTAAGCGTCACTGGGGCGGGGGAATCATGGGCGCAAAGGCTATTGCGAGGACGGAGAAGAAGAGGAAGGCGTTGGAGAGTGCTATCAAGATCTAGAGCACTTCAGCTGCGGTTAGCTATATCAGGCATGTCGAGCTCATGCATAGCGGAACAAAATCGTTTGATCGGTTATTGTTTGATGATACATTACGCTACGACTCTATTACCCGAACCCCACAGCAACCCTTCTTCCATAGATGGATCACGTATATTTTAACCAGAACAAGTGATTGTTCTCTACTCTAACGGAACGCCATTGTTCAAACAAAATTCTCACCAACACCTTCACCAATCTGGACCCCTTAGCCCCACATATCCCTCCAAAACTCTTTAAACCCATAATGCGGCCTCCTACTATCCCACACCTTGGCCCTCTCCCCCCCAAACCTCTCCAACACGCCTCCCTCCGTATGCCCCACCACCTCGACCCTCACCCTATCCGGCGCCCTCGCCCTCTCTCGAATCTCGTTCGGTAGCTGGGGGGCAATGTCGGCGAAGCAGGAGGCCAGTTCGCGGGAGAGGCTGTAGTAGGGTTTTTTGGCGAGGGAGGGGGCCATGAGGTTGTAGGAGCGGGCGAGGGAGTTGAGGTTGCTGATGGCGAGGGTGTGGTAGGCGTGTTCGAGGGATTGCCAGGCGGGGTCTCGGAAGGGGGGAAGGGAGGGAAGGGCGGGTGCGGGAGGCGATTTGGGGGCAGGGGGCGAGTGCTCGGAAGTGGAGTTCGCAGTGGGAGTTAGATCTGCCAAGTCTGCAGAAGCAGAAGGAGCTGAGTCTGGTGGAGCAGACGAGGGTGCTAGATCTTCGGTAACGGTAATTCTGGCATCTTCCGTCGGGCTTGCTGGTGTTGGCGTCTCGGTCACCGTGACCTGAGATATCTTGCCTTCATTATCAATTTCACTTAGTGCTTCGACTTTCGGTGCCTTAGGGTTGATTGCCGCCTCAGCTGCGGCATAGGCTTCTGCCCGTCTGACCTGGGCTTCCAGCGATCCTCCTTTACTAGCAATTACTCGCGCAGCGTGCCTTTTCCAATCAGCCCGCAATCTGCTCCGAAACGTTTGTGCGGTTTTGATAAGCTCTTGCTGCTTTTCAATCCAGGGAGGGACTATCTCCTGCTTCTGAATGATTTTGTTCATGAAGTACTCGGTCGTGTCTAGGAAGGGACTGCTAGCCGTGTAATCCCTCTCAATGTTCGTGCCTCTTCCTCTAGCTATGTTCTTGAACTGGCCCCTGGCAATCGCATCTTCAATCCGCTCGTTTGCCAGAGCCGCTAGCCCCTGGACAGAGGTCGGCATCGGGCGAGCACCAGGGGTAAACTTCTCCTTGAGCTGCTTCCGCATTTGTTCCTTCTCTCTTTCGGTCAGGTTCGGATCTTGGCTAAGCGCGTATATTGAAGTACGATCACGAGCATTGGCAAGCCGGTGGCCTTGGGACTTCTTTACAGCCTTTTTCATCCGCATGTCCACGGACATAGGAGGACCTCTCGGCGTGGGAATCTTTAGGGCTCCAGTGCCACGGAGAGGCTTGTGGGCGTCGTTTAGCATTCGGAGAGTCGCATCTTCTAAACTTTCATTGCCAAGCCATGGTTGAGCGGTGGCTATCGACTGAGTTCCTTTGCCTGCACTCGACTTTGCGGGAGTCAATATACTAGTGAACATCCAGTGCGAATGGACTCACTGGCATGTTTAGCTGCGCCAAAGCAGCAGAATTATCGCTCTTGAACCTGCTATCAAGAATTTTCTGTTCTAATTGCCTTTTTAACTCTTCTGAAAAGCCAGATTCTCCAACGGTTGTCTGCGCGCTGCGGCCGCCTTGCTCGATCGTCTCGTCTGTCATCTCCGCTAGTCGCCTGGACATAGCCCCTTGTTCTTTTGTATTTTCCGCTGCAATATCTGGGGCTCCATCGCTGGCCTCATCCTTCGATGCTGCCGCTGGTTGCTCGGCCTGCTGTGGCAAAGCGGAGGAAGAGCTGAAGTTTCGGAGGACATTGTATTCCCTCGTGGAAGGACTTGAGACTCGAAGCTGTCTGTATAGACAGCGCGCACAAATGGTTGAAGTCACGGAGCTGTTCCAGGGCATGTAGGACGGAATGATGACGGCGCCTAAGTCTACCACACACGAAGGGAGTCAATAATGTCAATATTCGGGATGACGTACGAATCCGCTAATGCAGCCCTATCGATAACGTGGTCAAAATAGGCACGAGAAGCTTAAGATCCAGGAGACTGTGATAGGTAGATTTTGAACCAAACATGATTGTGTAGCAACAGTATTTGGCCATGGTTACTCGAGTAGTATGCAAAGCTATGTGGGAATCTATGAAGCAAATACCCTAACTATTGTATCCACGCTCCCTGTGGCTATCACACACCTGATGCTTTCCTTGGCCCCTGGGTCGTCTTTCTTGCCCACGGCATTGGAGTCCCCATTTGGCACCGTTGGAGCCTTTATCACGCTTGGCGCCCATCTAATAGAGCTCACGAAATGCTCATGCGAGTCGTCCACCGTCTTGACGCATTTCCCTTCTTGAGCCAAATCCCAACATCGGATCGTCTTATCGTCACTTACACTGAGGAGATACTTTCCACCTGGATGAAAAACCAGCCCACGCACCCAATTATCGTGACCAATTAGATTCTTAATCAAGGTACCTCTGGAGTCCCAAAGCTTGATGTTCTTGTCTCTTGACCCTGTCGCTAAAAACTCGCCGGAACTGCTTGCAGCGGGTGGTTTCTTGAGTCCAGCCAGTCCAGCCAAATGAACGTAAGAAGCGGCAGGGGCAAAAGTACAGCATTCGATAGCATTTTCATGACCAATAAACGTCGCTTTTGCTTCTCCTGAGCTGGCGTCCCATAATCTTGCTGTCTGATCAGTGCCGGCAGAGAGAAGCCATCGACCGTCAAAGCTAGGAGCCACATCCCGTACCCAGTCTGCGTGGCCACGAAGAGTCTTGACGCAGTATCCTGTAGTTACGTCCCAGATACGCAACGATTTGTCTCTGGAAGCGGAAACCAACAGGTTACCTGAAGCCGGAGCACCAGCTGCACCAGAAGGGACGAAGCGAACGGCAGAAACAGAGTGGTCATGCCCGGGGAGTGTACGAATGTTTTTGTAGTCATCCGAAGGATCCCACAATTTGATGGTCAGATCGGACGAACATGAAGCGAGGAGAGTGCCGCCACGTGGGCCGCCAAAATCGCAATCAAGAACAGCTTTAGTATGTCCTTTGAGAGTTTTCTCAAGCTCCGCCAATTCCCAGTCCCATATCTTGAGAGTGGCGTCTTCGGAGCCAGAAGCCAACGAGGAGAATATGGGGTGAAAAGCCACGCAATTTACGGGTGAACGGTGGGACTGTAAGGTATGGCGAGCAGGTGAGCGGGGAAGCCAGGAGGTAGGATCCTGGTTTCGCCGCGACAGAGAAGTGGGAGTGGCTGAATCGAGTTCTGATTGTAGGCTTGCGTTACGAGATTCTAATTCCATTATCTACATATGTGGGGCGTCAGTCTGGGGCGGTCTCCAGTCATAAAGTCATCGTTACCTTTTTCTGTAATCTGACCACGCTCGTCCATTTCTTCTCAAGCACCCCTTCATATTTTTTGCTCGTAGCCTCGTCGAACCCATCCCCTATTTCAAGCTCTTGACGTAGAGCCGCGGCGCTTGCTGGAAGCTTTACTACGGAGATCAGGTAGGCAATGATTGACTTGTGACTATAGAATGATAAGCCATGGTACAACGTCGACAAAATTTGGCATGCTTACTCACAGCTCCTCTGCCTGCCTGGTCGTAAGAAGCTGGCTCATAGTGGGAGCAGTGGACGCATTCGCGCTGCTGCCCTGTCTCTTCCTCTAACCCTCGTTCCTGTAGTCCAGTAACAGTAGCTGAGGCGCCAGCCCTCTCAAACGGAAATATTTTGCACCTAGTTTAGCCAGTATAACGTTCACGCCTCCGGTGTCGGTCCAAGTCTTAAGACTGCGAGTGTTAACGTGTATCGTACGGGGGTGAGGTGGTGCTGGCCGCTGGTGATGGGTGGAAACTTCCAAACTGGACTGAACCTTCTAGATACTGGTCAAGAGATTACGGTGGAGGTCGTCAGTTAAAGTACTCTTGTAAACTGCAAGGTCGCCGGCCCGTCTCACAAAGGATGGAACTTGAAGAAGCGGAATGACGCCGTTGCGCCGCAGAATCTCCGCCAAGACTTCTTGCGTCAATGTTGACATTTCGGCGGCCAACCCTAAATCGTTACATTGACACTTCCATCAGCCACAGACGTACAAACATATGCTGCAACACTATACAAGACCTGAAGCAGCAAGAGACCGTTGTGACGCGCTACGCAACGCTCAGAACAAGACAACGATCCGCGTTCGTACCGCCCGGCTTGTTGCGCCTTGTCTTTCAATCACTACATTTCCCGGCGCATTGCCTTATACAACTCATAGTATTGGTTTAAATACTTTCGGCTCTTGAAAATATGGCGGAGCAGGAAGAGGACTTTAGTTCCCTGCCATTGCCCGACCGCTTTGTGAACAAGGTTTGCCATTCCTAAAGTCCCAAGTGTCTCAAATAAGTAGACCTCACTAAGTAATATTTTGTACTAGAATTGGAAAGTTAGGAAGCAAGCATATGAGGATGCTGCGAAAGCATTCGAAGCTACTCCAGATGAGTCGGATCCGATGTTCAGACCATTCATGCTGGACGCTGGGCTATGGAAGGGGGCAGTCTCGGACGCCAATGTAGCAGCACTGCAAGATGGAATAAACGCGTTATGTACCTTCTTGAGATTTGGTGGTATCGAAGCCTGCAAAAGGTAGGCTGCTGTGTGGTTCAGGATATCTTGACCGTGGGGAAGGCGATTAACAAGTCTCTGTAGATCACGGAGTCAAACTATTACGCCGATTGTCGAGAAAGGCCTTACGTCTACCAGAGCGGCGATTAAACAGAGTGCTATCGAGGCTTTACTGCTGTATATTGAGCTAGATAAAGCGGATCCTATCATCGAAGACCTCCTACCATCTTTAAATAATAAGCAGCCAAAAGTAATTGCGGCGAGTCTAGCTTCACTTACAACGATAGTCCACGCGTATGGGATAAAGGTTGTTGACCCGAAGCCAGTTCTAAAAGCTCTACCAAAAGTTTTCGGTCATGCTGACAAGAATGTACGCGCCGAGGCCTCGAATTTAGCTGTCGAGCTGTATCGATGGCTCCGAGAAGCGATGAAGACACTATTTTGGAATGAACTTAAGCCATTACAGCAGCAGGAGCTTGAAAAGCTATTCGAAGGAATAAAGCATGAGCCTACGCCAAAACAGGAAAGGTTACTGCGGTCACAGCAAGCGGCGGTTGCTGCTTCAGTGGCTCAGGGCGATGATGACGGTGGTCAAGGTGAAGAGGAGGAAGGTGAGATAGAGCCTGCTGAGGTCGACGTGTTAGATCTAGCTGAACCCGTGGACGTCATCAGCAAGATTCCCGAGACTTTCAATGATCAAATGGCGTCGACAAAATGGAAGGACCGAAAGGAGGTTCTAGACGCTTTATTTGCTGCAGCAAACGTGGATCGTATCAAGGATGGTCACTATGACGATATAATTCAAGCTTTGGCTAAGAGTATGAAGGATGCAAACGTTGCTGTAGTCACTGTCGCTGCGAACTGTGTGGAAGTCCTAGCGAAAGGTCTACGAAGATCATTCGGAAAGTACAGAGGCAGAATTATGGGACCGGTAATGGAACGCTTGAAGGAAAAGAAGCAAACTGTCTCAGATGCGCTTGGGGCGGCCTTAGATGCGAGTTTTACATCAACGGGCCTGTCAGAGTGTTTGGAGGACATTCTGGAATTCTTAAAGCATAAAAATCCACAGGTGAAACAGGAAACGCTGAAGTTCCTGATTCGCTGCCTCAAAACTACAAAAGAGGCACCTTCAAAGCCCGAGACGAAGTCAATAGCCGATGCAGCTACGAAACTTCTCACAGAATCCAGTGAAGTTACTAGATCGGGAGGCGCTGAGATACTGGGCACGTTGATGAAGATTATGAGTGAACGAGCAATGGGTCCATATCTTGAAGGGTTAGATGATATCCGGAAGACTAAGATCAAGGAATGCTTTGACGTGGCAGAGGTAAAAGCGAAGGACAAGCCGAAGCCGGTGGCGCCTCCACCAAAAGTCGCGCTTCCCCCACAAAAGAGGACAGCGACCAAGAAATCTGCACCTGGACTAAAGAAAGCCCCCCCAAGAGCATCTACACCCCAGTCTGAAGAGCCTCCGGCACAATCGAAACCAGCTGCCGGTAGGAGTATATCCTCAAAGCCGGGTGGCCTACCAAAACCTGAAGTGACGGCACCCGCAGGTTTGAAAAAGAAGCTCACAGGCCCTGGAGGTGCAGCGGCACCAGCTCTCCCATCCCCAAGACGTAACATCACATCCCCCACCTACGAAGACGACGCCGCTCCTGCACCCAAATTCGGCCGCGGTCTTGCAGGCCGTCCCTTGGGTAAACCGACCCCCGCATCCGAATCAGTACCTGCACCAGTTTCTGCTCCCGCCGGCGTGACCGCCCCCGAACGCGCGGAACTTGAGGAGCTACGATCGGATAAAGAAAGATTACAACGCACGACCGAGGACCTCCGCTCCGAGAAAAACAAGTTCACGTCCCAAATCACCGAACTCCAGAACCAAAACGCCCAACTCATCGAAGACCATACGCGTGACGTACTGAGCATCAAAGCCAAAGAAACGCAGCTAGTACGAGCACGATCAGACGCCGAGTCCGCAGAGCAAACAGTCCTGAAACAAACAAGAGAGATCGAGAGACTAAAGCGCGAGCTCAGCAGAACTGTGCGTGTCGCTAGCCCCCCACCCCCATCCACAGACCCCACAGCCGACCCCACCATTTACCGCGACAGCTCCCTCAACAGCAGCAGCACCACCTTGATCCAACCACCCGGCATGGACCGCTATAATAGCACCATGTCAGACAGCCGCGAAGTCGGCTTCCAGCGCGCGCGCAGCTACATGGGCAGCCCCAGCGAGGAAAAAGAAAACAGCGGGGCGGCGCTGGGGGATCGCGGAGGGGGAGAAGGAAGAAAAAACGGGGGTGAGGCCAGCGAGGCGGGGAGTCAGAGGAGCAGGGAGGTTAGTGCTAGTGGGAGGAGGGAGGGGGAGGGTGCGGGGGAGGGGGTGGAGAGTTGGAAGCGGGCCGCGGAGGTGACGAGTCAGTTGAAGGCGAGGATCGAGCAGATGAAGGTTTGTGGATTTATCCCCCTCTCCTGATTCGTGCAACTGACGCAACTCGAACAGGCACGACAGGGCTTGACACGACCGCATTAGCCGCCCTCTTAACTTTCGAGCTTCGAAGGCAAAGAAAGTCCCGGGATGGGTTTTGTGGAAAAGCACAGCATGATTGATATCGTTTTGGTGTAGAATCGTAAATGGGGATACACGGAGTGCTGGGCTATTGTTCTGAGATACCAGGGGCGCATGCGAATCATTTTATCTTTTCGGTAAAAAGCTTTTGTCAGTGCGAGAGACGGATGGTTGATGTGAATCGGCTGTAATACTATCATTGAGCTAGAAGTAATGCCAGTGACGGCACAGTCTGCGGCTGCGTATTCATGAAATAGATACATTGCTTTCGAATTGTCGACCGCCATAATTTGGGACAGCTGAAGCCAATCAAAGACAGGAAATTTCCATGAGCACAAATGTATGCAAATGCTAATGACATATGATGCCTCTGACATTTCTTCAGCCTATCCCATCGTCCATAGAGACAAGCAAGATTTTCATCCTCTCTTTCCGCCTTTCCTCCTATGTTGTTCAAGTCGGCGCACCAAAGAACCTCGCACACTCCATAATTCCCTCGTCTCCATTCGCAAAATCCCAGCCCACAATTTTTGGATCCTGGGAGCAGCAGATGATCCTGCGGGCATCGAATTGGAGTTTGAAGACGCGGGCGTTGGGTTGGGGGACGTGTTGGGCTCCTGCTGATTGCGGGAGAGGGGCCGGGCCGTGAGTTTGTGGTGGATGCTGGGCGGTTGCGGGGGCATGTGCAGGAGGCGCTGTTGGGGTTGTAGTGGTGGTGGTGGTGGTGGTGGTGGTGGCGGGGTGTGCAGGTTGTTGAGGAACGGGAAGAGCAGGAGGGTGCAGGGTGTGGCTGGCCGCAGTGACGAGGTTGGTGAGGTGTTGTTGTTGAAATGCTTGGATGTTCTGGGCCGTTTGAGCAAAGGATGATTGCTGATTCGTGTTTTGAGAGGACGAGGACGAGGATGAGGCGTGGGCGGTTTGGGAGGCTGAGTGAATAGCGGCGGAGACTTGGTGTTGGTAAGCTTGCAGTTGAGCGTTAAAGGCGGGGTTGAAGACAGGACTGGTGAGGGTCTGGAAGTTGGTGCTTCCAGCTTGGGTGGTGGCGGCTGTATGAGCAATTGTAGTACCCATCGAAAACGTGTGCTGTGGCAACGCTGTAGCTTGGGCACCCTGCTGATTGGCTGCCGTACTTGCCTGTGGCTGAGCATGTGCCGTCTGGTTCTGCTGTGGAGTGTTGCCAGTGTTAGAGTGCTGTGCGGCTCCATGTGGTGCGTGCTGCAACTCTGAATGAGAAATAAGAGGCCCGCCGGCTGCTCGAAGCGCCTCCTCTTGGCGAAGCCGATG
>JAABUW010008478.1_pt1 | contig 11991 bp, 17 predicted proteins | sample 5560081 | NCBI WGS metagenome assembly JAABUW01 (sample SAMN10711882, study PRJNA513363) | rock metagenome | isolation source: Antarctica rocks | place: Antarctica: Victoria Land, Knobhead sud | reverse complement strand
AACACTTGACACTGCATTGGAGGGAATCGGCAGGACTTTGTACAATCATATTAGGTGAGTGCAATGCCTTTGGCAAAGCATGATAGGTGTGTGGATCAAGCTAAAGACCTTCAGGCTATGTTCATGTTGAGACATCAGGTGGTCAGCGTGTACAAATGTGTGCATGATGAGCTGCTGTTGTCTTTGTCAGAGCACCAGGTGCATCCTGGCTTGATGTCAGTGGATCAGGAAAGCTGTCCAGTGTTTAAATCATCGTCCCATCAATCCTCTCTGGATGAATTCAGGAAAGGGCTGAGGTAGTGAAGAGCAACAGGGGTGAGGTGGAGGGGCTGTTTGACAAGCGCAGCAGTGCGGAGCAGGCTTTCCTGGAGCGCTACATGGCGGCTGCTGAAGCCTACGAGCGCCAGCTGGAAGAGCTGCGCTGTGCTGATGCTGAGGACTACAACCTGCTCAAAGTCAGGTGTGGTCATACTCAACACTCTGGCTTTAGAGTTCAACCCTACACCCTGCTTCACATTCAAGCTTGCGCCAAGTCAACAAATTTGCTGTGCTGTGTGACTGCATGCAAAACTCTGTTCTGTGTCACTTGAAAAGATCTCGTAACAGCTGTTGCAGGGGAGCACAACCTGCTGACACACAGGTAGTCAGCAGCCTTAGCTCCGTGGTGTTGTCTTAGGAGGCTCCCGTCATGATCACTCAAAAGCGTAAAATTGTCTTTGTTTTGTGCTTGTTTCTAGTCTAGAGCATTGCCAGCTTGGCTCACTCACCAGCTGCTGTCTCAGCTAATGCCCATCATAGCAAACACGCAGGAAGCAGCTCAGCATGCACTATCCATGCACGATGGTTATACAGTGCAGACACCATATGCTGAAAATATGGAGCTCACACCTTGGAGGCAGCCTGAACTTCACACGTTGTCAACCATATCTGGTCTTTGTTTGATGTACACACTTGTCTTGTAGCATGGACACAGACATTCAGACCCTGAAGCAGCTTGAGCCTCTCATATTAGAGAGCCATATTCAGCCTTTCTGTGATGGATATACATGACCTGCAGGTTAGAGACAGATATTCAGACCCTGGAGCAGCACCTGGAGTCCATGAGAGCAGCCTACCAGCTGAACCAGGAGAAGCTGGACTACAACTACAGGGTGCTGCTGGAGCGTGATGCTGAGAACCAGGCCACCATCACTCAGCAGAAGCGCAAGATCTCCAAGCAGAGAGACCTCCTGTCAACCCTCATGGTATCACGCAACTGCCAGCTGCAGAACTTTGCTTGTTCTCCCCAAGTTTCAAGCCAAAAGCTTGCAGAGTTTTATCTCTAGGGCTTCTGGAGCTTCTCCACTCTGAAACATGCCCCTGCTTGGATGTGACATGCAGCATGTATGACCAGCACATGCTTCATCACCACATGCATCATGCATCATGCAGGACATGCATCATCACCACTGTTCATTGGGGTCTGGCAGGCATAACACAATGCCTCAAGTCAAGCACTGCCAGCCTTTGCATACCTTCTGATCTGTATTGCATCGCGACTGCATCACCAACTGGCATCTGTCACATTGCGTTTTCTTGTGCGTTGGCAATCACAAAATCAACCTAGCAAATGATCATTACCACTGCATGTGCAACTTTTTGTGTGCCTGCCTGCAGCAACGCTACTCGCAGCATGAGAAGAAGTTTGCCGAGGCCAACATGCGACTGACAGAGGAGTACAAGCGCATCACGGAGCACTTCAAGGACTTGCAGGCCAAGTTTAGTCACTTCCAGCAGGCTGACCTCAACAAGTACCAGGCGGTCAGTCACGATCTTCTGACACACACACACTTCTGTCTGTCCAGCTGTGTGTCTATCTGTGGCTTTTTCAGTCTGCGTCTCTGTTGGTGTCTTCATGCATGTGCTTGGCTGCTTTAGCGCATACCTCTTCAGCCTGTCTGTTGCCTGTTACTATGGACAGCGGATTGTAAACATTTGGAAACTGTTGAATGGATGGCAGACTCTGAGGAACCTACTGAAGTACTCTGCAGACAGTCAGATGACTACTTACTGAAAGGGATGGCAGACAGTTAGGTCACTACCAGACTGATTTGTGGCCATCACCGGTCCATCTGACACATAACACATGACTGCGCTGAGCAAGCCTATCGCATGCAATGTGCTTGAAGGCATGTAGCATATGTACGGGCTTTGGAACAGTCTCTGACTGATGACCCAGGTCTGGCAAGAGAGGAAAGCAGACATATGACCAATTTTGGACTTATGCTACTGATATGGCAAACAGGAGGTGCCTGCTGCACACTGTCCCTTTTGTATGCTGCAAAAGCATATAGCATACGCATACAAATAGATTCTATGATGGTGATGAAGATCTGGCAAACGAAGTAAGCAGAGGTGTATGCAGGCCCTGTCCATCATATCATGTATGAAGAGTCACGACCTGTTTCTATTTAGTGGCACAGATATGGCAAATGAAACAAGAGGAGGTGCACGCGGTGGCGCACAAGCTCCTGGCAGCTGATCGCGTCATCCATGAGCAGCAGCTGGGCTGGCAGTGGCGGGGGCCAGATGAAGATGCCCTGCTGGCAGGGCCCCACAGCCCTCAGGCCACCCGGACGCTGGGCAACTCCAGGAAGAAGACCAGCAGTGTAAAGGCTGGCAGTGAGATTGGGGAGAATGAAGAGATGCCTGATGGTCAGTCTCAACCCATCCCTCTCAGCCAGGGGACATTGGTTGGTGTATTCAGCGTCTGGAATATGCCTTTGTGACTGATGTGGGGGGCACAGCACCCTATCAGATAGCCACGGCAAATTTGCAGACAATTTGAGCATTTCTGGAGCATAGTCTTGTACACCCTGGAGGGCTAGCTTTTGGCCATGCCATGATAGCAGCATGTTTCATCCTTGCTTTATCATCACTGCTTGGACTGCAAGGTGTGTCTGCCTAGAGAACAGCATGTGTGATCATGCAGAGTCTAGATTTTGAATGGTGCCCTTTTTGCCCTTGAGGCATTTACAGCAGTCAGTTGCCCCCAGCGTTATTTCTCATCGGTTCCCACCGTTAGGGTTTTCCAAAACCCTAAAATTTTAAACTTTTAATTTTGTTAGGGTTGTTGGATAGGATGTAGGGGTTATCGTTTTAGCGGTTTTTGCATTTTTGCAGTTTAGGGTCTGAGAACCAATGAGAAATAACGCTGGCGCCGTCAGTTGCTGCCATGCACACATTTAGTGTAATGAGGCTGGACACAACTAGTCCAGCAGCAGCCACATGCATGGATAGGTTGAGTCAGTGCTGGGCAAGACTGCTTGCTGGCACATTAGACACTCAGGTTGTTACCATCCAGACTTTTGAGCACTGAAGCCGTGCGCGCGCCAATTGCAGAGGAAGAGGAGCAGGCAGCTGAGGAAGCCATTAGTAAGGATGAGGTAACCACCAGGCTGCAGGAGCCCACCTACTTCGGAGCTCTGCAGCTGCTATGTGACGAGGCCGGCTTCCTGGTAGATTCCAAGGCACACAAGATGCTGGCCAGCTTACCTAAGCACCAGGATGAGCAGCTGATCCATGCTGAGTCAGTTGTGAAGGCCCTAGGGGTGACTGATGGGGCATCTTTTGATGCCCTCATGGCAGCTCTGTCTGTGGGTGAGCCTGAGGGGGCGGGGTCACAGAGCATGGGTGACCCCACATTGATCCACCCAGCAGACGCAGTCAGTAGACTGCGTGACTTTGTGGAGGCAGAAAACGGCGGAGCTGCAGCAGCGCCCACCATTGGACTGGCAGGTCAGCAGATTGCTAATTTTTGCAGCCCCTTGCAGCCCAACACTTCATCAAAGACCTGCAGATTGTAGCCATATGCATTGTTTTGTTGTGTGGCTGCAGTTGTAGTTGAAGACGTGTTCATGTATTCATATGTGTCACAGCTGTGTCACAGACGTTGTCTTGCAGAGTCCCTTATTCTTGTTGATTTGTTACATTGTGTCTGTTTTGTTACAGCTTGCTGTCCAGGACGTGTTCAGACATAGTCTGTCAAGCTATAGCTCACCATCATCAAATTTCTGATGACAAAACAATAAGGTTCAAATTGCAACATTGGTACTATTGGTAGTGGTAACAGTGGACTGGACATGCAGGCCAGTCGTTGTCCAAATCTATGGGTGCCAACCCTGGTTTGAGTCGGCGCGCCATAGAGCAAGAACAGGAGTACTGGCAGAGGCTTGGCAATGTAGTGGATGACAAGCTGTGCAGGGTGTATGGTGCTGTAGAAAAGAATCTGCAGAGCTACCATCAGCTGCTGAAGGACAGAGCATCAGGACTGCGAGAGGTAGGGCCTCACCACTTGGGGCCCTCCTGACAAAGGAAATTGGGCTAATGACAGCATGGATTTCAGTGGACACTTGAGAGTGACACGCCATGCATGTACTGTGAATGCTTGCATTGCTGAGAACGCACCATCCAAGCATATTGCAGCACTCCCTGACAGCAGCACATCTGTCCCCCAGCATTTGCACTCAGTGACATTGTATTGCCAGTGCTCATTAGTCATGTCATAAGCATGTGCAATGGTTGCAGGTAGAGCAGATGCAGCAAGCAAACCAAGAGCTTCGGGCCCTTCTTAATCAGTACCTTGCTTCACCTGTCAACAAGGAATTGCAGATTCCACCAACCCAGGTGCTGTAGACATTACATGTGATATAGGTTGACATAGACACAGCTTGACTCGTGTCGCACACGTCTGTAGGGTGAATCGAAGGCAATGCAGACCTAGGTGTATGCAGTCAGCCCAACTCCTCAAAGCCCTGTGTGTGACACATGTAAGCGAGTGTCCTATGGCGTTCAACTATATATGTATACCATAAAGTGGACTGCATTATATGCTATAAATGGAAACTGTGCCCGCCATATGTATCATTGTGTTATCGAGTTTACAGGCTTGTCTCCGTTCTCACACGCCCTTAGTGTGCGCCCTTCTTCTTCTGTAGAGAGCAGAAAGTCATTTAGCTTGTAGAGCTTGACCATCATCGTTGTTTGCAGACTGAAACCACAGACGTACCCATATAAACTTTGGCTCGTCAGTCTTCGGCTGCACAGGCATTGTCGAGCTGTACGGCACATAGTCTAGGCCTTTGTATGCAGCATCATTCAACACCTTCCTCGTGTGATATTCCCAGGCGTCATCAGGCACCTTGTTGTGAGCCTGCGACAAATTGGACAGTCAAGAAGTTGCACCGACCCGCAACGACGACTATATAGCAATACCGGACATTCGAAATACGACAATGAGCACGTTTGGCTGCTGAACTCACCGCGCTGGACCAGATGTCGGGACTGTCCTGTTCAGGCGTCGACATTTGCAAGTCGTGTCAGGAAAAGATGTGGCGCAATGCGCGCAGGCTGTGTAATTAGCATGGCATGCATGCAATTGCCAAACGCTCGCTTACAAAACAGTAACGCTCGCTTTCGACCTTGTAGTGTCAAACTCAATATTGAGCTGTATCATGGGTGCATTCTGTGCAAGACGTCGTCACCTCCTTACAAAGTTGAAGCCACGTCTGCTCGTAGTGTCATTTCGCATGTTGTGCAGTTTCCAGTTGCCTGCCAGCAGTGTTTGTGAAGAATTGGAATTCATGTACCTTTTGATTGCATTCCTGAGTTGATTTACGCTAGCCATTGTACCAATCACCAGCCAGCTTGCGGTCTTGAGCCTGCGCGTTCAGATCATGTTGTTTTTAATATGCTGGCTGAAAAGCGAGCATGTCTATATAGATCTGCTGGGTGGTCATGACCTCATCATGTATATCCAGGGCTGCAATTCGGTACTGCAAGCTGTGATCACGCACTAGCTGCAGAGTGAATCAATTGCATGTGTTTGCCTGTCTTGCATACGCCGGCACAGACTCACCTTAACAGCGATGCAGAACTTCTCACCCTTGGGGATCGAGCCGTCCCGCCGGTTGGTGAATTTGTTCTCATCTTCTTCGTCAAAAGTCAAGATGGACCTCGGAGGTCCGACCTCCCCTGTAGCTGTTGGAAGATGCATGGTGACTGTCAGTTTTGATACAATTTTTGCACAGGTGACCAGTGATCACACTGCTCAGGCTATTCACAATCATACTGGCGCTGACCGTCAACCCAGACCATCACCTTTGCCGTCTGCGTGCTAGCAACTGCTGACTTTTCGCGTACCACAGTCAATTCGCGCTGCTCCTTCGTTGTCTAGGGACTACAGATATAGGCAGTTAAGGTAGTGGCATGAATGCCGGGGCTGCTGGTTTTGCCGGAGCACCTGTGACGAAGTTCGTGCTGGCTACCAGCATCTCCTCCTCTGTGATAGTGCAAGCTGCTCACGGATTCCACAGGCGTCCTCCTGCGTATCTACATTTCTTCACACAATCATTCGTTTTCCGACATCCAGGGGAGCTTGCATGCGGCACTCTCTTGCTATACTACTTCCGCCTGTTTGAAAGGCAGCGTGGATCAGCTAAACATGGAGCCTGCACTGCAAGCACATTGGCCATCAGCTATGCATTACAAACAGCAGTTTCAGCGGCTCTATCGACAGTTCTACCATCTGGACCTTACGGATGGATTTTTGCCAACTTCATTCCCTTCACCTTGGACGTCCCTCCTGCACAGCGCTTCACGCTTTTTGGTGTACCAATGACAGACAAGGCAAGGCACCCCTGCTTATCCTCCAAATCGCACTTGTGAGTGTGTGTATCTGTTGGCAAGCTTGCTGGCAGCAAGTTTAATTAACGCTTGCTAACTTGCGTGAACGCAACATGAAGCCTAGCATGCAGCCCTGATCATGCTAGCGGCACAAGCCACCAGTCTTACAGACACTTTTGCATTTGCTCCATGCTTGCCTGCAATAGTTTCATGATCTACATTTATATGTTGCTGTAGGCACACAGTCTGCAGCCAGTGTCATGACTGCCTTTTGCTTCCATTGCCAAAACAAGATGCAACTTGGCTGCAGGCATTTGTATATCTAGCAGGCATTCAGTTGTTGGCGTCCCACTCCTGGCGCAGTGCCCTAGCTGGAGGCTGCGGTTTTCTTGCAGGCCTTGCCTATCAGTATAACTTCCTCGGCTTGAAACGCTTGAAGGTGCACTTCAGCTGCCCATCCTGCTGTTACAATAGTTCTTACTTGACCTGCCATATAGATCTAGCAGAAGTCATATACATCCATACAGATGAGCACTGACGTCTTCTTGTGTATATGTTGCCATGTAACAAGCAAGCAGGCAGACATTGCTGCAGCTGCATCATCCTGCCAGCTCCACATGCCAAAACTTGCTGTTTACGAGTTTTGAGCCCACGTTCGTCATGTTGTGTAGCTGTCAGAGTGTGTTGCATGCTCAGTGAGCAGTGTTGCATTTGCTACACTTGACCCTCCTACCAGCACTTTATGTGTGAATGACAAGTGCAATGCGGGCCTGTGAGCAGGTGCCAAAGCCAGTGATGAAGTGGTGCTCCTGGGCTTTTGGGGGGCTGTTAGGCACCAGCCACCCTAGGTGGCAAGTCCTGCGCCCACCCCAAGCTGGCTCAAGCTCTAGAGCAGCAGGCCCTTCTCAGGCTAGAGAGGTAAGCCGCCTCAGTCACCAGAATTTTATTCCTCGTTGATATGTCAATATCAGCATGTCAAGTTGTCAGTTCAACACGTCAGGAACTGCAGGAGCTGCGCATGTGAAGTTTGACATGATGTGAATGCTGCAATGACCCACATGGCATATTGTGACTGCTGCCTACAGCTGCAGGTCTATAGCATCTGCTCTACCTGTCTCTGGCTCATTGCTTGGCTGGTCTAGTCTCCGCAGAGATTGCATGATGCAAGGCATTGGCTTGATAGTGTGTGAGGCTTCAAATCCAATCATAGCCTGGTGATTGTTCTGTCTTAAGACAGTGCTTGAAGCATTGGGCTAGGATGCTGATGTTTCATGCAGGCGTCAGCTCCTGCACTACCAGGAGCCTCGCCTGATGCTGTACAGCAGCTTGTTGCCATGGGCTTTGACCCAAACAGGGCAGCTGCTGCTCTGCAGCAGAGCCACAATGATGTGCAAACAGCGCTGACTTACCTGCTGTGACCTTTGCTTATTGTGAGGCCAGAAGTTTCTCTTCTGGTGTAAAAGAGGCCAAACTTTTATATGTTCTCAAATGCAATTGTGGTGTGCTCTTGTGTTCGAGCTATGCAAATTTGGCTTGTGTCATGACTGTAAATTGTTTGTTATTGGACATGGTTGATGCTTCTGTCAGGGTTGTCATTTTCCCGAAGTATTGGTTTTAGCAGCATTCCCCAAGGGAGCACTGATTTGCTGAGCTTGGTGGAATGCCTGGACCACAAAGAGTGAGATGTAGTATGCATATCAACAAGGCTGTAATACGCATTGCAGGTAGTTCGTTTTGTCTGTTCCCGTCCGTATTACCAGTTCACATGCTATGCAACTCACAATCTAGCACGATTCATCTTGTATTGGAAAGCATTACAGTCATGACGCACGAGAAGCAAATTTGAAGGCTTACGATCCCTGGCATAAGCACGGCAGTGTAGAAACTGAAATCCATTGAAATGTTGCAGTGGCCTTCACGTCTATCCGAACAGGAATGCCACAATCAGAGTGGGCATACTGGATAAATGCGCTCAATAAGTTAATGATCAGTGTGCTACGCTATGATGGAAGACAGCAAAACAATAAAGCAGTAATGAGCGCAACAGGAAAACACACAACTTACACACACCTACTTGCTCAAAATGGCCACATCAAAACAAATCCTACACTCTATTCAAAATTCATTTGCAAGGCAGACAGCAAAACTGTATCACACTCACGCTGCAGTCTTGGGCTTGGCTATTAGATCTTTGAATGGATCAAACGACACATCTGACACCTTGACCTTCTTCCTAGGAGGCACTCTAGCAGGACTCAGACACGTACCGGACAAGAAATTGTCCAGTTTGCCTGAAGCCGCCAAAATCAACCCCAAAAAGCATGGAGAGGGCTTGCCCGGCCTGGATTTGAACTCAGGGTGAAACTGAGCTGCCAAGAAGAACGGGTGGTCCTCCAGCTCCACAATCTCCATTCTTCTTCCCTCAGCATCCTTGCCCACAAACCTCAGACCTTTCTCCTCAAACTTGTCAATCAGCTCAGGATTGACTTCATACCGATGCCGATGCCGCTCATTGATGTGCTGGTCAGCTTGATACAGCTTTGCAGTGATGCAGTCAACCGTCTGTAGCATGGTCTGGCGGCTGCCCAGCCGCATGGTACCCCCCAAATGTGTTGTGGACCCCTCGGGCATGAACACCACAACCGGGTGTTGTGTCGCAGCATCAAACTCGGTGCTGTTGGCATCCTTCATGTTCAGCACATTGCGTGCGAACTCTATCACTGCCACTTGCATCCCCAGGCAGATCCCCAGGTATGGCACATTGTGCTTCCTGGCAAAGTTCGCCGCCGTGATCATTCCCTCCACGCCTCTGTTACCAAACCCCCCTGGCACCAGGATCCCATCTGCATCAGTCAGCCTCGACCAAGCTGTCTTGTAAGCAGCTGGGTCCTCAGCTTTAGTCCCCGCCTCAAGATGAGAAGCCTCCACCCAGTTGACTTCAAGCTTCCTGTTAGCTGACAGGCAGGCATGCTGTAGTGCCTTAGTCACCGACAGGTATGCGTCAGCCAGGTCTGTGTACTTGCCGACCATGGCGATGTTGACTCGTGCCTCTAAGTGGTCCCATCTGTCTGCAAGCGTGTCCTTCCAGACTGACAGGTTGACTGTCTCAGCCCCTTTGAGAGCCAGCTGCTGACAGATGGATGCAGGAGCGCCTTGTGCTTGCAGCAGCAAGGGTACATGCCAGATGTTGGTCACGTCATGCAGCCCTAGAACATGGTGGGAGGGCACTTGGCAGAAGTTGCCCTGCAACAGCAGCATCTCATGTCAGCAATGATTGGGGGGGGAGCAATCTGAGACTAGTCAAATGCATCAGCCTGCTGTGTGAATGTTTGCATAGGAGCAAGTGACATGTACCATCCTACACACTGTCCCGCATAGAGAAATCATATTTTGCAGAATTAGTCAGTCTTGTTCTGGCAGACAGATTAGCATCAACAGCTTCAGCCAGCTTGAACAGACCCAACCCCCCCCAGGAGGAGGGGTGCAGCAGAGCGCAGGTATCCATTCTGTCAGCCACAAGCTGTGACAAGAGTAATGTATTTGTATGGTGTGGAGCTGTCTGAAAGGATGTCTCACATCTGCCTCTTAAAGCTTAATCTAAGATAACTAAAGCTGCTGATCCTGATCTTTTATGGACAGACTGCTGATGGTTTCTATGCTTTGCTTCAGGCTGGCAAAAGGAGTGGTGTGAGCTGAGCATGCAGCAAACTGCTGATCACTCTGAAATATGGCGTCAGCCACTGTCACAAAGCAACAGCCTGCAAGCTTGGTAAAAATGCTGTAACAGTTCACAAGCTGTACCTGTGGGGTTAGCGCGCTGTTCTGTATCATGCAACCCTCACAGCAGCAGTGTACAGCTCAGATTCTGTGACCAACTTTATTCTGACATACTGCTTCAAAGGCTCAGAGCTATGGCAAGCCTCTTGGAACCATTTGCAGCCTGATAGCCTAATAACATACTGTGTCGTTTTGAATACATGTGATGACCAAATTGATAGTGAGGGAACTCCTTGTGAACTGAACACTCAAACCAAATGGACTTCGTGCTATTGCTACTGCTCAGCGGTTGGCAGCGGCTTCTTTCATGCGGTGACACACCACTGATCTCTCTGATGACTCATCAGGCAACACATGTTCCAGAGCATGACAGGGGCTGACCAGCTTGCCAGAATGCTTAAGGGCTCAGAGCTGCAGCAAATGTTGAGATGCAGCCTGCAGCCTTGCTACTGCGACAGATCGCTGAAAAGGTTTCCGGCACCTTTTCATCAGAGATACCAGATTAGGATACAAAAGAACGTCAGGATACAGTTGATAGAAAGAAGGATCCCTCTGAGCAATGGCATGCAACAAAGGCAGCAGAGGATGGACAGGGACTGACCAGCTTGACTTTGACAGCTTGCTCCAAGGGTTCAGAGCTGCGGCAGGCTAGCAGGTGGGGGTTGATCCCCAGGCTGCGCAGCACTGCCACACTGTGCTGGGTGGGCTTAGTCTTCTGCTCCCCCACCACCCCTAGCACGGGCACCAGGCTGACATGCACACTGCAGAAGTTGCCTGCGCCCACTCTGAACTGGAATTGCCTGCAGGGTGTGCAGAATGCTGTTGTAGTAAGACTTGAAATTGATTGATTGATTGATTGATTTTCACCTGTGCCAGGTTTTGCTTTTACATCAGCCAGGTAGACTTGCAATATAATACTGAATTTGCCTGTAGGTTGGTTGCAAAAAAATGGCTTGCTACATACCAATTCTATCAGTACTGGTGTTTGAGGTGCGCAGTGTCGAGTGCAAAAGATGTGATTGATTGGCAAATGCACAAGACAGCTGATGCCTCACACCTTGGAAGCGCTTGAGCCCTGTTCAGTCGTTATGCGTGAGCATGTCAGATCTGGGATGTTGCATGCATGGCTTGCGTGCACACAAATGCCATGACAACAGTGTACCCAAGAGGCAACATTGTGCCTTGGAAGCCCTAAAGTGGCGAGAAGTTTACCTGAGGGCTTCCACAAAGGGTGAGGATTCAATATCCCCAACAGTGCCACCCAGCTCTATCACACATACATCTGGGCTGCCTTCCTTGCCGTCAACAGGCACTTTGGCAACCTCCTCAATCCAGTCTTGAATGGCATCTGTGATGTGTGGCACAACTTGTACAGTCTTCCCCAGGTAGTCACCTCTGCGCTCACGCTCTATGACATGCTGCAGAGCTCAGCAAGCGTCAGCATGCTGAAGGGCTGGGGGTGCAGTGCAGCTGTCTATGCTTGCAGGCCTGACCTGATAGATTTTGCCTGTGGTCAAGTTGTGCTTCCTAGTCAGACTGATATCCAGGAAG
>JAABUW010008476.1_pt1 | contig 11994 bp, 16 predicted proteins | sample 5560081 | NCBI WGS metagenome assembly JAABUW01 (sample SAMN10711882, study PRJNA513363) | rock metagenome | isolation source: Antarctica rocks | place: Antarctica: Victoria Land, Knobhead sud | reverse complement strand
AAAGTTATGCTGCAAGCAGAGACAATGGTGATACCGCCTGTGCAATAGCCAAGCTGAAGGATTTGTCTGGTTACCCTGTGACTGTGGTACATCTGTCACAAACGGGGGCGGGAGCTCAGCTTGCCAAGTTGTCCAACGACCATCCAGACAGCGAATTGCGAGAGGCAGCAAAAGCTACAATCTTGGCTTGGCGGAGCACCATAACAACAGGCCAGCTGGGTGACTACTTGCAGCAGAGGGCCAATGTTTCCATTCCCTCGAGCAGCTGCGCAGGCCTGCTGCCTATGTTCCAGGCAAAGCAGAGCTAAAGTGTGCACTATTTCAAGGTTCTGCATTTTCAGCACAGTTCAGTAGTAGACAAAAAGAGCTTGGTGAAGCGGCTGGTGGAAAATGTGCCATAGAACCATGGTGGGTATGAGTAGCAGGCAATAAAGTTGGTAAAATACATTTGTACATGGCGTCAGCATTGCATCTGGGCAGCAGATTATTTTAAGGCCTAGCATGTTCAACCATGCCAAAGCTGCAAGTTGGCATTGTGAAGCTGAAATAGGATGTGTACATGTCAGGCATTTTTGCACTAGGCTAAGCCAAAATTTTGAGACTTGAAGTATAGCCATGTGCTCTGAATGAACTTATATTACTTCATCATGCTTTCAGCAGTATCTCAGTCATTTCCTTCATCACAAAATGAAGTAGCGCTTTCTCAAATGCTTGCAGGTAACAAATTGTCATCTGCAAGTACTGTGCTTCAAGTATAATAAAGGCATACTTCCGAGTTCTGATAGGGTTTCTGTAGCACATTAGAAGCTCAAATCTTTTAGCCACTCAATTGTTTCTTCATGCTTTAGAATGTGACTCAGGTCATCAACAGGGACATTCAGTGACATTCTCATGTAAAGCCTTTTAGCACCAGGATCTGCTAGTATGAGCCTTTTGGAGCCAAGCCTTGCAGCTGCTGCCACTGCGGCTCCAATGGGAACACTTGGCTCACTGTGCCCCTGGCACAAGCCTTCCAGCCTCACATGTACATTCTCCATCACGACATCAGTGTGACCTGCATGCATTCAATGCTGCGCATCACTCACTGCAATCACAACCAAAATCGAGGAAATTGTGCATGTGCGACCTCTACATGTACTGTCAGGAAGCTCTTTGGTACCAGCACAGTCTCATTGCATCCATATGAAGTACACATGCACATGGCTGCACAAAAGCACTATCAGTCAGTCATGGAGGTTTTGTATATGCTGGCCCTACTGACACTGCAATGCATCCAAATGGCCATGCATACTCATGTGCAAGTACATTTTACAGTCCATGGGATTGGCTTGGCAAAGGCAGCACAGCAGCTGACCTCTGGCTCTAGACTCCATGAGAACAGCTGCCAGCAGCATCTTCTCCAGGCGACAGCAGTTGCGCATCATCTGCATGTGGGTCGCTTGGAACATCTCATTGATTGCATCATCAACATGGCTCATCTTCACCATACCTGAGCATAGCAAGAGCAGCTTTGGTCAGGCACGAATGCAGCGCTTGTCAGCAAACACTTGACTACCAGGCAGCCTTGTGATGGCACCTTCAACAAATCTTACAGTTAGTAGTTGTGCACAGTCGAGCAGGACAGCTGTCATACAAGCCTCCAATGGCATGCTATGATGTGCATCATAGCACCGCGCAGCACACACTACTGTGATGCTGATGCATATGTGCACGCTCCTGGATGCTGAGGCTAAGCTACTGGGCAGTCCCCTTCACAAATTATATGCAAGTACTGCATAAGACAGCACAGCAGGTACAGTGCCGGTCAGTGTATGACCTGTGGGTCGCAACTGACCACTGCTGCTTGCCACGGCAGCATCACTTGCAGCAGCCTGCTTGGTCTTGGCCTCTGTGATCTCTGCAGCACGGCGTAGCAGCTCCAGACAGCGCCTCACGTCACCAGACACCGCTGCCACCTGGACACACAAGCAAATGTCATGCCCTGGCTTGCTGTTCAGCTTCTTGAGCATGCGCTCTGTCAGTGCATCCATGAGAAGCTGTTGCACTTGTTGACTGACCAAGTGGACTTGTTCAATGCAATGCGCCTCAAAGATAGTGGTTTGAGAGTATAATGCCCTCATTGTATCAGATAGTATGCAGCATATGCTCCTACAGCCACATGCAGTTCAGACCATTCCTGATTGGATGATGACCAGCTGGCAAATGTGAGTGTGAGTTGTCATGAGTAAGCAGGTGCAAGGTGGGTGACGGTGAGGGCGCACCTTTCTGGCTGCATACTCAATGGCTCTGGACTCAAAGACATCCAGCCCTTCCAAGCGGGTCTTGGCAATGGTTTCCAGCTGCTGCCTTGTGTATGGCTGGAACACAACTCGCCTGCAGCACTCATATAGTTTGAGTTCAATGTGCCCAGATACCATGGAACAGCCACGTCTCAAAGAGACTGGCTTGGGTTACACACCATGGCTCAGAACAAGACCGTGTCAATTTGATATGGAAGGCAGGTCACAACCATCTGCAACTTGCTATTCACGTAAGGCTGACCATGGGCACGAATTAGCATTTACATGCTGTGAGTCTGTCAGCATGATTGTCAGCATGACTGATCCTCCCTCTAATGACAGCAAGCTTTGGCCTGTTGGGTAGAACCAGGCTCTGGGACACCAGTCTGTCGAGAGACAGTAAAATCTTACAGGAGGCAATGGTACAAGTACGGTGTTTTGACACCAGCACAGACAAGAATAGGTGGTGCTAACCTCTGGACGCACAGCAAAGCTTCTTATATATGCAATATCAGCGACATTCATTCCAGAGATCCATGCAGCCATCATATGTCAACACTTGGCTGCAGAGTCAGCACAAAGGGTGAGGCACTAGTCTTACAAACAACAATGTGCCACAGGAGCAGGGGAGGAGGGGGGGGGAGAGGGGGGAGAGACGGGGGGGGCAGGGCAACCTGGAGCCAAGGCGGGAGGCTATGCGGGGCAGCAGCCTCTCAGGCAGGTCCATGGTGTTGGCCACCCCTATCACCGCCAACCTGCTGCCCTTCCTCATTGGCCACTCAAACAAGTTGTACAGCACCTGCAACCGCCAATACAAGCTAGCTGCTACTGACTCAAGCCATAGTAACGACTTACAGCTGCCTCCTGCCCCTTGCATCATCAATGCTGCTTCTGTATTGGTGTTAATCTGCTACAAGTAAGTTGCACTGCATTGGCATCCAGAATATGCAAGCTGTGGCATGGCACACACTGACAGACCTTGGAGGGCTGGGCTTCTAGATGCAAGGGGGCTGCAGCTGGCATATCAAGCAAGCAAGGCAACGTGGCTTGAACCTCTCTCAATGTTGTGTATAATTATTGTTGGGTTTCTGTCAATGTTGATCAATCACAGACTTTGGCGCGTTCTGCTGGCAGTCGAAATTCTTTCCATACTATGTGTGTCAAGCATGTTCTGCACGCAAGAACGTGCAAGCATGTTTTGCACACAAGACATTTCAATTGCTTTACATTTGCTACCTTTCGAATTTAGTCACCAGGGGAGTCACCAGAAAACTAAAGGTGGAAAAATAGACCATGCTCTGAATGTAGCACATCTGCACGGATCACATGCATGGCAGTTGTTCTATGCAATTGTCACACCGTTTGCTTTTTGGTGACTAAGAGGTCCATCTCATCCACCAGCAGCACTGTGACTCGTTTGCTAGTGCCCCCTCGGCCACCGCCGCTACCGCTGCTGAACATCTCCTCCAGAGAGGCTGCAGCTGTGGTGGGGCCCACATGGTTGCCTGTCATAGCCTGCAAGATGGTGATCACAGTGATGAGCAAGAGTTGGAAATCAATTTTTATCTGGTTCGAATTTCAGATTCTGTTACCACTACCTTATTAAGGTTTTTTCAATTTTCTAATTGTGGCCAGCATGATATTTTGAGCTATGATGGCAGATCTGGACAGGCTTGCTGTTAATAGACACCCTTGACACCCAAGCACAGACCAGGGTCTTGATTTAACAGTATCAGAAGGGGCCTGATGTAGCAGGGTACAATGAATTAAGGGGCATCTAATGCGCAATGTGGGATTTTGCCCTGCAACACCTGATTTTTTCCATGCTTTTGGCATCTCCACCCTGTGATGCTCAACAGCTGATACAGCAGCGTGCTTGCAGTGCAGACAGCACAGCCGTTTGAGCATTGTATGCAGTGATGCGTGTTATCTAGCACAACAAGTGCTTGAATGTTGCTACAGACATTCCTTCTATGTTTCCTTTGAGGCAGTGCCGGAGTGACAGTCACGATGAGTTGCTCATCCAATGCTTCATGACAGCAGCCAGCAAGCAAGCACGTGAAAGCCAACCTCAAAGTGGAAAATATATGAAGACAAAACTAGACTTCATTCTCCCTGCGTACATCCCAGGCATAGTCGCAGCCCTTGCAGACAGCAATGAACTAATGGGCAGACAATCAAGGTGTGATTTGGTGGAAGCAGACCTCATAGAGTTGGGTGTAGGCATGCTGGGGCGAGGGCAGCCTGAGGCTGTTGATGTCCACAAACTGGAAGGCTGGCAGCTGGCGCGCCTCTGACTTGCGCCTCAGGCTGCGTATCGTCTCCATCACTGTGGCGGTCTTGCCGGTGCCTGGCACTCCTGACACATACAAGCACCTCCCACTGCTGCTGCCTGCATGCAAGGCCAAGTCAGCATTGAGGACATGCATGCTTGCAGCTGACGTGCTCTTGCACTGCGGCTTAGCCTGTGCTTGGCTTGTGCTGTCTGAGGGATATAAAGCTTCTACTGCTGCAAGGCTTCCATAGGTGGACATTTTTAGGCACACACTCTTGCCACTGAGTGAGTGCGTCGCTGGTCCAGGGAAATCGATGGATGCTGGCTGTGAAGCGTTTCATAGTGTTGTTGCTAATGCGTGTCTGAAGATGATCCATCAGATGTATCTGATGGACCAGTCAGGTGAGGAACTAGACTCAGACCACTTCTGTGTCCGATTACAAGCTGGAATGCCATGGCACTGCAGTCCCTGAGCAGTTGGCCATTAGCCCTGGTACAGGCCACAGCTTCATGTACACTCACAGCAAGTATGCATGCAACATATGCAGTGCTGTACACAGTGCAGAAGACAGCGGGGCAGAGCATTGGCAGCAACAGGGATGACTGACCAGCAGTGCTGTACACAGTGCAGAAGACAGTGGGGCCGAGCAACTACTGCTAGTTTACTATCGGGGTCATGCAATAAAGTAACTTGAGCATTTTGTGTTTCATTTCAATACAAGGGATGACTGACCAGCGGTGAGGGAGTCCTCAACAAAGGAGGTGATGGCGGCGCGCTCGCTGTCTCGGCAGGGCATGGTGCGCGGGTTGGCTGTTAGGGCCAGCACGGCCTGGGCCCGGGCCAGGGGGGAGGCCCCCTCTCCTTGCCTGCTGGAGGCAGGGATCTCAGCTGCCCCCAGCCCTGACAGACCGTCCCTCTGCGCTTCAATCCAATCATTGCCTCCCTGCACACCACAATTTGGTAAATTTGTGTTGTGAAGATTACGGAAATGTTATTGAGGAAGGCCAATTATATGCTTCTCAGGCAGGGCCGGCTGGATCATCCATTTGTGCTGCTCATGATTATAAACTGAGCTCCCTATGCTGCATCTCAAGTTAGCAGATAGATCCACTGCAGTCAGGTCCTGCAGAGTTTGTGGCTTTGGCATGGCAACTCAACCAGGATGTCAGGACTCTTGCTTGCACATCCTCCTTTCACCACTGGAGCTGGTCATGCAGAATGTCTGCAGTGCTGCTTCACAAAGCATTCAGCACATCTGTCTACTACTGCACATGGAAGGACCCAAAGCTTCACATGTGGGGGCTTAGGTTCTGTCAACATTGTCTCTGTGCACAGCACAGTTGTGGCATTCAGAAGTGGCATTGGTCACCTGCTGACGCGCCCTATGCCTGTTAAGGGCAGGTGTGACAGCAGCCCCTCTGCCCCTGGCGGGCCCTTTGGTGCCCTTGGCCTTCCAAGTGCCCTTCTCAGCCCAGAAGGCATGCTGAGGCTTGTAGGTGCCATCTGCCTCTTCATCAGAAGCTGCCTCCCCATCAGAAGCTGCCCAGTCCGAGTCACCCTCATTCACATCGCTTGTGCGTCGCCTGAACCTCTGCAGGTTAGCTTACTGTTGCCAACAGCAGCGCTGTGCATTTGCCCTCAGCAGGGGATACCAAAAACTACCAAGACTGTCACAGCCCATTTACATGTCAGCAGACATGGTCAACAAGGATGTCTTCCCCTCCAAGCAGGTGATTGTATGTGCTACTGAGTACGGTCACCCTAGGAGTGACATTGCCACCCTGGCATCATGCACACATCATGTGAATCAGCAGCTGCAAATTGAGCAAGTCAAGGGCTGGCTGGAGGCAAAGTGCAGCAGTCAGATGTGCTTGCCTTGAAGCATGGCATGTTGAAGCCACAATGACTAGCTTCTTGCGCAATGTACCATTGTTGTTGTGCACCTCAATCCAGAGCTCTTTTCAGCATGAGCGAGTGTAGCAGGTATGCGATGGGAACAGGGTGGGTGCACACCTCAAATCCTGTGTCATACTCGTATTCGCAGACGAAGGCGTCGTCGCCTGTGGCCTGTTTGAAGGCGTCTGGCAGGCACACCTGAGCTACCCTCCACAGAGACTCCACATCATTGTTGTCCACCAGCTGAGTCAGGAACACCTCCCTGGCTGCATGGTGCTTCTGCATGCCATTGCACACTACTACCTACTTGTCTGTTACAGTACTGAATCAAAAGTCCGGGTTCCCATCTTGTTATGGTCTTCAGTTTGGGCTCACTCTCTGAAGCTTCATGCCTCTTTCATCCCATTGTGGAATTTCATGACTCTTGGACGGGGACGTGCAACATAAACATCCTTGTTACATCAGAGGTCCAGTGACCCAATGCGTGTATTCTGCCATGTTAAAGTAGATGCTGACTGGAATGCTAATTGGGTGAAGTGAAGCTGCCTTGGCTAAGGGCTTGTGCAAGCAGTGAAGATGGCCATACTAATTCTTAGTTAAGTAGCATGACAGCAGCACCTGGTATGCTGAATAGCTACGGTATTCGTAATGGCACCATACTCATCACGGCACAAGATTCAGTGCCTGTTCACGCTGTCATGCGTGCAAGCTATCACCCGACACAGTTGTGGAAGAGCTTTGTTGTCACCTGATTTTACTCACATAGTTTCTCATTGCCACAGACATGTGGCACCGCTCACTGTGGAGCTGCAGCCAGTAAACTGGAATTCTATCACGCATTGCTGCTACTGCTACATGCAAAGAGACTGACTATATATCACCTAAGCAAACCAGCGTAACAGCCACATTGAGCACAGTACGCAGAAGAGCCCATTGTCACTCCACCAATCAGTGCAGCTGTGATGATCAGCATGAGGGTGCACCTGTCTGCCAGTGTGGGTATTCTGAGGCACCTCATACCACCTGCCAGCAAAACACTGGCTGCCGTCAGGCTCTCGCCATAAGGCTTGGATGTGCACCAGGGCCAGCTTCTCGCCTCCTGCCAGCAAGTGCTCCCTTGCAGTGCCTGCCCCAGCCTTTCGGCCCCGCCGCGGCTTCCCACTCACACAGCTGGGGCACAGCCAACTGCCCTGAAACCAGACCATGCAATATGCTGTTCAGGTTGCATTCGTCAGTCAACAAATGACATGGGGAAGCACCAGATTTGCAACTACCCCATCTGATCTGGGTATCGTACTATGCATGACATATCACATGACACGTGGAGGAGTGACATCTGCACATGCCTGACTTATGAAGGGGCCCTGATGGCGGGCAGCAATTCAGTAGACTGCGCTGTGGCTTTACGCATGCGAAGCTTTGATGTAGTGACGGCGATGGGTCCCAAACAAGTGCAGTGACAGCTCATTTTGTAGCACCACTTGCGTTGGATGTTTTGGGCATAAGAGATTGTTGATGACATCAGTAACATGGCAACTGTATGCGGTACACAATGGTTTAACATGTGGCCTGTGCCCTGTGTGCTAATTTTCACATTGACAGCAAGGAAGTGTTAGCATTGAACATTACCTCTGGAACATGAGTGAGGGGTGGCCTGAGGCATGTGATGTGGTATCCCAACAGGCATTTGTCGCATTCAATCCTTGGCACCTCCTCAGGTTCTGTATGTCCGCATATCTGGCACACTTCTTCCTCAGTGAACTCGTCCTCATCAAAGTCGTCTGTCATCCGGATGTATGCGTTGTCACCCACGCTGAATGTGTCTCCATCGACAGTGACAGAGGACAAGAACTGGCGCAAGTGCTTCTCACTTGCTTTCTTAGCGCGCTTGCGCTGTGTCTTGTGTGCTTTCTTTGACACAGGCGCAGCTTCTGATGCTGGCATGGCATCTGCTGATGCTGGCATGGCATCTGCTGATGCTGGCGACTTGCTGGTAGCTGCCTGTGTAGACGGGGCACCCTCCTCAGTACCCTTTGTGTGTGAACAGACATCTGTATATGCAAGTGCTCATGCGAGCTAGCGAAGAAACGCGTGGCTTGCTGATGCACAGTTTGTGTGCCTTGTGCACTCAATACGCACCCGCTTGCGTTCTGTAGGAGCAGGAGTCCCTTTTGTGGCTGGGAACACATCTGTGAGAGGCTTGGAGTCACTACGTTTGCCAGCGTTCCGCGCGCTGGTCCGCATGTCTCTGGTCCTGGTCCACAAACAAAAGCTCCCTAGCTGCGTCTTGTAGATGATATGGTGATATTATGCCCAGGTGCAGATGTCACTCCGCATGCAGCCTTTATTCTGGGCTGTGGGCTTGCACTCGGTGGACTACCTGAGTCTCAGCAGTAGGTAAAACATCATACACACCGATGTGGCATATGGTAGAACGACACAGTTTAGTGCAGCGTGCAGTGCAATGCAGCCAGCGACCGTTTATGCGAGGATCACTGATCACACCTTTGCCGCCAAATCTTTTGAAAATCATAGGGGTGATGTTGTCGTGGCCTACAAGCTGGGGATTTGGCATGCAAACTTTGAGCTCTCCATGCAAGCGTGAAAATCGTTTGTAGCCTTCGGCCTGTCGAGAACGCTAGCTGTACTCACCTAGGCTGCGCAACCGATTGATTTCGCCGCTTTATCCACTGCAACATTTTTGGGCAAATTTGGTGCTCAGTAGAAGATTGTGATCTGATACTTCCGAGAGCTTCTCGTCTCGCCGGGTATCGTTCCAGGCGCTTTCCTGTTGATTTTGTATGCAACGGTTTCCGCGGATTTTGTGGGACGATACGACAGCACTCAGCAGACTTTCCTTGAGCTTTACATGCCTGTCTACTCTGCTTGCCTTGCTTAGCTCAGACCTCGCTTGTACACTCACAGACACATTCGGGGGTACGATACTTTGATAAGAAATTCCTTTAGGGCATGCTATGCCCGAGTAAAAGTAAAGGAGAGGTGCCGGGACTTTCAGCTAGTGAGCAGCGCACTTTTCTTCAGTCTCTTTGGGAGCACCTGCGTGGGAATGGAATGGTGCAGCCAACCACACAATGTGAGCCCATAAGCTTGTTGTCCAACTGTTTGTTTTTTTGTCATCAGGTGCCCCATGACAGCTTGCTCTGCAGGTGCAGTGGCTGAAGTAGAAGGCAAAGTGGTTTCTGCAGCCCGATTGTACAGGGCAGTGGGACTCAGAGGAGGCTTTGACAACGTATCCAAGCGTGACTGGTGGCGCAGCATTGGTGGGTAATTCTTGCATGTGCTTGTGTCCATGGCAGCTTACGTTGTCTGTCATCACATCTGTCAAAGCACGACTTGCTTGGCAGGCCAAGAGTTTGGAACCAGCGTAGCTGCTGACGGTGTCTGGCGGTCTAAGTATGAACTCCTCCTCAAAGGCTATGAGGACAAGTAAGTACTTTTTGGCTCTTCTTCACAGTAGCCTGCACCAGACACTGCAATCCTCACAACACTGTTCATTGTTCAGGTATTTAGATGCAAGCAAGTATTGCTCCAAAGCCGACGCAGTAGTTTCATCTGTGGATAGGCAGTACGCTTCCAGCTCAGACAGCCCAGCTATCAGCACTGCTGCAGAGTCACAGCCTTCCTCATCTTCAAGCTGCTTAGACGGTGCTGGCCCCTCCATACAGAGCGGCCCCACCATGGAAAGCTCAGCCACAGCTTCTCCATCACAAGACAGGCATGCACCTGCCACACACCAGCCTGCTGCTCAGAGCACAGAGGCTGCATCATCTCTCAGCAATGGCAGGCCTTCAGGAGGTACAAACGGTGCCCAGCCACAACATCAGCACCCCACCTCTCTGCAACGCCATCCTGAGCAGTCAGACCTGCCTGTTGGTCTGCAAAAGCAGCAAGGAGCAGACAAACAGCTGCAACTGGCTGAGGCACAGCCTCAAAAGGCTGAGACACAGTTGCAAAAAGCTGAGACCCAGCCTGCTCAGCGTGAGTCCTCTCCCAAAACAAATGGCAGCTTGGGTACCCATGACAAGCAGGAGGGTCATCAGTCCTCTCAGCAGACTGAGGCACAACCTTGTGCGCCTCCTGATGCTTCTGCATCAGACATGCCATGTCAGCAAGGCCCATCTACCTCTGCACCCTCCACCAGCAGGATCACACCTCCGCACTTGCAGCAGTCCACCCCTGAAAAGCAGCTTGCTACTGATACAACCCCTGCTGCAGCAATAAGCCGCCAGCCAGCTCAGGGGTCTGCCAAAGCCAGCAGTCTACCATCTGGTGCCTACATGATACCATTGACTGCAGCCACGCTCTCAGCATCACCGCAGACATCGCCAGTGGCTGTGCCGCTGTTGCAACCCGTATCAGGGACACAACAGCCTGGCCAAGCGCAACAGCCGCAGCCTCAGCAACAACAGCAGCAGCAGTCACAGCAGCTGCAACATCCACAGTCCCAGCAGCAACATCAGCTGCTTCAACAGCAGCAGATCCAGCAGCAGCAGCAACTGATGCAACAGCGGCGGTATCAGATGCTGATTCATCAGCAGGCACAGCTGCAGCAGGCAAGTCTACAGCGGTCACAGGCTCAGCCAAGCTCGCTGGGCAGACCGCCGCTGCAGCAGTCGTTCCTGTCGCTGCAGCCGCAGCAAGCTAGGCCGTCAACTCCTGTTGCGCCACTGCGCTCAGCGCAGCCTGTGTGGCCTGTCCCTGCGCCCCGCCCTGCATCAGGCAAGCGCCATCACATCCATACACATGTCTGATAGCACTTGTTTGCCAGGTACACAGAGTACCTCAGCTGAAGACAATTTGTGCATCAGCGTGGGACTGTTTGATTTTGAGCGAGCCTGCAAAGATCCTTGTGTCTGATACCAACGTGCATGTGTTTCTTCTAGCACTGGCTGCTGACTGCCACACAAGGTAGCTATCAAGCTCCACAGCCTGGAAAACCAGGAGGGTTGCATCGTGTGCAGGCATCAAGAGGTCTGCATCTGGTGAGGCTGCCTCTGCCTCTGCCAAGAAGCAGAAGACAACGCCTCTGGCGACATACCAGCAGGCACAAGAGCATCTGAGAGTACAAATGGCGCGTCAGGTGCATCTCTGCATGTAACATGAGCATCCTTCATTTACCATCTCTGTTGCTGGTCTGAGCTGGAAATGTGGTTCTTACTTTCTGAAAAGGTTGTCAAAGGAGCACAGGCGATGCAGATAAACCTTGTGTATTGCTGCTGCCTCAGGTGCTCAGCTTTGCATGCTTTGTATGTTTGAGTGTCAGCTGCTGCTGTGGTCCCCTTCACACTGCCTGGCCACGTCTTGGAAGTGAAGTCAAAGTTACTCTCTCTCATCATGCAATGACAAACAGAGGAGCACAGAATTTAGGGCTAATTGAGGGTTTGTACATGTTTGAAAGCATCAGGCGTGCTGATGATCATTGACTGCAGGGTGCACAGCATGGGGAGAGCAGGAAGGTAGCTGAGGATATGCTCAGCAGCATCGCACCCAGCCTGGGCCCACTGCTCACTGTCCCCTCAGAC
>JAABUW010008474.1_pt1 | contig 11996 bp, 19 predicted proteins | sample 5560081 | NCBI WGS metagenome assembly JAABUW01 (sample SAMN10711882, study PRJNA513363) | rock metagenome | isolation source: Antarctica rocks | place: Antarctica: Victoria Land, Knobhead sud | reverse complement strand
CCAATAATATTTTCCTCAATTCCTCACTCCCAGGCGTCCCCACCACCACCATCGGCAACCTCCCCGGCTTCTCCACCGTCTTCCCCATCCGATCCACATCCTCATCTTTCGGTGGCAGCTTCGGCGCCCGTACCGCCTTCCCCTGTAATCTCTGATTCTTCGTCCGATCCTCGTTCTCCTCGTTCGTCCCTCGCCGATCTACGACGCACATCCCGCGTGTATACTCTCCTCTTCGCTCGATCTTGAACTCGCGTGGTCGGAGTGACCACCCCGGAGCGGGGTCGGAGAATGATCGGCCGGCGTTGGCGATTGCATACCATATTGCTAAGGGATCGTGCATCTCCATCGCGTCTGGTAATCCAAAACTCGCCTGTATCCCCCGAACACGGAGGAGTACGGCGCTGAGGAAAGCTCGTAATGGACCAATGGACGGGTCGGAGGTGGTGACCCCATTGGAGTCTGGGATGTAAGAGTCGTGAATGAGGTCGGAGAACGGGATTCGGTGGGGTGTGGTGATGTCGAGTGGGCACATGATGAGGTTGAAAAATCCTTGTTTGACGGCGGTGAGGATCTGGTCCGCTGCGTAGGGGTCGGCGTAGCAGTTGAATTCGGCTGAAGGGGATGTGTTGCCGGGATGGTCTAGGGCTCCACCCATCCATACGACGCTGTGGACTCGGGAGAACGTCTTTGGGTCATCTCGCACAGCATGGGCGAGGTTGGTCACTGCGTCCATCAGCTGTGACTTGTTGAAACAAGGGAGACGAACGAGGTCCAAGGGCGACGATGGTAACGGTGTTCGGCTCCTCTGTCCGTAGCATATCCAGTATGACCTCGTAAGACGGCTTCGAAGTGATGTCGAGGTACTCATGCTCGTGCTCGGTGTCGAGATCCCGTACAGGCGGGGTGAGCTCCGGATGTGTCTCTGAGATGTTACTCAGCCCATCCCCTCCGTGCTACACATCAGCTCGTCCCCACTCAACGCACTCACGAAATACGCAGCCAGCGCTTTATCCCCTCCAATAGGCCCATCCTCCCCCAGAGCCAAAACCGTTTTCGACGCCCCTCTCAGCCTCGCATATCGTTCTGCCGCAGCTGGGTGCGCATCGATCTCCTTTGCGAGAGCGTGATAAACTTTGAGGAGGTTGGAGTGTGCGACTGGAGCGTGGGTGTTGCCAAAGACGATGGAGATCAGGGCTACGTCGATTTCGGACGAGGCGAGGGCCATGAGGATCGCTGGGACGTCGTCCACGCCAGGGTCGGTGTCGATGATGATCTGCTGCGGAGCCATGGTGGGGAATGCTAAAGAGGAAGAGAGAGGCTCGCTTGGATTTGTATACGCTATCTCATGCCTTCGTGGCAAACTGAGTGACAAGTTTGATTTCAACTTTGCAAACCTCCTTTAACATCCTTCCCCCCGGGCCGGCTGGATTACATCATTCTTCAAACATGAGTAGATACTGGCTGGACTAATGGCCGACGTGCTGGACTCGGTCCTTGACGGTACACAGCTCCCACATCAATCATGGATGGCTGTCACCGACACAGTGGCCTCTTCGGGCTTGCCACTTCTCCTTGAGCTGCTTCGGAGGAGTCTGGCGAGGTATGCTCTCATGATTTCAGTAAGTTTCGTTTGTTGACCCCCGCACGAATCAGATCATCACCGACGCTGCTCATCGCCGTCCTACATTCTCCGGCTCAACTGCTTCCCAAGGGATATGCACCTACGATATCGACGAAGGTCCTTGACCTGACGGACAGCATCCCCGGCTTCTCTTCTTCGGAAAGCTATCATGATGTAAGAGACCGCATTCTCTCCGCTTGTGAGCCCTTCCGCGACCGAATTTGTACACATCACAAGGAATTGACATCTCTAGGCAAGGCACTCGGCTCTGGCGTCCAGGTCTTCATCGATGCCCTCGACGTCCTCTCCGAAGACTACACCCCGACCGCCACGCTTCGGCTCATTAGAGCTCTCCTCATAATCGTGATCGCTTCTAAACGTGTGTGTCGCAGACGACACCACATCTACTCTAGCTGACCCTTGAGCTCGCAGCGCCATCCCGCCTTATAGTCCTCCTGCCCCACACATCCCCATTCCTCCCCCACCTCCTCCCGCCCACCTTATCCCCCTCCCTAATGCTCCTATCGTCTCACCATCCCACCCTCCTCACACATCTCTCACGTACCTATCTCACCCCAATTGAAGGCTGCCCCGCCTTTTGGCAGATCCTTGAAAGAGCTCGCGAGCGGCGGACGGGGGATACCCTCGCTTGGTCTGGTCAAGAAGGTATCGAGATTAGCATGGATTGGACCGACTGCAAAGGCGCTATCGTGCAGGTCCTAGTGAGGAAGGCAGCGGGAGGGACGAGGGCCATCACCCGGAACCTCTCTGCGTTGGCGACTTCCGCATCTGGCTTGAAGACGGTCCCATTATCGGAGCTAGTTCAAGTCAACCCGATGCCTGGACCGGGCAATGGAGATGCGAAAGGCGGGCAGAGGGAGACGGAGATGGACGTCCCGTTCAACCTGAGTCTGACGGAGGAACAGAGGAGACGGAGAGGGGAGGTACCGTTGCCTTATGCTCATGAGGGGGAAGGTGTGGGGGTCGGGGTCGGGTTGGATTGGGATGATGAGGACGATGAGGACGATGAGGAGATCTGACGAAGACGCCTTTCTCTTCGCGTCACGCATTCATCCAGATCGATATTCTGTGCTGTTTGCACAGGCTCTGACAGCCTTCGGAACGCAAGCTTCAGCCGGTGTCTGCGATACCGGTACCCGTCCGCGGTCACCCTTCCATAGATCTCTCCTAGACGCGTAAAGGCACTGCAGAGGATCTTGGTGGGTGCTACAATAAGGACGCTTCTCGATCACGTTTCAACGCAAGGCGTGCAAACCGCTCATAATTGTAGTCCCATCAGCTGAAACGGCCAGGAATCTACCTCCAGCAATAAATCTGCTACAAAACGCCCCAGGGGTCAATCCGAAACAAGCGTATCCATTCCCCCCATCTATCCTCCATGCCCGACCGACGCGTCGGGAAATGTCTACCACCATCTTGACTGCTCTCTGTCCACCCGTTCCCGCCATGTCCCTCTCACGCCCCTCAACAGTCTTCGAGCCACCCACCGAACCATTCTTCCAGCGCGAGCGCGATCGACTCGTCGACGAGATCTCCTCCGTCCGTCTCCCTTCTTTCCCCTTCTCCGTCCCGAGATGACCAGACTAAGGGTTTCGAGGAATTGATGACGCACACGAATGTGCTTAACCGGAAGCTCGAAGAGGTGTATGGCGTCGGGAAGGAGTTTACCACCGTCGCTGCTCTCTGGGGGGTGAGTGGTCTGCGGGAAGAGAGGGAGAGGCGCGACTGATGAGTCGGGTGGGCTGGTAGAGGTTCAGCGCGTTGATAAGGGAACAGCAGACGGAGATGATGAATGGGGGGGATGTGGGTGTGCCGGGGACGGGAGGGGCGAATTTTGCGGGGAGTGTTGGGGCGGGGCGATGACGGGGGAGTAGGCGTATTTTGGGATGATTTTCTCGGGTTGATGCAGACTAAATGTGGATTCCTGCTTGGGCACTGACGGCTTGAGGCCTACTGGAGGGACACGTATCCGCTCGCCACAGTCTCCCGAACTCATGACCACCCGAAAACGACCAGGATCGCGAAGGATTTCGGGCACCCTGCCCTTCTCCTGCATACCTGATTCGCCTTCTCACACTGCTGTGAGGTTTCGCTGTTCCAACAATGGTATTCACATGAAGGTATGACTACATAAAGATCATGATTAGTCAACAGCGTCCTCCGCTTATGCAAAATGCGTGATCGTCCCCGCCACCGCTCCGCCATGCACCGTACTGAAGATCGTAGTGGCCACCGCGGCACTGTTCGAGCATCCTATACCTCATCAGCTCATACACCATCAATCTTAGTGTCAGGCATACCGATCACCTCCCACGAGAGCTCCGCGTCGGCTCCGTCCATATTGACCTTCAGCAGGTCGTGCACGTTTGACAGGGCGGCCCCGTTCAGTTGGGGTGTTCCGAGGAGTGCGAACGCTTGGGCGAAGCATGTCTCCCATGCTTGTGGGGAAAGGGAGCCCTGATTGAGATCGAGTCGCTCGCTGAGGGTCACGCCGAAGGTGGAGAACGTTCGGGAGGAGCCTTGCGTATTGCACTTCCCCGTCGTAGACTCATGTCGCCCATGTCAGTATGAGGAGATTTGTATTTTGAGGAGGTGTGAGAACGCACGACGAGGTCAAAGTCCTGCCATGTGACATTGCAGAAGTTCCCGATGTAGGTCCATACTTTGCCGGAGGAGGTCTCGGGGACGGTCCCTTCGTTGAACGCTTGGAAATGGGTTTGCCCTTTCTATAACGGAGTTGGATCAGGGCTGAAATGAGTGAATGAGGGATTGAGGACTCACAGGACAAACGATGTCGCCGACAAGGGAGGAGAGGGTGATATCTCTTGTGGTGTGGGATGGTCGGGCATCGACAAGGACAAGGGAGAGTGCAGTGAGGAGCGTCTTTGCAAGGACGATTTTGGAAGCCTGGGGCGTATGGATAGGATGCGATGAGAAAGAAATGTGAGCTGGTCGAAGGCTGAGGACGATGCTGACTGTAGGATAAACGAGGATGGCCGAATCCTCTTATACAGTGTGTCAGTACCATCGTCTCACGATTGATCGGCCTTTCGATCTACGGAGGCGTCGTCTGTGCAATCCCGAAGGCATCACTTCTCACACAATCTAGCGGCGATCCCTGCGCGTAAGGGCTACTTTGGGAGCGCCCCTTAGCGTAAGAAAGGATCCGTATGGATTCTCGGAGGGGGAATCGACGACCTCGGCCGGGCTAACGGGAAAGATTGAATTATTTCACGTCCTGCATTAGGTCACCCAAGTTGGTCTTACGTCCATGGGACGAGGAGGCGGTTAAAGACTCGGCGATTCTAAATCTAGGCTTGTCCGAATTCAATCTAGGGGTGCCTAGTTCGACTTTTGCTTTACGGTACTAGTCGAATCTGGTATACATCCGGCAGAGGCGTACAGTGACGACCCGTGATGTCGTCAAAGCCCTTCGTTGCTCAATGGGGTATCGTAGGCTGTGGCTGTCCGTTCATGCAACCTTATGCTTATCAAGCTAATCTGACACTGCTCAGGGATCTCATCCGAGTTCGTCCAAGACTGCTGCAGATCACCATCCGGTCGAGATGTACATGACGTCTCGCATGCCATCGCTGCTGTCGGCTCGCGATCGCTCTCCAAGGCGAAGGAGTTTGCCGAGAGATACTGTCCGAAAGGCGCAGCAGCGCAGGTGGAGGGATTGGTGGATTTCATGCCCAAGGCTTATGGAAGTTACAAGGAGGTCGTGCAGGATCAGGTGAGCTGTCATACCCCGCATGAGCCGTCGGTTTCTCTCGACCGGGACTCCGAGAGAAGGCTGTTCAGCTGATGAATGGGAGCAGAACGTCAATATCGTATACGTCGGAACGATGAATATCTCTCATTATGACGACACCAAGCTCGCCCTTGAAGCGGGGAAGCATTGTCTCCTTGAGAAGGTCAACATGATTAGCGCAGTCCGATTCCGCTCATCCTACTATTAGCCTGCGACCCTCAACGCTGCGGAATGGAAGAGCCTAATGGGGATAGCGAAGGAAAGGAAGGTGTTCCTAATGGAGGGTAGGCGGTCTGTCACATGTCCGCTTCCAGCTGACCGTTTGACCTAGCGGTATGGACCCGCTTCAACCCGGTGCTTCTTGCCATTCAAAAAGCCGTACACGTCGATAATGTCGTCGGCGACATCCGATGTGTCTACTCTGATCAGTCATACGACGCATGTGGGAAAAGACCAGACACCGAACGATCAGTCTCAGCGGAGCTCGCGGGCGGATGTCTACTAGATATCGGACCCTATCCGATGGTCTGGGTATCTCTTGCCGTTTTGCCTTTTGCTGAGAAGCTGAGATCCGTTCGGCTGCAGAGCCTCATGATGATCTTCCGCCATCCGAAGAACGAGCAGACCCCACCTGAGAAGGTCGGAAGTACGATGTTGATGTATCATACCGGCGTGGACTCTGCGACGAGTTTCGCGATGACGTTCCCGAAGGTTAATGCGATAGCCTACTGTACGTTAAACAAGCCCTGGCTTTGACAGCTTGCTGATGGTAAATTTAGGCTCGACCAACCTATTTTCTTGGACCGATATACAGCATACCCGAATTGTCGGGTCCGCTGGGTGAGTTCAGACCTCTGCACTAGATACACAAATCCGAATCTCGATTCCGACTCGCGAGGCTGATGCTTGATCCAGCGAGATCATCGTGCGAAGCAAGCACACCTCCCGCCCACAGTCCTATGTGATCCGCCGCCTGGCCGATCCCGCGGCGTGCGAGCGGAATTTCCTCCCTGATGAGGTGGTCGACATGAGCTTTGATGGATTCGGGCTGTATTGGGAGGCGGATGCTGTGGCGCGATGCTTGAAAGGTGGGCGCAGACTGTCGATATCATGGTCAGGTCACTGACGGGGGATGCAGATGGATTGTTAGAGTGCCCGGGTCTGCCGCAGGAGGAGACATTGATGACGATGGGGGTGAGCTGGGATCTCCTAATCAGAGAGGCTTCCGCTCATTCAACCCTGGACAGATTTTCGATAAGATTAGAAAGGAAGGAGGGTATGAGTATCTTCCAGGACTGGAGAGGGTGAAGTAGGAGGAAGACCTGCAACTTCGATATAACGATCTGCGCCGCAAGTAAACGACACTCCATATCCGCTAGGCCTCGCTATCTCTGACTAGCCAGTAACACATACTCATGATCCTTCTTCCGAACTCTAGGTTTACTCTCCTGGCGAACTCCGCTGTACCGTATAATCAACAAGCTACACGTCCTCATGCGCTCATTCCCGCAGCTCAAACACCGGTTCCTCATGGTAGAACCTACAGTGGAACGTCAGCCGGTTTTCGATTCCACCCGTGCGGGGACAATACTCACATCCTCCCATCCATCCACCCAATCTTGTTACCCCAGGCGTCCTTCCTCTTGACCTTATACTCCGCCGGATTCGTATCCCCCAACTCCCCCTCCGCCACCTCCCCAGGCCTTAACTTCTCCGCCCAATTCGGTATCCACGCGTTACGCCAATCATCCCAGCTCACCTCACCTGCATACTGACCCGACGAATCGGCGAATGCCAGCAATTCTTGTCGCCGGACGAGGGAGAGTGCTGATCGTGTGAGGTGATGGCCCCGGTATTCCCAGATTTCGGGCTCGCTCTCTTCGGACATGTTGCTGGGGCTCGATCGACGTTGAGGAGGGCGTGCGGAAGAGAGCCCGGGGAGGGGACCGGTGCCGTACCGCGCTTGGAGGTCGGCGGCGGAGTCGTAGTTCCGGAAATTTGGGTTTGGTGATGGGATGGGAGAATTGGATGGGCTGCTTGTTGGGGAGATTGCAGGTGGTGTACTCCGACGAGGGACAGGAGCTGGGAGGACTGCTACGGGATTGGCACCTGAGCCTGTGCGATCGATGGCAGCTGCAGCTGGACGACGGGACGAGGACGGCGTAGCAGGCCGAGACGAAACGACGCGGACATGCAGCTATTGGACATCGGCTGTGGCTAAAACCAACCACGGAGAAGCTCACCTGCTTGACGAGAACGCCGATGGCATTATAGGCATCTCGACCCTCTCTGTCATCCAGAGCGTGGGGGGGTAGCGCGGAGCTGATTGCGATTATCGACTCCGCGGCCCTCCGGAATCTTTCTTCCCCGTCAGCCTGATTCAATATAGCTCAAGCCTGTACCGTATCCACTTACGTCGTTAGGTCTGCCTGCTCCGCTACAGCCTCGTCGAGCACGTTCCGTAAATCCGCACCGAAGTTCGGATCGATGATCTCTGCTTGCCAGATGATCGCTTCGATGATGGTCACGACGATAAGGTAATCCGGACCTATCAAGTTTCACTTCAGCTATATCGCATTCAACGACAACCCAAGGACGATCACCTTCTTGAGCGACCTGCACTAGGGTGGCGAGCGTCTCTTCCGCTTCTTCCGCTTCCTTACCTCTCGTATCTTGGAGTTCGGAATGCAATTTGACGTAGATATCCTTCAATGTCACTGTCCTCATCAGTTTATCTCTTCGCCACAATCAGCGGAACGCACGGAGAGTCGGGACGCCTCGACCTTCACCATACGCCCGCAGATCGAACAGCTTTTCCCGCTGCGCTTCGAGCAAGCTGATCAGCCTCGCTGAAAGCTCTTCGTTCGGTCCCTTTTTGCCTGTTTCCGATGCGTCAACTTGCCGGGCCAGGGCTGCAAGGTGTCATTATGGCCGGAAGTGTGGAAGTAGACACACTGATAGCAGCGACACACGCCTCGATGACCCTCGCAAGCTCGCTGTGGACATCACCACCTCCCGAACCGACCTCGATTCTCCTCACACCTTTCCCCCTCGTACCCTTCCTCCATCTACTCGCGGCATCCTCCATGGCACTCCTACCAAGTTCGGGACCCAACGGGAGGGGAGTACCGACCTCTTCCTCATCCCGGCTCCGAGTATCTTGTAGTACCTCCAGTAATCTGCGTAAGGTAGCCTGCGTATCCACGTCCGGTTGAGCGAGAACATAAAGGAGATCTTGCGGATCTCGTCCGTTTCCCGCTTGTAGCTCGCGATGCAGGAGGTCAGCGAGGATCTCGATGTCTTTCTTGGGCAGGCCAATCTGTGGGGATGGAGACGGGGATGGATCGGGAGACTCGAGTTCGGTTGGGCGAGTTTGCAGCTGAGCGTCGCGCTTTGAGCGCTTTTGAGGCTTCTTGAAGAGGGACTTGAGGAAGTTCGGCATTGCAAGTCTAGGTTAGCTCCGTAACACCAGTGAATGTTAGATCTCGATCAGTTACTGAAATGCCTGCAGATCAGTGGAAGCTACCCAAAGGAGTGACCTAACATGCAGGAGGGAGCGATACAAAGGAGGGTTATCTCACGAGTTGACCCCATGCATCTCAACACCAATTCCACATCTGCCTGTCGACGAATTCCGCATTCTCCATCTCTTCCTCTGCTCCATACCAGGCTACCCCAAGAAGATGACCCATCCGTTCCGCCCTCCTCGAAGCCCGTACTTCGCGTTCCGGCATCGCTTGCCAAGCCTTGACCAGCTCGCTCGAGGGGTCAAGATCCCACACCCAACCCTCTGTCCGTCCGGCTCCCGAGCCGACGGTATCGAGAAGTCGTAGCAGCGAAGGAAGATGCTCTAGATGAAGATTGTGGATACACGTGATGAGGAGTCGGGGCGCGATGGATGTGTTGTAAGCGGTGAAGAGGATGATCGTCTCTTCCCCATTTGGCAGGGCCATGCGGACTCCGGATGGCTCGTGCGGCTCCGCAAAGCCCTCACTGTAGCTCCCTCGGACTGGCACGAAGCTCAAGATCCCTTTACTAGTCGGATCTTGTTGGAAGAAGGTCTTCGGGACCGTTTCGCCCGCTTGAAGTCTCGTGCGAGCTGCAGCCGAAAGGATCTTCCCGATTTCGGGCAGATCCGATTGGTAGATCCATTTGCAGGGCTTCCTGTCTGCGTCGTCACTCGGGGGCAGGATCTTCCATGTGAGCTCCTCGCACATGTGGTCATGGACCACCCAGCCCGGACGATCCGGACCGACGGTACATCGCGAGTAGAATGTCGAGCCAACGTCCGACCACAAGCTGGAACCGATGGCCTTTGGAAGTGCAGATGCGATTGTGGGAGGGAGGGAGGGCGGGGGCGCGCCCCACTGAGCCGGGAAGGGAGGGATCAGTCCGTTATCGGCAAGATGGTAGTGGAGGAGTCGAAGGAGACGTGATGCGTAGCCTTTCCCTACTCGTGCGATGAGCTGCTTCGTCACAGTATCGGCGAAGCGTTGCCTTTCACTCACGCAGATGATTGACAGGTGTGACGACTGATGCTATGCCGTACATATGTGTCTCCTCCACCTTTTTGGAATCGCGGTGCCGTATGATAGCTGTCCGTCGATACCTGAAGACATGCTTTCAGTCCGTAGAGACATAGCTCCTGCAATAAACCCACGTCTCACACGAGGCGTACAGCTCCCCTTCGAGATCATCCCGCTTGACCAGACCCCTGATGGCTCTCAGCTAAGGGCGCCCGATATCCAAACATGGATAGACCCACCAATCCATCAGACGGCTATCTTGGGCCCATTCGCCCTCTTTCCGCTCCTTCATTGCTAGCTCCAGAAATCGCTATACAAGCATCTCAGCTTCGGCCCGGCTACTCATCATCCACAAGGCAGTCACACCTCGAACGAAGCACCCCGAGCCCAAGGGACGAAGGCCATGCGAGCGAGTTGCTCGCGCTGTCGCTCAATCACCGGAACGATGGTGTATTCGTGTAGATCAGCTAGATCCCATTTGGACGTCGTCATTTTCGTGTCTAAAACCTGAGCGCATCCGACTTTGTGCCGACACGTCAATGATAATCCGATGGCCAGAAATGGTTGGCTTGCTTACGTAAGCGTCTCTGGGACGCGGCCTCCTCGGCCCATTGTTTCGCCCAGCAATGACTCGTCTGCACTCTTCCAAACAGGTCTGTGCGATCAGACGACATACGCTATCACTTTCCAGGATTCTCTTTTGTCGTAGAGACGGACGAGCTAGTTGAGAAGGCGGAAGTCAAGCCGGCAGCTGACTGTTGCTATCTCGATGTCCTTCATCCCGCAATCTTCTTCTGGCGACGGACACCTATATTTTACACCGGTTTCCGTTGGTCCATGCCAGACAAGGGAGTACAATATGTGAGTGTCCGAGATTCAAACCTATCTTGCTGAGTCTTAGATGTCTCGCAATCGACTTCTGCAACGTTTGGCAGAAAGACGGTGACCAGGAGGCGTGAATACTTCACCACGGTACCTCACTCTGAAAGGAGAGGACGCGACCAAAGCCAACTCAATCTACTCCAGCAACATCACGATCTGGTGGGCATTCATCTTGCTGTTCATGAGCTAAACATCCATCTCAGTGGGCTGGCTATTTTCGTGGGTTTTGGCGATAGGCCAAAGCTGACATACGCAGTCGAGCTTGACATCAACCTCGAAATTCTATTTCACGCTGAGAGAAATCATCTCTATCCTCACTTCGCATGGCATAGTCCCGTGGATATCGCTCAGTACCGGACTCCCCTTTCGACCCCACCGGACGCCATGAAATCGATATTCCTCGAGCTGGTGCCCGTGGTGGAGAAGGCATTCGACGCCGGAATGCCTCGCGTTGTGCAGGAGATTCTCGCTGGACTGCATCCATGGAGGCTATCGGACAACTTCCCTTTCTTTCAGGTAACGAGTTGGGACGCGTCATTTGGATCGGTCCAGGATGACCAGGATAAGGTTGCGGTAAGCTTTAGCTATCTAGATGCGGGGCTCGCTGATGCTTGACCGCAGTCGTCTACGAAACACAGAGCTGGTCGGGAAGTTGCAGTGCGAAGGACTGAAATATCGTCCTGAATCTTCTTCGTCTGTTGTCGAGTAATGCATTTTTCGTTGGGTCAAGTTGAGACCCGCTCCACCATCCCCAGGACTTCCAGCACATCCTTCATCGCCTCCGTATGCAACTTGACCTCCATGAAGTACCTCGCCTCGTCGATCTTTCCTGCCCCGGTGGTATGCCGTTCAAGTGACGAGGCAAGTCGCTCGAGGGTGAGCGAGAGTGACATTGCGGTGTTGCCCAATACTGTAGGGAGGGCGTTCGCTCTCGCCCTCTCGGTCTAAGTCAGTCGACATCAGCTCTCTTCGCGAGAACGAGAGGCGGCACGTACAATGCCTAGAGACACCGCTTTCCCCGCGTCCACCTCTAGTCCTCCTTCCCCTGCCTCTTCCTCCTCCTGTGGATCGACGAGCTTCGTCGTCGTAGGCTGCCTCTCGTCCAGATCAATCCCATACATCTCCCTCCTCCGTCTCGTCCTCGGGCTCCCCTCTTCCTCTTGAGCTGGCCTTTTATCCTGAACCTTATCCT
>JAABUW010008473.1_pt1 | contig 11996 bp, 9 predicted proteins | sample 5560081 | NCBI WGS metagenome assembly JAABUW01 (sample SAMN10711882, study PRJNA513363) | rock metagenome | isolation source: Antarctica rocks | place: Antarctica: Victoria Land, Knobhead sud | reverse complement strand
GGCCGAGGCAGCGTTGACGCCAAGGCTTGCGTAGCTACTCAGATCACCGCCCTCGAAAAACTTCTCGCTTCTGGTGAGGTCGCAGCAGGGGACGTATCGCTGCTCTTCGTCGTTGGCGAGGAAACGGGAGGCGAGGGCATGCGCCGTGCCAACGATCTTGGCCTTTTCTGGGAAACAGTCATCTTTGGTGAGCCCACGGAGCTGAAGCTCGCTTCGGGGCATAAAGGCCTCCTGCAGTTCACGGTCAAAGCGATTGGCAAAGCGGCGCATAGCGGATATCCTTGGCTTGGTGAAAGCGCAAATTCGATGCTGATACCTGCGTTGTCAATCTTGGAAATACTGGCACTGCCGTGGAGTGTGAAGTATGGCAATACGACGCTGAATATCGGACGAATGGAGGGGGGTGTTGCGATGAACGTTGTTGCCGAGACGGCGACGGCGGGGATCGCCGTGCGACTTGCCAACGGAACTGCTGAGATGACGAAGCAGATCATACTCAATGCGATCAAGGAAGTCGATCAAAGGCTGGAAGTAGCCTTCTCATCAGAAGGGTACGGGCCAGTGGACATTGATGCTGACGTTGAAGGTCTGTTCGCTGTCTCCTCTCTGAATTCTCGTATTGTAAATCTTGTCTCTTTCCATTTCCATGCAACGTACGAGCGTCAAGCGAACTCGACCTGGTTAGATGATGACTTTTATTTCGTTATCAACTATCGCGGGTAAAGTCTTTCGATCTTGAACATCGGTTGCAAGCAAACCATTGTTCAACCCTATTCACATTAGCCCTAACTCCTACCGTCTTGCCCTTATTTCAGTATACAACTGTCAATCTCACCACCTCTAGGTTTCGAAACCATAACCGTCAACTACGGCACTGACATTCCCAGCCTCCGCGGGTTCCATAAACGGTATCTCTACGGTCCCGGCTCCATCCTCTTCGCGCATTCTGACCATGAACATCTCGATGTTCAGGACCTGAGAGAGGCTGTGGAGGGCTACAAGAGATTGATACGAAATGCCTTGGTGAAGAGGTGAAGGGAAATGGGGGAAGAGAAAATATGATGATGGGACGGGCTGTCCAGAAATTATGGCCCCCTGACAACCATAACGCTGGTGGCGTGTCGATTAATTGCGATGGGCACGCTCGAGATGTCTTCGGTTCTTTTCCCGTCGTAGGGGAGGTGCATCGTGGGGTCTATGACTACCAAAAGCATAGCCGAAGACTACAGAGTAAATTGTATAAGTACGTACTTCGTATACACCATGCATATTGAACCTTCTCGAGGACCATTCACGTTATGGCGCGTCGCACTGAAGCGCGCTTTCAGACACGCCCCAGAAGCTAAGCCTATTCGAGGTTTCTAATCGTTCATTGTCGATACAATTTCGTCTTAACATGGACTTCCACAATACAAAACCACTTCCAGCTCCGCAACCATTACTTCTCAGTCATCGAAAGTCGAAAGCAGTACAGCCCATGTACTTTCAAACATCTCGGCGGCCCGGATTCAACCATCGATTGTCGTTACGTTGCGATAGCTTGGGGGCAATGCTTCCACTCCGACAAACTGGGAGGAAAGCGGTCAGTCCGCCCAGGCCACGTGAGTGCCCGCCGTTCCGCTCTCGAGCCCCATTCTTTGGAATGGATTGGATAAGCAGTATAAAGTACGGAAGTTCTGACGGCCCCCGTCGTCTAGCCCACAATGGTTGACACATCCGCCACATGACCAATCTGTGTCTCTTGGAAAACAAGAACACTCGACACGAAACAGACAAAGTCCTGCTCTCTATTATGCTCGCAAAGGGCTAGTGAGAGAAAAGAGCCATTGTTCGTGCCGCCAAGCTTGAACATGAGAATATCCAGCCCCAGATGGCTCCAGCAGCAGTCGCAGCCTCTGCCTTGCACATACTGCTTTGTGAGGTGTGCTGGCAATCTCCAAAGCGTGCCAGAAGCACAATGTACTGCTCTGAAGCGTGTCAGAGGAAAGCCCGCGGAACATGAAAAACAGCCGCAGATTTCTTTAAGTCCGACGACTCGGGTGCGATGACCTTGTGATACTTTCGGTGGCGATTCACTAATGGTCATCAGCAGGAGACTCTGAATGAAGGGACCCTCCCCACAGTAATCGCCGCGAACCTTCGAGCATCAATTCAAGTACAACTATCTACGCCTCAGAGTTTGTAGAACAGTGGGCAGCGTTCATAGCATCGAAAGAGACCAAGCTTGGACCAATCATCAGGTCCAGAGCGGCGAAGGAGCCCAAACGCGAAGCTGACGCGGGCGAAGACATCGGCCACGAAAGGGGATTTACGGATTCTACAGGGCATTCTGCGTCAGATAGCACTGATGGCTGTAGCCCAGGAGGCGTGTATGACGCCTTTTCGAGAGAATTTAATCTCGATTCGGAGACCCTCGAGTTATCCCTCGTCGGAAGACCTTAAGGATGCAGCAATCGAAGACGGCGATTCGGATTCGGAAGATATAGATGACCCTATCCCGGATCTCTTGGGCATTATGGATGATCCCGAGATAGAAGACTAGCTCTTCGGTCACGAGGACTATGATCGAGACATGCTCGACACGCTCAAGAACACCGATTTTAGCTGCAAGTCTGGAGAAGGCATGTTCCCCGATGGAAGTGGGTGGGAATGCAACTTCAACAGCGACTCGAGTTAGTAGCTTTGGGATACTGATGTCGGATATTGAAGTGATCAGGAGCAGAATCGTTGTTTCTTAAATCATGCTGAAACCTCCCTATTGTTGAGGTCCTCCACTACTAATTTAAGCTAGTTGCCCATGTCTCTAGGAAGCAAGAATCTCGTGGACAACTGCCAAGGAACGAACATTCGAAAATATTTAAAGATGAAGGTCGGTCCTTAACTCGACGGAAAATCCTGTATGGTCAACAAGCCATCTGAGAAGCGAATACGACTAGAGCTACGCTATAACAGACTTCCTTCTACAAGCGAGTACTTGATGTCCAGAGGCGGATGCAACACCCACTGGTGTCTACGTATTGAATTCAAGGCTCTTATTGAGCATCTCCAGAAAATTTTCACTTCTTCAACCCTTGTTTGTAAGAATACTAGAGCTTATCACGTGTATACCCTGGTCTGAGATATCTGCAGCCCTAATCCAGCCATCCTCACAAAAGCGTGCTGCCCGAATCACGATCGTGGAAACACCCCCGAACCCTCTTTCTCTTGCAGACTGCCTCGAGTACCTAGGTAGTCCCAATCAACGGATTTGCGAGAAGGATAACCAGCAACATCTTCCAACTATATCAACCACCTCAGCCCACCTCCGCCCCTTCTAGATACTATATCCTCATGCTCAACCCCGGCATGACCCTCTCCAACCCATACCCATCATCAAAGAACATCCCCTCCGCGTACTCCTCCACAGCTTCCCCAAGCAATCGATCTCAAAAGTCACCCATGTCCATCATCCCGTCCTCATCCCCATCCCCCACGGTGGGCCTTCTTCCGTAAAGCGCGGCGCCTGCGCTTGCTCACCTTATTCTTGCCTTTCTCAGCCTCGCCCTTCCCTTGCGGCTCCACAGCCTTCGCAGCCTCGTGCGCACGGGGCTCGGGTTTGGTGCAGGCTTCGAGCGTAGCATTTCCAGTCGCGGTAGCAGACGTAGCCGCTTTGGGTTGTTGCTATCTTGTGGGTTCTTTGGTTTTGTCGATGGTATTGTCGTTGTGCTCGCCGCTGGGCGCGCCGTTGGCAGCGCTGGGAAGAGTATTTTGTGCGGGCGGCGCTGTCGAGGTTGGGGGAGTGGCAGACGGTGGAGAGTGTGGGTGTGGAGTGGAGTGGGGGGGTGAGGTTGGGTCATTACGGTGAGGGATGGAAGGTTGGTGGGGGGTGCGAGGGTGTGGAGGGAAGTTTTTTCATAGGGTTTGGGAGGTGAAGGCACGCATTCAGTTGTGGGAGGTGAGGTACCTCGGTGAGCTTCACGTGAGCACGTCACTGTGAGGGCTGCGATGTCATCTTTGCAGTGGAGTAAGCTCAGAGACGAGGGGGATTGGAGCTCCGATCCGTCTGGTATGACTGAAGAGGCTTCTACGGTTTAAGCGCTATTGCTTCTGGCAGTGTATTCGATTATGTTGTAAGGTGATTTTCGTAAACAATAGTGCGTGAAAACAGTAAATTAGAGGTGATTTAACGGGCCATCGGTCGATAGTCGGAAGCAGGCTTTTGGAGAACGGCGAGATTGGACCTGGATTTTTTGGTGGATTGGGTACCCATATCGTGAGTGCCAATACTCTCACAGAAAAAGATCTAAGAAAAGCAAAAATGTTCTTGAGGAGCCCTGAATTCCACATGTAGGCAACAGTTGATGCTATATCCGCCTCTCGATGTTCGGTCCTTGCTGCTGCTGCCTTAACCGCGCTTCGAACCAGACACCGAAACACTTGAAACATTTGTCGCTTTCGCAATAGACTGTCACTGTTCGTTCAGTCCGCCGCCTTTTTGTCCACACATTTGGACGAGTAGTATACAAGCTGGGTTCTTTATCCGGCCAGCGTCTGTCACAAGTCATGTCGCATATCCATTCAATCCTCTCTCTGGACAATGATGTGGTACTTCTGACGATGCAGATAATAGCGAACAAGCTAGCCGTCCTTGATCTCGACCCAGTTGACGTTGAGACGGGGCGTAGTTGGGATCGAATAGCAAGGGAAAGCCGTATAATCGAATATTTCGCTCTCGCTTTTGCATGTAGTGAGTCGGCTTTCTCATCTATATCGCGAAGTAATAGGTTCAGCGCCCCATCAATACGAACAGCTCGCAGCTTCGTGTTTGCGGTCTTTTATTGATATTATTGATTTCGAGTATCAGTCAGGGCATGACTGGGCCCTTGCTTGGGATCGTGAACAAGTTGTTCGAATTTTTAATATACATTGCTCTTCTAAGCACCAACCCATTTTCGCAGGAAAGATCGTGTAGGAGGTTGGACTTTGGGATCGCGACTTCTAAATAGGGTAATCCGCCAGCAAGTTGTTTCTGCAGAACATCACTTGTAGGAATTTCCGCTACACACTAACTAAATTAAGTAAAATCTTCTGGGTTCGTGTGTCTGCTGAGATGGCAATACCAGTCAAGCAGAAGGGAGCGCTAGGTCCTGTATCTAGTGAGAGCTTCAAGGGCTAAAAGAGTTTGGGTACTGGTTTCCCGGGTCCAGTAGAGAGGCACAAGCCTAGCCAAGCCTCCCTGCCACCTGCATCTCCGCCGCCTGCCTTCTCGTCGCGGCCTCTCACCCTTCAGATGATGAGGTCTTTGGAAAAGTGCGCAACAGACAGCCCACCACTCCTCTACGCTCTGCAGCGTCTATGTTGAATCTGCGCCAGACGACGAGCCTTCACAGATATCTTGCTTTTGAAGAAGAAGAAAAAGATCCAGAAGAACGATCCTTAGCCACCGATGATGAAGAGGACCAGTCGATGAAGAGACGCCCTCGAGAAACGCGACAAGCGTATGTTATTGAAGGCCTCCACTTGTTAGACTCATTCGATGAAATTCATGTGTGCGCTTATTGGTCTCGGACCCGGTTAGTCGCCTACAGTCGCATCGATCGGCAAAGTCTTTATGAAGCGTGCAATAGAAGATATTCCGCATCATCGAGGACTTCATGAAGATCCCAAAGTCAGCGTTGCCGGTCGGCAATCATGCGGATTTTCGTAAATAAGAAGCTCTTTCCGTATACAATTCATTCTGTACGCGAGTGGTCCTCCAAGCTAGAAATCCATCATGCATCCTATTGCGGTAGGACTTCTGATCATCAGCCCTTGTTTTGCACACCCAGCGCACAATAACGCAGCTCCCCTCCAGCTATGGAATCAAGTTGGCCCTTCCACGGGATTTCCAGCCGAGTATCTTCCCATCGAGTTTTCCAACACCACAACGAGCAATACACTCGGTTTCACTCTACCATTGGATCCTAGTACTCACTTCGAATTAGAGCAAGAGATTACGCTGATTGCGGGCATTCCACCTAGAGGCGTCGAACTCATCGCCACGATCGCTACCGGAATATATGGGAATTGGAAGGATATCGCGAATGCGAGAATCGGGAGGAAAATCGACACGCGCAGATTACCGTTTCGAGATTTCGAGCTGATTACGGAACCCAAGCTGCAGTCAGGAGCGGCGCTGACTCCTCTGAAAATCGGGATCGTCTCCTGCTGGATGATGAGCAAGTGTCTCCGTGCACCGGACTGGCCTGGAGCGATCCGAGCTGTCGTTTGGGACGCTGTTCCAGACGGTGACCGCCGTGCATTGGAGGTTGGAACACTCGAGATTACCAATCTGCCGCTGTCCGCCACAGCGTCGTCGACATTGGACGGCCACCCGACGTCAACATCAAACGATACGACGCTTGCCCTCGGGTCCAGTCGTAGCCCCAGCAGCGGAGGCTCCTCACCCAGCGGCACATCACTCGGTATACCCCGCCATGTGGAAAAGCGATGGCTGGCGTGCTGGGCGATCCTCTTCTTCTACGCCCTCAAGTACCGGCCCGCCGACGTCGTGGTAGACAACATGCATCCCTTCCACCCCGCACCTGGCAAAGCCGCTACCTTCCATTTCCCCTGTGCGCGTTCTCCAGCACCCTATCCGGGAGACAGGCTCGACATTACCATCTACGCTGGTTCGCTCGGTCCGGAGCCTAAGCTCACGTTTGGGAAACTGGTCCCGGCAATGCTGGCGTGGATCACAAGAGTGGCCGCTACGGAAGAGGCCTATCGGCTCCCGGAACCAATACGAGATGACAACTACCCGTCTGCTCGCTACGCCAGCGTGGCTATCGTTCTTACTCCCCTGTCCAACGATGTTGCTGCAACAGCTTGAAAGGTCCGGTGATGCGCTCTGTAGTCCGGTTGAAGCGTTGGATTCATTGGTACCTTGAGAATGGCTACTCGGTATCAGCTCGTCTGGAGATATTCGCCATGTATTGTAACGCTCGCTCGACGTATTTACATACTAGCTTATTAGCAAAAAGCAACCCCCACGATTCTGAAAAGGTACAGTTCAGTCGATAGACATCTCTGATGAAGACTCGCCCTTGAAAAACCGTGACAACGCCATGGAATCTGATGGCCCCCATGTCTTTTTGCTTCCTACTCAAGGTCCCTCGATGGGTGCTGTGACTAATTAGACGATAAGCTGTGCCTGTTTGCCCTTTTCGCTACGGGTTGTCAATGGTTGTAAGCCCCAACATGGGTCCGTCGACTTGTTTTGTGTCTTGCTGACCCCTGGAAAATAAACCCTTGCCGGCGCATGGGATGTAAGGTGCCTTTCTGGTTTTCATGTCACCATTTGGACCTCTGAATGACATCAAGTGGTCACAAGACCACTGATAACAAGGTTACACAGGATCGAACTCCGATTGACAATCGACCGACTTCTTACAATCCTGACGTTTGTCATGCCAGGGCACCATGCTGATCCGAAGGAATGAATTATCGATCCAGTAACCCCTTGTATTCAGCTCCACCCATTTTACCAAACCGCAGCAATATCTGGGAAGATCGGCTTCCGCGTGGGTACCTTTGTGGTATTCGATTTACACCAATCCCAAGCGCAGTTCCTAGAGGACACCAAACTTCTCTTCCAAGAACTTTTTGACTTGTTGATTTATCCCTTTGTCCAACATTCCAAGATTCTCGACCTTTAGTCCCTCAAGACCCGTCGCCCGTGATAGCGCTACGTAATCGTGGCCTGTTTCAAACGTGTCTGCGAGGTCCACAATGACCCTCTTCAGCGTCATACCCTGTGCTTTGTGGATCGTCATCGCCCATGCTGCCATCAACGGGATCTGCGTCCGGGATATCAGACTCCATGGTTCCTTGGGTCCCAATTCGGTGACCATGCAGTGTGGGAATATTGTCTTTTCCTTGCCATCCAAGAATCGGACCACTGGCCATTCTCTCAGCCGTCCATCGTGAATGAAGTTGCGGATGAGTGTCTGCTTAAGCCGAGCGTATTCACCACCAGTCTCGGTTAATTCTTTCATGGAAGGGCTGGAATCGAAACCTGTGATGACACCTTGGCTTCCATTGACCAGGCCATCCCCAGCGCTCGAGTTCACCAGAAGCACGACGACAGTGCCTATTCGCAGCTCGGTCCGCCTTTCGAAGCGATGTTCGTTCAGAGCGATAAGTGACCCGTCCTCAGGGTCGCGCTCTTCTAGGGGAGCGAGATCTTCGTGGGCGGGATTCCTCTGTAGGTGGTCATGACACTGGTATTTCAGAATCGGGCTTTGCAGTCGATTGAATTCCCTCTCATTCATTTTTCTTACGTCATCCTTTTTGGAGTAAAGCTTCACCGCACCATCCGTCTCGGATTGATGGTTCTTCAGTAGGTCTTTCTCTATGAAATCGAGCTGCTTGCCTAGTCTAAGCTTCTCCAGGATACCGATGAATTGAAAGTCTTTCTGCCGATGTATTTCGGTAAGGTTGACGTGCAAGAAGTTGCACTCGCGCCATGCCGCGCTCTTGAAGGCCCACTGGTCGCTCAACTTAAAGTCTCCGTGTTCCAAGCATCTCTTCTTATACCCTGAGATCGATTGTAGCTGGACACCACACTCAAGACAGTACTTCATGGGCTGTACTGGAGGTAATTGGCAGAAATCCCCACAAACGACGACCTGGACGCCTCCGAACGGTTTATCGCCCATGTCGGCCCTGGCTTCCTTCATAATCCTGTTGAGACGTTCAAAGCAGAAGTTCTCCATCATAGAGATCTCGTCGATGACAAGCACATGGGTCTTATTAAGTCTCTCCCATGTGCGCTTATTATGGCAACCACGCAAAACAGCTTCCATTGGTCTTCGCATCATACCTGGGGTCCAGCCGGCATACCTCCAAAACGTGCATCCTCCCACGTTGAGCGCGGCCCGTCCAGTCGGCGCAACGATATCAACAACCTTTCCAAGTCCTCTCAAGCACTTGACGAACGATTTTAGGACAGTCGACTTACCACATCCCGCCGATCCAGTGTAAAAGACATTTTTCCCGCTAGCAATAGCCTCAACCAAGTCTGCTTGTTCTTTACATAACGTGACCCCCGAAGCCGGATTGGTGTGCGAGAACGATTGAGAGAGAATCATGTCGAGCGACTTGGAGTCAAATTCATCCTCGGTGTCTGAGTCAGACAGCGATATGTAATCCGTAGGGATGCCTGGTCTCGAAGGCTTCATACTGATTGGCTGTCGCTGATCGTTGGAGCTACAGGCTTTTGTACTTTTTCCGGAATCATGCGGAGTTTGAGTCGTGCTTTGGATGTCCTTCAGCTTCCGACTCTTAGATTGTTGGCTCGTTTCGGGCACGTAATGCAGTGGCTTTGGAGCTTCTGTCGAATGCCCTTTCTTGCCTGTGGAATTCTTCTTCGTTGGTTGCACGTTTTGGGTGCATCTAATTGTTTGTTCTTGTCTTCTAGAGTTGTGTTTTGGCTCGACATTGTATTGAAATGGTTCTAAAACTTTTCTCATTCCCTTTCTGGTCTTTGTATGAGCGCCATCTGTTGACTGTATATCTCGAGTGCTCTTTTTGGTATTTGGAGTGTTGTGCAAGGCGAGAGACCGTCCAGCAGCGCAATCAACGACTATGTTTTCTTTTGCGTCAGCGGCAGGTTTGGCGAGGGTGAATGGCTTTGAGCTGAATCTGGAAGTTTCCGAACATTGTTCTTCCGGGTTTGGTGTGTTGTCGACGTAGGCTTTGAAGTCGATCAGCGCCTGCTCATATCCACCTTCCGCCTTCGTGTAGCCTCGATGGCTAATTCGAGCTCCGTAGCCCTTGACTTGCTTCTCGGTGTCGGCCCTTGGGTGCGAAAAGGACTTGAGTCATCTGAATGTAGAAAGTAGAGAGTGTTAGAAGACTCACCAGCTCGTGTAGACACCTGGGACAAAGCCGGCATAAACGACATAGGCGACCTTCTTGGCCATTGAAGCTCGTTTGCATAAGACTGACAGTACCAATCAATGAAGCTGTGTCAGTAGTAGCCGGACGAAGCTGTAATGGCTCAATTGATGCAGAGTGTCGCGTGATTGAGCTTGATGCTCTTCCGTAGATGACACAGATGAATGGATCTATTGGCAATTTCTCGCTAGGTTAGATACTGTTATGTGCGATGAACGGTATGCATCTAAGCAGCAGTGTTGCAACAGGTGAGAGGATGCCAGATACCAAACACCCTTGATAGCGATGCGCCTGCTTTGCGATTCTTGGTCTTGAGGATGGCTCGATGGTTTGGATGCTTTCACTGCTGCGGGCCGACCCGAGATTGTCCAAAATAAACAATCTTTCGACAGCCGGATCTTCTCCTTCTCATCCTGTGTCACTGATATTATTATTATTATGACATTCTGCCGCTTTGGCCATAGGTTCCCATTGGTCGTTGCCTCCATCGTCATTCCGTTAGGACGTTGTTCGGTGTGCAAAGCCAACGTTCTTTAATTTCGGTAGCCCTTGGGATTAGTGCCCTGCCAGCATATGGGATACTCGTAATACATTTGTTGAATGAACCGGCTATCGAGCAAAGATGCATACCTTCCACGGACCTGACTGGAAGTCAGTTAGAGCCCCTTTCCATCCTTCGATTTCAGTGATGATCACGCTAGTGAAAATTGTACTTGGTTGTGGTAAAGTCTTCGGGTGACAAGCCCACAACATCTGAGACTCAAAACTCAATATGTCTTTCGGCTCACCCTTACTTCAAGTTCAGGCTATCAGTAAAGCCCTTCCATACGAGAGCAAACACAACAGGGACCATCGGATGCTAGAGCTGGTAGGTTCAATCAAGCTGCAACGAATCGCTGCTTTCAGCAATCGGTTTCTGATGGGCTGTACGACTTCTGAAGAATCCTAAGGCTCACTCAGAGTATCATTTTCGGTATCAAACTTATAACGATCGCCTCTCTTGGTCTGTGATCCCGCACAGGTCGCCAGCCTGGCATCATTCCCCAACTATGTCGGCCATAGCTGAGCTCTATCAGCGACCTTCCTTGAGATGATTTGCGGATTGAAGTCGATAGTCCATCCCAGCGCCACGTTCTGCAGCGATCGGGTTCTCAAGGGTGCGGGGTATCTTTATATTGCGAAAACTGATAAGCGAGGAACAGTGACAGCCCCGCAACGTAGGTCTTGGGTTGCATGTCTCTCTCGAGTATCATTGTATTGTCCTGAAGACCCAGAGGATTTTCTGGCCGTGATATTGTTCGATCAGAAAGCCTTGATGGGCAAGACAGGGAGACCACAAGTTTGAGAGCATACATTGAGCGCCGAATATAGACCGAGTGCAGGTCCGCTTTCTTACTCTGAGACGTTTGGGATTTACCATGACAAGATCACTGTGCACACAACTGCTACTTCTAGTCAAACCCGACCTATTGGAACACTGTCTCCGTCTCTCGCTCACCACACATAGCCTCTCATAACCACGATGCATCACCACAATTCCATTGATTTTCTTTCCTTTGGATGTCAATGGGTGCATCAGCGTGAAAAGTCAAAGCTAGGCTGGTCTGCTGACCGCTGCCGCGAGGGCGACTGCTACATCATTCGGTTCTTGTACAAGTCGGTCCCAACTCAAATCTTGTCGACTGCAATCGACGCCAATCTCTTCGCCAAAATCCTGGAGCCTCCGAGCGGGAACAATGAGTTCGTGATGACGGAGGACGAAGCATTCTCGTTAAGTATGACTACCTTACGATATGAGCCTGTTCAGTGTTCACTTAGTGTTGATATCTTGATAATCTTCTTGGCACTCGGAGCGCCCCGGATGGCCTATCAGTATCCCTGCTGCCGATCGCGCGGCCCCCTCCCGGTCGAGCTCAGCCTCGGCTGCTGTGTTTGAAGACCGCAACCTCGAACAAGAGGCCAACAACCTCCAAGAGTAGGTAGTGCGGCAGCTTGAAAGCCTCGGTTTTCCCAATGTCACGACGCATCATGCATATATATATATACTCTTACCAGGGTGATTGACTTCGAGATAAGAG
>JAABUW010008472.1_pt1 | contig 11998 bp, 13 predicted proteins | sample 5560081 | NCBI WGS metagenome assembly JAABUW01 (sample SAMN10711882, study PRJNA513363) | rock metagenome | isolation source: Antarctica rocks | place: Antarctica: Victoria Land, Knobhead sud | reverse complement strand
CCGAGGAGCGGGAACGGAACCGCGCCGCGCTGCTCGCCTGTGTGTCGCGCGCGATCGCCGCCGGGCAGTTGCCGCGCGCCACCGACCCAGCGGCGCTTGCCACACTGTTCGACACCTTCCTCGTGGGCTTATCGATTCAGGCCCGCGATGGTGTCCCGCTTGCGACGCTGGAGGCCAGCATCTCCCAAGTCATGCGGGTCTGGGACAACTTGCAACATCGACATCGCGTCTGAAGCGCTGCATGCCAGCAGTTGCATTAAACGATGCCGCAAACCAGGGTTTCCGGCATGATTGCCGTCCCGGGCGGTACCTTACGCATTCAGGGCTGGTAATCGTTCCGCAACACTGTTGCATAATCAGCGTGCCGGTGGCAGCGTCGCATATGGCTTCCGGCACGAAACGGCGCACCGCCACCCTACGTGCCACCTCCCCTGCGCCGCCGGATGCCGGCGACAGCATACTTATCGGCTATGCACGGGTCTCCACCGACGGCCAGAAGCTCGACCTGCAGCGCGATGCCCTGGCTCTGCTTGGCTGCCACCGCATGTTTGAGGACCGCGCCTCCGGCGCCCGTGCTGACCGACCCGGCCTCGCTGCTGCCCTCTCCCACCTGCGCCGAGGTGACACCCTCGTCGTCTGGCGCCTCGACCGGCTTGGTCGCACTACTCATCAACTGGTCAACCTGCTGGAGCAGTTCGAACGCGACGGTGTGCGGCTGCGCTCCCTCCAGGACGGGATCGACCCTTCCTCCGTCATGGGCAAAGCCGTGTTGCAGATCGGCGCCGTGTTCGCCGAAATGGAGCGTAACCTGCTGCGCGAGCGCACCAAGGCAGGCCTCGCCGCAGCCCGCGCCCGTGGACGGCTGGGAGGACGCAAGCCGCGCCTGTCCGCGGACGGGCTGGATACCGCACGCCGGCTCATGGCGGACCCGATGCTCAGCATGGAGGAGGTCGCATCGCGCCTTGGGGTCGGGCGTACCACCCTTTACCGCGCGCTCAGCCAGGCGGCGCGGGCCGGCGACACCGTGGGGGACGGCGCTGAGGCGAAAGCACGCCCGGCCGGCCGCAAACCGCGTGCCTCCATCGCGCTTGGCGTCAACGGGCAGAAATGAGGAAGGACGCTCAATGCCCGACGAACGACACGCCGACGCGGCCGGAAACGCACGCACGCCGCGGCTCGTGACATTCGACCAGTTTGACGCGGCAGCGATCAATGATCTGACGGCAAGCCTTGGGACCGTTGATTGCCGGAGTTTGTACACACTCCTCGAGGGAGCGTATGGGGCTGCCCGAGCCGAGGGCCAATCCGGCTACATGGCGGTGCTGCAGTTGCTGGCGACCGCGACCAGCATAGTCCTGCGGCCTTCCGACAAGGGGGCCGAGTGGGGTCCATGGCAAAGCACGGTGACGCAGCGTACCCCAATCCCGGGAGATCTCCGGGGTGAACAGAGCCAGGTTCTGGCACAGTTGGCGCCGTCGCTCGCCCACCCCGGCCTTCGCGCCCGCCTGGCTGACCTCGCGTGGACTAACGACCGCAAGCTCGGCGCGTCCGCTACCCTGGCCATCGACTCCTATTGCGAATGCGCCGAGCGCCTCGTGGACGGTCGCAGCTTGCCGCCATTCAACGTGCCGGGCCTAGCTGCCCACGAGGCGCTCCAATATATCGAGCGAGCTCTCGTGCTTGGCTATGTGACGCGGCGCAAGCGCGTCCAGCCTGAGCGGACCGTAGCCGCCCTCAAAGCAGTTTACGCCATCGCGCGCGACCGCAACGAGGTTGGCATCTTTGTCAGGGCCGCCGAACTCGGGATCGGGTACGACCTTCTGAAGCCGGCTGCGGTCGCGGTCGATGCTGAAACGGTTGCCGATAGAACGGGTCCTAGCGGCTATGCGCTCGCGGCTAGGGCGGCGCTCGACTTGGCCGCCCAGCTTCACGAGCAGAGCGGCGATGCCGAAAGCAGGCGGCGGTGCCAGATCAAGGCCGTCGAACACATCTTAGCCATGCGCGGCCAGGTGTCAGGACCGGGTGCGGAGGCGCATTGGGTCCAGACCGCCCTATTTGCGCTTCGCCATGTCAGGGGCACCGAGGCGCGGCGGCGCGAACTGCGCCGCGAGCTGCGCGACCTACAAGAGGACTCGCTCGGTGAGATGACACAGTTCTCGGTCCCGCTCGATGTCGGAGATGAACGCGACCGGGTGCTGCGGGGCTTTGACGCCATGGATCTTTCCAGGGCACTACGCGAGTTGGCGTGCTTGTCGCGGTCGCGGCCGATTGAGGAGCTGCGACGCGACGCCCTGAAGAGCCGCGAAAGCTCTCCGATCTCGACCATGATGGGAAGCAGCTACTTGGACGCGGACGGGAAGAGCGCGGCGCAGGTGGCCGCCGCGCCCACGGTCGAGGAACCTGACGACGAGTGGTTTAAGGCAACGATCAACAAACATGAGGGCATCCGGCGACACATCATCGTCGTGGGGCGGTTCGAGCCCGCCCGGCTATCCATCGCTAGCCGCTTCGCCATCAGCGAACGCCAGCTGCTTCCAATCGTGCAGCACTCCCCGTTCGTGTGCGAGGACCAGGCAGGGCTGATGAGCCTCGGCTTCACCCGCCTGATTCAGGGCGACTACCGTTCGGCCGTCCACCTGCTCGTGCCGCAACTGGAGCCCTCCCTCCGTTATGTACTCCGGCTGGCCGGCCACGATCCCGCCATCGAGTTCGACGACATGACCGAGGAAAATGTTGGTTTAACCGCAATACTGTTCACTTTGCGATCCGGATAGCGGCGCTGAAGTCGATGCGCGTGGTCGGCTGTGGCGCGCGCGGGCGCAATGGATAGCTGCTCATCTTGCGCTTGACCCCGCGCGGCACCTGCCTGCCTCGGGAACTCGCCACGCGCTCCTCTAGGATCTCGTCCAGCACGTCCTCATGCAGGGCGAGCCTGTGCTGAGGGGGGAAAAGCCGCAAACAGCGGCAGCTTGCGGCGCACCACGCGCACGGCATGCAGGAACGACAGCCGATCTGGGTCCTCGTCGGCCCGCAGCGCGGCTTCGTGCATGAGTTCAGCCGACACCTCCGTCAGGAAGGCGCGGAACCGGTCCGCCACGTTCCGGTCAGTGACGATCTCCCGGTCCAGAAATGCCCGCAGGTGAGTGGCTTCGACATCTGCTGTCCAGTCCTGCGGGCCGTCAAAGGCGTCGAGGATGGCATCTGTTGTCGGAGCCGGCTGTTCGAGGCAGGCGATCTGGTCGCCAAGCCAGTGTTCGGTGTCTATCCAGGACAGGCTGCGCCGTCCGCCGACGTCGAGCAGTTGCGCGCCACCACCATAGCCGTCCAAGCGGGCCTTGCTACACGACAGGCAATAGCGGAAACCCCACAGGCCCTGGAGGTTGAAGGCTTCGGCGCAGCGCAGGGCAAAAGCGATGATGTTCTCGACGTCGGCGTCCTCGTCGGAGTGCAGCCAGAGATCCGCGGTTCCTAGAGAGTCCTCTGCCTCCGCATCGAAGCCGATGCACCCGTCCTTTTCTTCCAGTTCGTCGGCGAACTGCTGGTAGAGGGCCAGCGCCGGCGCGACGTTCTCGGCTGAGCCAACGGGGAACAGGACACTTACAAGGGTGTAGTAGTTAGCCATGACGGCCTCCAGAAACGGCAACGGCCCGCGGTGAGGCGGGCCGTTGCGTCGGGTTGATCGGGATTGGGTTTGGCCACGGTGGGCCGCGGCGGGGGCGCTACTCGTAGCGGGGCGGCGTGCCGGGCCAGTGCTGGGGCAGCATCGGCATTTCCAGGACCAGCACCTCGTATTCTCCCTCGCTGGCGACGGAGGACTTCGGGCGCCGGCCCTCGTTCAGGCTGGCAATCTGCGGGTTAAGGCGGGCGCAGTACGCGTAAGCCTCGTCCTCGGTGGGGAAGGCTGCGGGGTAGCCGCCCAGCCGGGCATAAAGGTCCGGGTCGGTCACAAGCTCTCCAGAATCGTACCACCATCCACCTTCTTGGGGTCCACCCCAGCCGAGCGTGACGAGGTAGAGCGCCACCCAATGCAGGCATGGCGGCGGCGGCGGATCGGCAAGATGCGCGTCGCGGCCGGTGTATGCAGGCAGGTCATTCAGCGGTGCGGCCTCCCCGGTCTGGTCGTCCATCATCGCCGGGCCTCCCGCGCCCGGCCCGGCACTATGCTGTCCCGGCCGGACACCAACTCCGGCATAGCCAGCGCCAGCCAAAACATGACCGCCACCGCCACCGCGCCGCAAACGCCGCCCAGTGCCGTCCTGGTCCTCGTTCTTGTCTCCATCCTCATCCTCCTGGTCCTCCGTAGGTCTCTCCTTCGAGACCCATCCCCAGGGCTGCTGCGCGCCGGACGGGGCAAGGGCGCGCCGCTTGGCGCGGGCCGCTTGCGGCCGAACCCTTACGGCGTCCAGCGCGACAGCGGCACCGATCTCGGGTCGCTCCCCTTCGCATCGGTTCATCATCCCGCTCACCTCTAGGCGCTACACCAGCGTCCCGTCCTTTAGGGCGCTGAGTAAGTCAGGTTCTGTCGAACAGGTCTGGCTGCCAGCTTGCGGGGCGATCCCGTCCAGCCGCCCCGGCCGCTTCGTCTGTCTCGGCGGCGCGAGCTGGCGTCGCCGAGGCCGGTTCCGCACCGCGCTCATAAGCGGCGAACCCGCGTGGCGACCATACGATGTAGCTGCTTCCGTCATACGTCAGCCACCCGGCTTCTAGGCCTCGCACGAGCGCCCATACGCTTCCGCCTGCATTTAGGCTCAGCTTCGTGTTCACTGGCCATCGCGCTTTCGCGCCAGGCTCGCCGGCGCACAGTCGCGGAGGTTGCAGGCAGTCCTGCGGCCTGGCGCCTCCCGCCGGCTCCTCCAGGCATACCGCTGCCAGGATTTTCCGCGCCTCGCGCGTGGTGATCGCGCCCCTCCCCTTCCCGGCGTCACCGGGGTAGCTCAGCCCGTACGACACTCCTCCAGCGACGCAGCCTGGAGCCGTGAAAGCGAGCGTCGTGAGGAGGTCGCGCCACCGGCCTACGGCGATGAGGTCCAGCGCGTAGCCCGCGTCACCCCGTGCCACTGTGTCGTCGGCACCGGGGAGCGGCACCCGTTCTCCGATCCCCGCTTCCACTTGCTGGACGAACGGGTGCGCTTCAAGTCCGGGGTGCGTGAGCGTCAGGCGCCTCGGTGCGTCGTGCGACGGCACCGACACCTGGATGGGGAACCGCATTAGTCGTGAAGGAAGGCTCCAGGGTTCTGGCATTTCTGCGGTGTCGTGTGCCTGCAGGGCCATGTTTATGTCGAGCAGGTAGAGGTTCGCCACGAACCCGAGCCGCACCAGCTTCTCCCCTAGTGGGTCCGGTGGGAGGGGCGGTAGCTGCCTGGCCTCCTCCTTCTTATGTCCTTTGGATGCCATCGCGTTACCTCCCACTTCGGGCGTCCGGAAGCCCGTGACGGCGCCGCTCAAGGCTCAATGGGTCAAAGGATTTCGACCGTACATCCCCAGCCCTGGACGTGGATCATTTGTTCCTCGTCCGTGAACACGGTGAACTCGCCGCCCAGGTCCCACCCGCCGTCCTCGTCGCGCTCGCCGCCGACCACCACGCCCTCGATGGTCTGCTGCTGGATGTCGTCGGTTTCGACGACCACCCAGACGTCGGTCAGGCTGTTGCCGGTGAGGGGATAAGGGCAACGGGCGCGCGTGCCGGGAGGCAGGCGCTGGAAGGCTGCGCCGAGTTCCGCCAGCCGCTGCTCGCGCTCGATCGCAACGGTCAGGTCGGCCGGTACGCCCAGGCGGGTGGCCGCGAGCAGTTGGCGTAGCGTGATCAGGAACAGCGACGCTGCACGCTTTGGCGGCCAGGGCTCCCAGGGGCGCAGGCCGTCCAGCAGCGGCAACGGGTCGTAGCGCAGCGGCACCAGCGGGATGCCGAGTGTGTCGCGGGCCTCCTCGGGCGACCAGCCTGCGATATGGACGGCTTCGGAGGCGGCTGCAAGCCGGTCCGCACGCTTGTGCAGGACCAGGTCGTCACCCTCCCATCGCGGTAGCCTGTAGCGTGCCGAAACGGTCGACCGCAGGCGTTCGGCGAGCGCCTGGAACCCGTCGCCGAGGTGCAGCCGTAGTGGGGAAACGGGATCGAAGCCGCCCATCAGCGCCTCCTCGGCGTCGTGCAGGATCTCCCGCAGCGCCTGGCCCGGCTTCAGCGGCTGGTGCGGCTGCATTTGCTGGCGCAGCACCAGCACCAGCAGGCTGTGCTGGGCGACGGACAGCGGCAGGTCCCAGACCGAGTGGCCGCCCCAGCGGTAGGTGCGCGACAGGCCCGCGGCCAGGTCCGCGTCGGTTCAGGCAGCCGGATGTAGGCCCGATCCGGTCTCATGCCGCCACCTTGCGGGCCACCAGTACGTCGTTCCAGTCGTTGTGGCCTCCCGGCGGCAGCAAGCGTTGGAATTGCACGCCAGCCTTCGCCGCCAGTTCCTGCAGGCGTGCGGCATACTTGCATCCCTGCTCGTCGGCGTCCGTCGCCGCGACCAGCACCGCCCGGGGACGGACCGCCATTTCCACCAGCAGCGCGGCCAGGCATGCCACTGTCGACGGTCCCATGCCGCCCGTCGTGGCGACGTAGAGCGTATCGGCACGCAGGCGGTCGATCGCGGCCATGCTCAGCGCGTCGATGCCTGCCTCGCACACCGCCAACCGGGTCGGCGCGGCCATGCCGCCGGGTAAGCGAAACAGGGTCTTGTCATGACCTTTAGAGAACCCGCGCCAGTCCGGGCCGCGCATCTCCATCCCGGTCAGCTCACCGTCGTGGCTGCGGTGCGCGAACCAGGCGCTGCCTTTCGGACCCTCGCGTACCACGTCGAATAGGTCCGCTGCCTGTAGCATGGCCGCCGGTAGTGCCCGCGTGACGGTGAGGTAGGCCCAGGTCGCCGTGCCTGGGCGGAGGCGGTGCCGCCCGCTCCAAAGCTTGATCGGCGGCTTGGACGGCTCGCGCGGCTCCCGCATGCGCTCGGCTTCCGGGTAGGACGGCGCCATGCCGACCAGGCCGCGGAGGTGCTGGCGGACCTGGCCGAAGTTGAGGCCGGGGTTGAGGTGCTGCACCAGGATGAACACGTCGCCCTTGGCGTCGGACATCGGGTCCCACCAGCCCTGGCCGCCGTGGTTGACGATCACCACCTCGCCGGCGCTGCGGCGATACTTCAGGCAGTGCTTCGTGCTGTCCTTGCGGTCCAGGCTGTAGCCGCCGCGCTCCAGCAGCAGCGCGCAGTTTACGGCCGCCTTCAGCTGAACCAGCTCCTCGTCGTGTGCGCTCATGTCCGTGCTCCTGCACCGGGTGGCAGGACGGGCTTGGAGCGGGATGGCATGGTGCCCCCTCCCCTTCTTCCTCTCCATCCTGATCCCCACACGGCCATTGCCGTTGCCGCTTGTGGGGCAAGGCCGGGCGTAGCCCGGGAGCGCGCTTGCGCGACGAAGCCTTGCGGCACGGGCGGCAACGGCGATAGGGGCTCCATCCTCGCTCTCCTCTCGGTAGATCCTCCCCCTCTTTCCCTCGAGATGGCGCAAACAGCGCATGCGACCCCTGCCGAGGTGTGATGGACTGCAGCTCGATGGGTTTCTGGCTAGGCACCTTGCGCGTCTGGCATCGCCGTGATTCCGTGCGATCCATCACAGCGATCAGGAGTCGAACCACGATGGCCAACAGAACCAGCACGAAGGCCGTGCCTGCTAAAGCAAAGGCGGCGAAGCCGTCGAAGGGCAACGCCGCGCCAGCATCTGCACCGGCCAAGCTCGCGGAGCCGCAGGCCGCAAAGCCGGCAGCACCGGTAACAGTTACGCTGAAGCACCTAGCGGCAGGGATCAGCGAGCAGCACGGGCTACCGAAGGCACAGGCGGAGGCGGTCCTGGCCGGGGTGTTCGAGGCCGTGACCGCCCGCCTCAAGGCGGGGGAACGGGTGCGGATCGGCGGCTTCGGCCTGATCGAGGTCAAGGACCGGCCTGCCCGCATGGGGCGCAATCCCGCAACCGGTGAGGCCATCCAGATCGCTGCGAGCCGCAAGCTCGCATTTCGCGCCGCAAAGGAGCTAAAGGCAGCGGTCTGACGTCACATGGTCAAGTCCTGGGTGTAAGTCAGCGGTGGGTCTCGACGCTGATCAGCGCCGTAACACCCTGGATGTTCGCATTTTCCCTGAGTCCGGTATCTGCGTTGACTGACAGGTTGGAGGAGGTTTGGCGGCGTGCCGCCATCCTAACTTCGGCGCTGGAACGGATGGTGGAGCCGGACGCGTTCTGCAGCCCGGGGCTGGACCGGCGCCAGATACTCTAGGCGGTGAAGGGGCTGGCCAACGCCGTGCTGCCGCTATTTGCCGCGGCAGATGCGGGGCTGCGAACGATGCCGGAGATCGTGGAGCGCCCTGCCCCGCTTGTTCCTATGAAGGAGGGCTGCGAGGTGGTCGAGGACTACGGCAGCACCGGCCTGAGCCTGCGGCAGCACCCCGTTGCTTTCCTCCGTGAGGACCTGCGCCGCCAGGGCGTGGTGGCTTGTGCCGATCTCATGCACCCGCGCGACGGCCGGCGCGTGACCGTGCCCGGCATCGTGCTAGTGCGGCGAAAGCCCGGTTCAGCCAAGGGTGTCATGTTCATCACCTTGGATGACGAGACGGGTGTGACGAATCTGGTGCTCTGGCCGGACCGCTATGTAGCGCAGGGCCGGCTCGTACTGTCAGCTACCATGCTGGCCTGTCATGGCAAGGTGCAGCGGGAGGGCGACGTAATCCATATCATCGCCGACAGATTGGAGGATCTGTCGGGATTGCTGCGCCGTGTTGGCGAGCAAGGTGGAGCGGTCTCCGTCGGTGCCCCAATTGGCTGTGAGCAGCGGCACTAATTCTACCCCATAGGCGCCGACTCGAGATTTCTGCTGGTGCTGTCAGTTCTAGATACGGCACGAACCGTAGCGCGATTGCCGCGCAACAAGCCGGACCTGGTCGTCGCGGCAGGGTGCATAACGGCGCTGGCGTCGAGTCGTGACAACGTCTCCGTCGTGCAGGCCCGTCACCAGGCTATGACTCGGTCGTGCCGACGCAAATGATGCTCCGCTATACCCCAATGCAAATGTCCAGCGCCTTCACGACGCCGCACCTTGAGGGCCGTAATCGCGTCGAGCGTGAGCAATGTCCAAGTTTGCTAAACTGCCAACTTGCGACGTTCCTGTACGGGTGGGCGTGAGGGATACAGCGTGAGGCCTTTACGGTCGTCCAGTTCCACATGCGCTTCCGGATACACTGATAGGGCGAGCTGAAGGGAAGGCTGAACGTCACGTCGAAAGAACCTAATCTGCTTATACTCATGTCCGAACTGGTTTTTCAGGGCCGGCCAGCTGATTTCGACGGGCGAACCGAGCACATGCAGCCGATAAGCCAGCCAAACATAAAGGTCTATAGCAAGTGATCGGCTGGAGATCTCACGAATTGCTGCTTCTCGTAGCGGTAAGGGGTGATCGATCAGGGACTGGTAGAAACCTTCGTCAAGCCTGACTCGCTCCTGCCAGAGCTGTTGCTGGTCATCATCTGGGCCGGTCAGGAGTATGGCGTCCCGAACGAAGGCGCCATTGCTCGAGTGTTCGAGGTTCCCCTTGCGGGTGAAGAAGGTCAACCTGCACCTGCTAATGCGGTGAGCTTGCTCGCGGACAATTTTGTAAGTGTTGCCGCCAATCGGAATGTTCATGGCTCGCAGCCAGGCGTTCATGGACGCGCCGAGGCTGACGTCACGGCTGCGGGTTTTCACGGCTTCGGTCTGGAGATAGAGCAAGATAAGCCGAGCGATGGAGCCATACGGGATTCCAACTGGCTGTTTATTAATGTCGAGCCCGCTTTCGATGAGCAGCTTTACGGATGCCCCTTCTCTCTCCCAGACGGCATCATTGGTCTTCTTGTGCGGGAGCGCAGCCATGGCGAAACCAGCATGGGCTATATCGATGCGCCCATGCTCGTCGCTGAGCACGCCGTGAGCTGCCTCAAGGCAGCGTCGTTGGGACTTAGCCCATGGCACGATCGTGCGCGCCTCTTGAAGGCCATGTCTCGCAAGCAGGTCGTGTATTTCGCCCATGTCCACTATGAGGCAGCAAACTTACCCACCGCGTCAACTTGGACTCTGCTCACGCAAGCTATTTGAAGGATATTAGAGTCTTTATTAGCAAGTGTGTGTGGAGTCCAGGGGATAACCATGGCTTGCGTGAGTAGAATCCAACGGCTTGGCGTGAGTGGTGTCCAAGCGGTGGTGTGGACGAATCTTCTTGGGGTGACTCGGGCTCGGGTACCTTCGGCCAACCTGAAAGCGTGCTTGTTTGCACGTGAGAAGAGTCCAAGGTGTGTGAGTAGAGTCCAAATGGTCCTTGTCTCTCTAGTTACATCGCCGGAGAGACCACGGTCAGCGCGTTAGCCAGGTCTTCGGTGCCCACGGAAATTCGGGATCGATGATCAGACGTGAGCAGAGTCCAACCTAACACCGTGAGTGAAGTCCAAGTGGATCGTAATCATCCTTGACAACTAGCATCTGTCGTGAAGCGTGCCTCTTCCCACGCCAGCAAGACGTGACCCCCAGCTTTCTCCGTGAACTGCTACGCTTCGAGTCAAGCAATACGCTAGACATCCTACGTCAATACGCATTACGTCCCGCTTAGTTTGGGATGAGGCATGCAGTATGACGATCATCACAATCGCTAGTTCGAAAGGGGGGCCGGGCAAGACGACGCTGGCCCAGCTCATTATCGGAAGCTTGGCTGCCGACGACGTCACCGTTGTAGCCCTTGATGCGGACCCAACGGGCGGTCTGTCCCGCTGGGTGAGCCGCATTTACGAGGGTCGGAGCTTCGCGAGCCATCACGAGCCAGAGGAATCCAGGCTGGCCCACTTGATCCATAGGGTGGCGCAGGAGGTTGATGTGGTCGTTGTTGATACGGCCGGCTTCGGTAACCGCGCTGCAACTGTGGCGATGACGGCGGCTGATGTTGTGCTGATTCCGATGGTTCCGGGCGAAGGGGATATCACTGAGGCCGCTCGTACCATTGACCTGGTCGCGGGGGTTGCGAGCGCGGCGCGACGCGACATCCCTGCCCGGGTCGTGCTGAACAGGGTGCGTTCCGCCACTGCCTTGACGAGGCACGCCCTGGTAGAGGCGGCGACGCTGCCGAGGCTGACCGCGGGTCTCTCTGACCTCGTAGCTTATGGCGAGATGGGTTTTTCCGGTCGTATGCCCGGTGGCAAGGCCGGAGCTGAGACCACAGCACTGTTAGCTGAACTTCGCAGTCTGGGCTGGTTGCCTGACGCAGGACGCATGACGCAGGACATCAATACGCAATACACTAGCACGTCGGGGACGCCTTGATGAAAGGGCTCAAGAGCACCCGAGGCGCCCCTGCCCTCTCCCCTGCCGAGATGTTGCAGGCAGCGGGTTCTGCTGCTCCAGAGCAGCCACCTGCGATCGCACACGCGGTTGGTTCTGACAGGTCGGCGATGCTTTCTGTGCGCCTCACCGAGGCTACTCTTGATGCACTGGCTGACCATGCGCTGAGCCGAGGCGCGACCCAGCGTCGGATCATTGCCGAGGCACTAGCGGCCAAGGGGATCAAGGTGTCGCCGCGCGACCTGGAGGATCGCCCGCTGCCACGCCGGCGGGGCACAGCAGTGGGATGAAGAAATACGCTGGCGTCAAGACGAAAGCGTCTTGACGCCTTACATCAGTCTTGGGTTGCCACAGCGGTGCAGTCGGACCGCAACCGGTGTGTTGCTGAGGGCATTGGATGCTAAAGGAATGCTCGCCACCAAGTCCCCACCGTCATGCATACAGCGTCATGCGGGTGTCGTATTGTGTATTGCGTCATTCATGTAGCAGGCTGCTTCCATTAAGGTGCCCTGCCCTATGCTCACATGCGCTCGTCGCGGTTTGGCCGAAGGCGATGACCCTATCGAGGCCGGCATGAAATAAGTGTGTTGCGTCATACGTAGTGCGTCCTGCGTATTGCGTATTG
>JAABUW010008466.1_pt1 | contig 12003 bp, 16 predicted proteins | sample 5560081 | NCBI WGS metagenome assembly JAABUW01 (sample SAMN10711882, study PRJNA513363) | rock metagenome | isolation source: Antarctica rocks | place: Antarctica: Victoria Land, Knobhead sud | reverse complement strand
CTGCCCATGTCAGAGGCGAAACCAGCACGATAAAGTTCGCTAAATACCTGGTCGGATCCTTGTTGATCTGTTGCACAATAGAGCTGCTGCAAACACTCGCCAAGACCGGTCTAAACATCTGGTACGAGGTCGACCGTGACTGATCACCACAAATGCGAGCTCTGCTTGCTGTGAAGTGCGAAAAACTACTGTGTAAATTCAAAGGCAACAGCGACAACATCGCTTTTGCTGTCATGTGAACGCTGCGCTACACTGCTGTACGCCTGTCCAAGAGATGAGAACCGAGTCTGCATGCAGCTTCAGACCAGCATAAGTAGCGTCAGCTGGGGGCTCATGGTAAGACCTGCTGTTGACTTCTTCGTCGGTTTCTGGCATGTACAACGATGGTAAAGATGGTATGCTTAGCGTGTTTGCCCTAAAAGTTTTACGGGTCATGTTGCTTGCAGTATTCAGAACCCCTGCGAGTTTGTACGCAGCAGACAACCTTATACCATGCACCCCTCATGCGAACGTCGACAGCACGCCATCTGTCGTCATATGCATCGACCTTCAAGCATGGTCCCAAAGTCCGCTGTCGGTGTGTGGGCACAGCAACACTAGAGGCCAGTATCAACCAGTCAGCGTTGGAAAGCACTGCATTGCAACAAAATCCCCAAAGCAAACCTACAGCTCAGAACAGTGATATGCACCGGCTTGTGCCAGCGCTCACTGAGAGAACACTGACTTTCTTAGAGTCACTGCAGATCAGGCAAGCAGTTGTCCCATACCTGGCAAGACTCAAGTTGTATACATGCTTTCAATGCACCATGTCATTGTCAGCATTACTCATGGTCTGTGCTGCTGCTCTGGCAGGAACTTTGCTTTGATTGAAGAGCAAAATGTGAGCTTCAAGCCTGGGCTGAATGTCATCACAGGAGAGAGTGGAGCTGGCAAGTCTGTTCTAGTGGAAGCCCTTGGCCAGGTACACAATACCCAGTGGATTACTTCAATGCTGCTATTCATGCTAGCTTGCACTGATGCACGGACGCATGGAAGCACACCTGCCACACAGTCCGTTCTGCTCCTGATGTTTTGTACTGTATGCCATGAGACACTGCCATCAATCTGCCCATTGCTGTGCAAGTGCTGACGCATAGACCGCCAGGCATGATCCTGAATGCTTACAGGTGTTTGGGATGCCAGCAAGTGACAACTGTGTGAGGCCCCCAGCCACAACAGCATCTGTTGAAGCACATCTTCACCTGTCTGCGGCTCATCAGGTATATCAGCTTGCCCTTCATCCTGCGTACTATTGACAAATGTTTGATGGTGTGAATCATTCTCCCTGAGAGTCTGACATACATGTTGACAACCTCTTGGGGCTAAGTCCAAGGCCCTACTCCTGCAGGGAAGCATTGACTTTCAAATCTTGCAGACAATTGCATTACTTGCCTGTCATCTTGCGACCTGCCCATCATTGCTGCTTACTGGTTGATCATCAGGTCCTGGCTGCTGGTGAGGGCAAGTGCATCAATGCATGCGGCAGCTCTGTAGCCTTTCCTGTCTCCTCTGTCTGTGAACGCACAATGATGCTTGCAGGGCCTTCTTTCATTGACGCTCCTGCTTCACCTGTAAGCTCTGTAGCACACATGAAACCTGCATTGATGTCCGCATGATATCCCTGATTGGTCATGACCCCTTGCGCTCAGCTGGTACTTCATAGTTTCAACTCTTGGATGATTCTTGTGGGAGTAGCTCAGTGATGCGGCTCAGAGAAACACACAATTCAACTTATGCTATATGCTAGGGTACTTGGTATCATCGACAGGGAGGTCTTGTGTCAAAATGTTGCTGTACATGCAAGTCTTGATAGTTTGCACCTAACAACTTCTCAGGATTCCAGCTAGAAAACATGTAGAACAGAAGAGCTCTGTCCTTGTCAAGCCAGCTACCTACACTGAGTTGTAATCAGGACTGCATGTATGTGCCCCTTAGAGGCTTGATGGGTATCGTGAACCAGGCAGCTGACAAAAGTGTTGATGATGCATGCAGGCCGCCCTGCCAAAGCTGCTGGCTAGCCTGGGGCTTCCCGCAACAGCCCCTTCCTCCTCATCATCCCTCCTTCCGGCAACAACCCATTCCTCCTCATCATCTCTCCCACTCGCAAACCAATTAGTTCTGAGGCGGGAGATTAGCACAGTGGACACGTCAGTGCGTAGCCGGTATTGCCTTCCTCACTGCCTATTCTGTCATGTGTTGCAGTTCAGCACTCCTGCAACAAGTGAACGACTTGTATGAGCACAGTCCAGAAAAACACCTCGTATGGGATCAAGCTTATCACTCAGAATCACGATTTATCACTCAGGATCACGATTATCATCCCGGATTATGATTATCACTCAGGATCATATGTTCTGACCTTGGTGACATCATGCGTCTGCCGAGTGATTGAGAGGATGTGCAAAAAATGACAATGCAGCAACAGGAGAAGAAGCATCAACAATGGATGTGCTGCAGGTGCTATGTGAATGGGACAGCTACATCCTTGAGAGTGCTCAGAGAGCTCAGAGCTGCTCTTGTAGATGTCAACGGTCAACATGCTGCCCTTTCAATCAGGTATGCTCATCTTTGCTGCCTGCTTTTGCGTATACAACACACTGGCTTGTGTTGCTAAGCAGGCTGTGCGCTCTGTGTCACTGTACCCCGATTCATTTTCAAGTCACAGCAGCAGCAGGATCAAGCAATTCTTGACTGATTGTTGCTGCTGCTGCTGCTGCCATGGCAATGCCTGCTGATACTTTATATATCTATTTCTGACAGGCCCATTGTACATGGCACACCCTGATGGTTGCCGGCATGACTTACACTCCAGCTGAGGCTGAGGCCGTATACTGTGAAGGAGCCATCTCCGCTTGTGATGCCTGCTGATACTTGCGACGCTGATGTTCATTGTGATTGCTATACATCATGTCTCATGTGCTGCTGTGAGGACTGATGCTGACTGAACTGGTACACAGACCTTTTGATGCTGACTGTACTGTTACACACATTTGTCGATGCTGACTGTGCTGTTACACACATTTGATGATGCTGCCTGTACTGTGACACACTTATTGACGCTGACTGTACTGTTACACACACTTGTTGGTGCTGACTGTACTATTACACAGACATGTTGATGCTGAGTGTACTATTACACAGATATGTTGATGCAGGGACAGTGTAACACAGACTTGTTGATGCTGACTGTACTATAACAAAGACTAGTTGATGCAGGGACAGTGTGACACAGACTTGTTGATGCTGACTGTACCGTTACACAGACATGTTGATGCAGGGACAGTGTGACGCAGATTGCCATGCTGGACCGCATTGCTGGAACCACCAGTCAAGCTGCTGCCTTTGGTGGTAGCCTACACACTCTCAGACAGATGGAGCAACAGCTGGCAGACATTGCCTCCCTGGGCAATGAAGAAGAGCGGAGCGAGATCCAGCAGATGATCCAAGAGGTGACAGAATCTTATGTCTGCAAATTGCAATCAGTCTATACAGTAATCACATAATTCACATATGCCTGTCCAGGCTGCATTGGGGGAAAAAGCAGTCAATTCACACTGCGCACAAACATTCTAACAGGAGGGTTGTGTACAAATGTACATGTGGATATGAACATCAGTAGTGAGCTGTTTACGAGGATAAGCTGCTTGCAGGTTCACCGCTCGAAACTGGAGGAAGGTGAAGAGCGGTTTTTGAGAGCAAGGCTGAGACAGCTGGAGTCAAGGCGGTCTTCAGTGGAGAGAGCAGGGCTGGTACACCTGGGGGTGTCAGGGGAAGGGGGTGTGGGTGGGGTTGTGGAGGCCCTGCGCACCCTGGAGGGCCATGTGGATGCCATACTGACCCAAGAAGAGGCACACACTCAACTCAGCACAACAGGTCAGCAACCTTGTGGTGACTCTTGAACATGCAGTCCATCTGGAACTGCAACAATTACTGCTGTCAACATTCCTGTTGTGGTATCTGGTTTGGAAGATCAGATGCAGCTTCGCACTCCAAGGTTGACTTGAACTCTAGCACAAACAATTCAGCTGGCTGTCACAGCGCAGCACAGCCTCGCTGCGAGTCCTTCCCTGAGTTTGAAGGATTGTCTGTCAGCGGCAAACCAACCACATCACCTATCAAATTATACTAATTTCATCAAACATACTAAATCTACCAACTATACCTACTGTTTCTGCTGGCAGTATATCAACCCAGAAGCAGCTTGTGCAGCAGTTCCCAATCGCGAGTATAGCAGTCCTTTGCAGGACAAGGAAATGATTTAGAAGAGGATGCTGAGGTGTCTACATCTGGCAACGATGATGAAGATGGTGACTCAGCAGCGAGCATAGCTGACATGGATGAGGCTCTGAGTGCTCTTGAGCAGGCTCGCATACTGGTCAAAAGCGCAGCCGGCAAGGTCAGTCAACAGTATCTTGCTTGGCTCTGACAGCAAGACAGCTTTGTACATGCAAATGGCCAATCCATATTGGGACATGCTTTGAAGAACCTTTCATTCCAAACTCAAAGTATGTGCATGTTTGTGTGCGTGCATATGGGTTGTTCTTATGGGCATGTCTGTCAGCATGCATGTATGCATGTGGGCTATTTGATTTGAGCCTCCTAGTGCTCAGCCTCGGTGAGCTGGCTTGGGCCTGTAAGTCTCTCTCTGCATTGTCTGGGATATTGTGTGGTGGACACATGCTGTGTGGTAGACACGTGTCGTGGGGCAGACAAAAGCTGTGAGTTGGACAAACGCTGTGTGGTAGTTAAAAGCTGTGGAGTATGCAAAACTGTAGAGGAGACAAAACTAGGATCCTGCAACAATGCCCTCGCCCTGGGCTGACATTTTCAGTTGCAATGACAGTTGATTGGATCTAAGAGGCAGCCGTATGTGCAGTCTTGTGACATGTCATACACAATGGTGTCCTCACATCTCAAGACCAAAGGATCGCATATGAATCCACTCCAGATGAGCATGCATGAACATGCATCAAAATGCACTTATTGTAGATTCTGAGAAATGTCATTGCATGCAAGATTGCGTCCATGTTACTGACTGTCAGGTGCTGTCTTGCCTGCGTGCTGCTGAAAATTCCAGCGTGCATGACGCACACCTATCAGCTCTGCTGCTGTTAAGCTTGTGAACAGTGCTATGCCGGTGCATGTCTCTTGGCTTTTCTTTCCTTTGTCCCCCTTCCTTTTCTGCATGGCTGCACAGTTAAGTTTACCTTCCTACAGCTTGACAGAGTCCAATCCAGCCTCAGAACCCCCTATGGCTACCTTGTTACGGCATGCAAGTTGCGGTGTATACGAGTAAGCACGGATACCTTCAGCAGGAACACAACAAATTGCCCCTCCAATTACCTTGTTACGGCATGCAGGTTGGGGCGTATGCGCGTAAGCACCGGTACCTTCAGCAGGAACACGATGAAGCCCAGCAGCGCTTGCATCAGGTGGAGCGCCTGCTGAAGCAGTTTGACTGTTCCTCTTCCCAAGAGCTACTCACAGCGGTAGCTGAAGCTGAAGCTGACCTTGACATGTGGTACCAGATGGAAGGTGAGACAGCAATCATTAGTGATCTGCTGCTCCCTCCTTGATACCAACTTCATTAGTTTTGTGCATTGCCTTGTGGGTGGGTGATGCAAAGAGGACTTGCAAGTTATTGGACCTCGCTTGCTGAGCAATGAGCGTGCTGGGTTGCTCAGTAGAGGCTGCGTTCTGGTGTCGGTCATTGACACCAGCTGCCCAGTGGGACTGCCTGTTGGTCAATTGCTCAAGGAGCTGTGCATTGCATCTGCCTACTGACTGAGGCCGCCCATTGACCTCTGCCTCAGGGTTTGTCAGTTGACACATTGAACTTTGATACTTCCTGTGAGCTGCTCGCTCTGCTAGGCTCAGTTGGCAAGCCATCAGCCTCCAAATCATCATGCAGCACAACAAGAGAGCCTGCATCATGATGTGCATACCAGATTTGGGCCAGCGTTTGCAGCATGCAGGTAAGTACAGCAGACGTGCAAGTCACCAGTCGAGTATGTCTGCATGGATCCTTATACTTGGTTTGTGCTGACAGGGCAAGAGGAAGAGCTACAAGAGCAGGTGGCAACACAGCAGCAGCATCTACAGGAAGCTGCCGTGCAGCTGAGCTTGCGGCGGCAAGCAGCTGGTGGGAAGCTGAAGGCAGCCGTGGAGAAGTGCCTGGCTGAGCTGGCAATGCAAGACAGCCAGTTTGATGTGGACCTCACTTGGCCTGAAGCCCAGCAGGCAAGCACTGCATGGCTGCACACCTCAAGCAAAGTTTGACAGAGGTTTTAGTGTAGCCATTGATTGTGGTCTGGCATCATACAGCAGTTGCAGTGCAAGAACTCTGAATGCAGCCATCAGTCATGATTGCATCAAACACCAGTTGCAGTACAGGAATACTGAGTGCAGCCATCAGTCATGATGGCGTCAAACACTAGTTGCAGTGCAGGAATACTGAATGTAGCCATCAGTCATGATTGCATCAGACACCAGATGGCATGAACAGACAATACCTAGACAGTATCAAGGCTAGAAGCATCAGGTGCTCAACTGCTACCAGATGCTGTGGGGCTCTCCGTGGCCTAATGTAAACACCAAAGTATAGTGCAAAAAGAAGATTATTGGTTTTGTGTTTGAAGAATGGAAAACAGATGGTAGCACCCATTTGCGTCCCATGTCTGCAGGACGCAGGGCTATACATGCCAGAGGAGGTATGCAGGCAGGCAGGCAAGGGGGGTGACGCCACCTACGCTGTCACCCCAACAGGGCTAGACCAGGTCCAGTTCCTGCTAGGGGCGGGCCCGGGAGAGCCCCTGAGGCCTCTGTCTGACGTTGCTTCTGGGGGTGAAAGCGCGCGCATCATGCTGGCCCTGAAGGCTGCACCTGTTGCTGCTGTTGACATCAGTCATCAAGCCAATGGATCAGCTCCTGACGTGTTCCCAGGTGCGTGCAAGCATGACAAGCAAAGCTGCTCGGCCAGTGAGTGTTGAGGCTTGGCAGGTGTACGCGCAGCTGAAGATGAGTAAGGATTCGCTGTTCAGAGTTCAAGGATTTGCTGTTGAAAGTATAAGCTGGCAACAGGAGTATGTCACGATGGACAGCATACTGCATATCAGCTGTCAGTCTGCGCGACTATTTGGGGTGCATGCAGCAACTGTGTTCTTTGATGTTGGCTGCACTTTGTGAGTGTACATCTGCTGCACACTGTGACATGGACAAGTCCACTGCACTTCTGTCATCAACAAACTGCCGTGCTGTTGAAGTCAGCAGACAACAAAAGAGCGCACATAGCTCTGAAAGGAGGTTTTGTGTGAGCTGTGAGGCACCATCAGCCCTGCACATTCAGCCCTGCTGCAGATTTTATCAACATAATTCGTGGTCTTGCCTGATATGCTGCATTGCTGATATGCTGGTATGCTGAAAAGTCACATTCACAGTAATTACTGATCAGCATTGCTGTCCAAAATCTGGCGCCCAGCAATGTGCACATGCCTTTCAGATGACGTGGCCACCATGGCTCCTCCCCTGATGATCCTGGATGAGCTGGATTCTGGAGTGGGAGCCAGGTTAGGCAAGTCCATTGGCCGCTTGCTCAGGAGAATGGGGGGCCCTCAGCTCAGCACTCAACAACTCAATAGCCACCAGCTGAGCCTTCAGTCTGAGCTCAGCCAGCAACATCAGCTCGGTGCTCAGCAGCAGTCAAATCTACAGCCTGAGCCTGAGCGCGCGATTCAGCATCAGCTTGCAAGCACCTCACAGATTTTGTGTGTGTCTCATTTGCCGCAGGCAAGTACTTGTTTCTGCATGCTTTGCATTTGCTAAACCCTCACATCATCAGCAGGTCCGCGTTCCTGACATCCTACACAGTTTGCATGCACGTGTGACTACCGTATGATAGTTCACAGCTTCAGCTTGCATGCATGCATGACTCTTGCATGGCGGTTCATAGCTTCAGCTTGCATCCTAGACTTCGCATTACAACTTCAGTGCCAGGTTTTTTCATGTTCCCATGAAGCACCCTTTGAGAAGCATGCTCAGCAGTTCCATAACAACAGTATGATGGACAGCATTTGTGTGGTATGTGCATACGTCTGTGTGAGACGCATTGCTTGGTGCAGGTTGCAGCATACGCAGATCACCATCTTTGTGTGAGGAAGACTACAGACTTAGATGGCCGGGTGCACACACACATTGCCATTCTTGAAAGCCATCATGACAGAGCACAGGAGGTTGCAGCAATGTTGGGTATGTCTTCTTGTGTACTCAGTAGCTGTCATGCAGATATGCCCATCTTCACCCTGATGTTTTGTTCATTCAACGCATTCAGTGCATTGAGTGCATTCAGTGTAGTTGCTTGCAAGCAGCACGTAAACGTCTGCAGGTGGCATGTGGTCGAATTGCCGGGCTTATGTACTGAACTTCATGGCACAATGTTTCATGCATATGTTATCTAATGTGATCTACATGTTATCTATGTAATATGTAATGTGTAATGTATAATATATAATATGTAATCTATATGTTATCTTTTATGGCTGCAGGTCTTGGGCATGTTGAAGCTTTGAGCTTGCTGGAAGCTGCTCAGGCTGACATGTAACTTGTAAAGCAGCGTGTGCAACAGAGGCTGCTTGAGACAGAGGGTGTTGTGTGGCATGCACAGATGCGGCTAAACACTTTGCGTCAAACGTGTGTCTATCTGGGAAATGGCAATTCAGGCAACTTGGCATGAGGCAGATGGGATCATCGATTCTTGAAGAACTTGACTTTTCATTCGAACGTATAGGTGAACCAGTTGAATTGGTGGGCTGTGAGATTGTAGTGAGTAGCTTGTATTAGATCCCGAAGATAGTAGATTTTATCTTTAGAAAGCAATGCAGGCTTGGTTAGTGTGCGCTCCATGATAATGAACGCTGGTGAGGTACTGTCATTGTCCAGTTCGTGTTATAAAGGAGTTTTCGTGTGTCTGTCTTGCCAATGGAATCAGTGTTGGAAAATCGCGACACCCTACAACACGCAGCTGCAGATTAGTGTGTCCCTGGGAAAGTGTATGTGAGATCCAACCGCAGCTGCAATGGGGCAGTTTTAGACGGCAGCATGCAACGCGGCCCTCGAATCCAAAACGCCCTTACAGTGACGTCAGTCAGCTCTGACTTCTCCAGGCTCAGGTCGCACGCCTCATAAAATAAGCGTATCGTCGGCAAGGCCAACAAGCGTGGCTAGCAACAAGTTTGTCTTTGTTAGGCAAGCGACTTTGTACAGCTTGTTTGTGCAAGACCTTGTCGGACACCTGATCGTTTTGGGTATCACTCTTACTCAGGCTCGTGGGCCAATCAGCTGTGTTTTGTCAGGGTGTGTGGGAGGTGCCGCTTTGACGCTATAAGCTGCTTCTCTACACGGCCCATTGGAACAACCTGCCAGGTGTCAGAACTGGACTGCACAAGTCATGCAAGTCAACATAGGCTCTGCCCTGGCAGGAGCTGCACAGCTTTTCTTGTCCCCTGCTACCTCACAACTCAGCAGCACCTCATGGATAGCGCATACAAGGTACTGTTGCAGCCTGCTCTGCATATGCCTGAATATCTGCGATACAAGATGAGCAGCGGATCAACTTCCTTAAGTAATACCATACATTGGTTGAGCCTTGACATATTTTGAGCTTATGATCCGCCATGCTGCAGGGGCTCACAGCGCTCGAAATGTGCAGCAATTGTGGCCTGCACTGCTGCAGCAGCTGGCTGCAGTTTGGAGACTGCGGCAAAGGAAATCTTCAAAGGAGCGCCAATTGGCAGCGTTTGCAGTCCACCACACACATCACACTTCACGCGCAGAGCAGTTGCACCTGCTCACTGTATAGCCCCAAGCAAGACCCGCAGGTAGTCGCTGACATCTGGATGGTTGAATTGCTGTACAGCTGACAGCAGCAGCTTTCATCTGGGCAGTCATTGTGTGCACAGCAGTATTGTCATATTTACAGGGAAATACTCATACGCACAAGGCTAGTAGTATTGGGGTTGCTTTTCTGTCGAAGGTGCAATCAGCCATTAACTCCTTGTTTGCCTAGGGTCTGGTCAGCCTGCCCAGGCTATCAACCATGCAGCTGTTGACCGAGCACGCCTTTCTCTGCAGGCGACGGCGTCCTTTTGGTGGTGGCGATCCCGGGGACCATGATGAGGATTTTGGGATCCCAGGAGGCAATGATGGTGACAGCGGGTCCACAGGAGGTGGGGGTGGGGGAGATTGGGGATCTGATGGTGGTGAGGAGGGTGGCTACTTTGGTGACCTCATGGGAGCGCTGTGGCTGTGGCGAGCGCTGTGTGTTTGCAGCGTCCTGCAGGTGACGTGTCAGACTAGCACTTTCAAGTTTTGCCTTCAGCATTGCATAGGTGGCTGTCTGTTTTGCTCATGCTATGTGTCATGTGCAGGTGATTCATTTCATGCTGCTGGCACAGCACAAGCAGCATCACCCTGCTTTTGCAACAGTCAGCCAGTCCTTTTTCAGCTCTGGTGTCCGCGTACAGCCAGCTGGGGCATCAGGTTGATTGTGAATCTCACCGACAGCTGTAGGAACTCCAGGGTCAGCATTCCTGCTGTGAACATGTAGCAGTAAAGACAGGCATGCAGTGATGCCTGCATAGAGGCATTGCATGTAGTGCTCAGCTTGTACATTGCTAAATTGTATGTAGACTAGATGTTGTAGAAGTAGCAAGATAGATCAGGTGATTACTTCGTGACTGTACCAGACAGACAGCTGTTGAAGGATGAATAATTCCTGCTGATGACATTAGGCAATTGCAAACGAGTGATTCCTGCTGATGACGTTGGGCAGCGGCACATGAGTGATTTTGTCACGCTTGATTTTTCCATGCTGGACTTACCATCATGGAAACATGATGTTTAAAGTGCTCGTGTATAGGAGGACCTGTCACATGACAAGCCAGACTTGCGTACTTGGATCAGCAACCCTGTTTTGTAGCTGATGTGCAATACCATGATTACACAAGAGAATACTCTAGATCTGCCAGATCTGCCCTACAGCTAGGGAAGCGTGGTGCATGCAGCGTAACACAAGGTTCTGGCATTCAACGACAAAGCAAAATCAATAGCTATAGATGCTCAAAGGTTTTGCAACCCGCAAAACCACGGTTCATTCAATAAACAGTAACAGAGGCCTGAACTAAATGGGTCACGATCTCTTCTTGGTCGGTGGGCCTCCTGAAGATGTGGTCTTTCGCTTCTGCAGAAAGCAAATAGTTGATTAAATGCTCGCACAGACAGCAGCGATGCTGCCGCCTACCAAGTGTAACTGAGCACTATGGGCAAGGTCAAGACAAGAAGCTCAAAATGCTTCATGCTCTCTTTCCAAAAGCATTAGCAACACAGCCTTGGAACACAAGAGTTGCGGCAACTGTCGAAGCTGTCACACAACATACAGCATGACTGGAACCTCGGAAGCAGAAACAACTGGATGGAGCATGTGGTCCTCAAACACAAAACAAGATAGCCAAGCACGCAAGAAAAGAGCAAATGAGGACAAAGGGGAAGCTGGGCTACAGACTGTGGACCTCAGACGCAAATCAAGGTAACTGAGCACACAACAAAGAGCAAAATCAGGATAAGGGGGAAGCTGGACCACCTTTGTGGAGCCACCTCCAGCGCCACCAGAAGAGTCAGTAACTCTGCTGCCGCTGGTCTTCTTAGTGCTCTTCTTCCTCTCCTCCCGTTCCGCTGCCTCTACTTCTTCGTTCTCCTTCTCCACAAGTCGGATCAGGGTGTCACATCTTCTTGCCAGTTCCTGAATTGAAACCCAAGACACTCAGCAGCACAAATTGCAGTACTAGAAATATGCATGGTGTGTGAAGGAGACAACTTGCAGAGGCACCACACACAGCACAGATTGGTTGGGCAGAATGAGGCAGTCAATGAGTTGGGGTCTGATGTATGCAACAGCAAATAGGTAGTGTGGGA
>JAABUW010008457.1_pt1 | contig 12012 bp, 12 predicted proteins | sample 5560081 | NCBI WGS metagenome assembly JAABUW01 (sample SAMN10711882, study PRJNA513363) | rock metagenome | isolation source: Antarctica rocks | place: Antarctica: Victoria Land, Knobhead sud | reverse complement strand
CGGAAAGTGATTTAAGTATCGATGATGGCAGGTTGATTGGATTCTGCGAGTCGTCTATCAGTATTATGGTACGACGAGGCGCTTAAGGGTGATTAAATACCACGAGTACCTCTGACACTTGCACGAGGTCTGCCGTGGGCGTGGCGGAGACGGCACAGTATAAGCTGGAAAGACTCGCCAGTACACCACGCTTCCTCTCCTTCTTCCCCTTCCCGCCATCGCCCACGAAAGCGAGCGGTACAGCTGCCCCTTGAGGGTGCTGACATGCTGCACACCCGTTCAGCTAATCGAATATCTGGCTCTTACAGGTACAAACTCTCTATACTCCAGCATCTTGCGGTTCGAATGATTCTGCCTTAGTTTGCACGTGTTCGCGACTCTCCTCCCTCGCTAGTACTGGCATTCGGTTGTCGCTCATCGCCTCAAACAACCCAAGTCCTTTCTCTGGCCCAAAGACGTACTCTAGCGCCACCAATATAGCTGCATTATACGGTGCGTTGAGATCCGGTAGCCTGTGCCATTTCTCGGACCGCAGACAGCGGCTAATCGCCAGTCCTAGGGTTGGCTGTGTCCAGGAGGTTTGATCGCGAGCCTGCGAATGCCGAATCTGCGATTGGTCCCAAAATCCGCGCGGGGGTGTTTGATGCTTGATGTGAGGCTGTGAGGCCCTGAGTTGAGGGTTGAGACTCGGAGAGCGCGAAGTGGAGGAGGGGGAGAATGAGGAAGACGTGCATGGTGCTCGAGCCCGATGGTGTAGTGAAGGAGTGGTGTTGCTTGAGCAGGCTGGTGCCAGGAAAGTGCGCAATGGTGGAGAGGAACGATTGCGACATTGCTCACGTGCCTGGTGACGGGTGGCAGTACTCATCGTTCTCGCCGTCAGTGATCAAAAGCGTAGCAAACACAGCGCTGCTCGCGCTTGCCACAGCCGGTCAGGGAGCGCGAGATCGCGCGATGAAAGACGGTGCTCATCACCTTCGCTCACATCCTATCTGTCGTGACCTACGGTGCCGGGTAGAGGGGCCAGCAAGAGTCCCAGACCCGGCAACAACACATGGAGTCGAACAGAAGTCAGAAGCAAGGCAGGTGGATCTTGAGTGCCGGGAAGTTCCGTCCCTTCATCCTCCTCTTGCTCTTCCTCAAGTCGCCCTCATCACGCTACAAGAACTCATCCCATCAAATCACTAAAAGCGCGCCGTCGGGATTCCGCCTGCTGCAACTCATGCCGTCGTTGCTCCAACTGCACAGCACGATACTCGCCATCCAGACATTGCAGTTCGAACTCGAGACCTTCGATGGGCATCTGTTCCAGATCACGTCGCGATGTTAACCTCAGTCCCAGCCAGTCGTCATTCCGGGGTAAACGGCGTCGCTTGATGTGGTCGATTAGGTCTTTACGTCGGAGATCGATCTGTGATGTCTTGGTGGCCTACCATCTGCAGTCGAGAAGAGTTAAAGTGGGAAGTAGCGTAATGCAGGATTCGGTTAAGCAGATGGTACTGATCTTCTTGGATGCCATCCTGGTGGTGCTGGCGAGTTTTATGAATTGCCTTAAAAGCGGGCAAGCATGCTTGTAACCGCTCACAGTAGTTTGCCTTCGCAGGACTTGGTGGAGGGAGTAGTCGTTGTAACTCCGTCAGTCCTCGAGAGGAGTGGTCTGCTCGGTCTCACAGAGGCTGGAGATGCTGATTTCTAGTCGGGGTTGGTAGCAAGGTCGGCTCAGGTATGTATGTCGGGACACCGCCTGAAGCGATAGTTCGACGTGGCCCACGATCAAGCATCAATTTTGGATTGACAAATTCTGCCCCTGGCTGACTCAAGGAACGGCATATCAGTGCCAAAGGTAAGCGTTTCTCTTACGTTGGAACTCGCCGAGTCGCATAAGCAATTTCCTGTCGAAATCGGGAACACGTTCTCCTGTGCTCTGCGCACCAATCACTGCTTCACCGCTTTGGCTAATTGTGCGACACAATCAAAGACGAGTACTATCACCATGTATATGTTCGCAACGATCATACTCATCGCGAGAGCAAGCGGGAGTAACATATGGATGTGGCCTCGTCGAGCTCTGCAGTATACCAAAGCAATCTTCCGCCCAACACCCGGGCTTGCGACCTCGAGTTCGGCTTCCCGAAGCCAGCAAGCCTCCAGTCGACGTTCCTCGAGCGCCATGCCTTGACTCTCCCGCAAGAACTCACGGAGCGGTGGAACGTGGCACAGCAGGTTGTCATGGTCCTTGGTGAAACAGTCGACGAGAACAGATCCTAGGGTCGCCAGTGTGCGCTCAGTCAAGACGAGTCTGTTGCCGCGGAGTCCGAAGGTACGGGCTTCCAAGGTTTCCGGGTGCATCATGTGATGCACGAACAACATAGTGAAGGCCAGTATCGTGGACTTGGCTAGCATGTATGACCACGCCGTGTATGCGTAGGTGAACAGCAGGACGCAGATGAAGGCTACGTTTCCGAAGACTGTCTCCGCAGCGGCTGGACCTTTTGTCGTGGTTGTTTTGTGCTCGATGGTGGCCAGAAGTCGATCGCTCAGTCGCGCTGCCATCTCGGAAGTTCGAATAGGGATGTGTGTGTGAGCAAGTTGCCGTTCGCGCCCAGGCTGTGGAGTAGTGTAAAGACTCCAGCAGCCAACGGAAAATTCTCTCACCACACCATTCGGTCTGAGGCCAAACTTTGCGTAGCTGACCACTAGAGGGAGTGGCATAGGCCAGGGGTTTGAGAGATTTGCAAGCTTACTTCTGGCCGATATGCTGACCTCTGGCGAACGATCGAGAATACACGTTGAAGCCATGTTTAGGAGATGGAGAATTCCGACCATGGCGGAGCAATCAGCCGCGAGCAAGATCGAAGCGGCCGACAGGTTTATCGAGCCGGGCACTGATTCAGTAAGCGGTGATCAGCCTGCGCCCTTCTAGACATTGTTTATCTATACTCCCGTGGCCTTCCACCATCGTGTCTTCAAGATGCGATACTTGTGTCAGTGACTTTTCTCCACCACCGTGTCTTCAAGATGCGATACTTGTGTCAGTCTCTTTCTCCTCCATCGCAGTACAAACGCTTATCAAGACCCTTCAAGTAGATCACACAACCCACCCCAACAGCGCACTCAACACTGAACCAACTTAGGTGGGTCCAAAGAGCTCTCCAGCGGTTAGGAACAACCCTGGCCGAAAAGTCGAGGATGGCCTGCGGTGTCCATCGAACGATCGACTGCTCCACATACCCTTTTGCAGCATCAATGGCCGGTTCGATGTAGAACTTCGAGATATACAGATACGCGACCACTGGCGCACTAACAATGCAGACGCTGAGAGTCAGGCAGTCGACAAGAAGCAGCATGTCTCCAAGACGAGCGCCGCCCGGCCGAGCCCCCAGGAGTGGTTTATGGCGAACTTTAGTCGTCGTTCTTCGAGCGCAAGGCCGCGGATCTGCCGCTGGACGATATGCAGCTCGAGTGCATGGCGCCGTAACGCTAAGGAGTTGACAGTGCGGTATCTGCGAGAAGCTCCCGCAGACACGCCAGTGAGTCCTTCTCCAGTTCGAGCCGGTCCCACTTACGTCGCTCCTCGCATTCTTCGAGCTGGGTGAAGAAGAATGGGCGAATCGAGGTATATCGTCTCTGCAGCTTTCTCATCGATCCCAGCGAGTATGACAGCGCTGTACATATGTATATCCAGAGGACGGTGAGGGTGAAGGCGACATCTGTGGACGCTGACCTCGTAGCAGCCGGGTCTTCCTGCGAATCTGCCTTGTAGTGGAGAAGAACCAGAAGCCGCTCGTGTGATGTCATGGCTGCCGCAGACGGTCGATGAAGGAGATATCCGGGTATATCGAGGTTGAAATTGATAGACCGCGAAGCAGGCTGTCAATCGGAGGATCAGATGGGTGGCTGGTCCGACGATGAGATCGGTTCTCTGGGTTTGCGCTGCTTGATACCAGATCTCAGCTTCCGAAGCTCGTATTCTCGTTGGTCTCGACGGTCATCAACGAGCAGTACTCCTAGCCCGAATACCAAGGCACAAGCAACGGAGAGTCCGAATACGCGTATCAGGCTCGCTCAACGTCCGAAGGCAGTGTCGGTTGCGAGATGATAGACCGCATGGTGATGGATGGAAGATGAGAGATGGAAGAAGAATCTGCAATCGAAAATAACTTGTGAAATGGATATGTGTACCTGTGGGTTGCGGTAAGCAAAAGCGCACGATTCGAAAGGTAAGCACACACAACCCAGCTGGATTTCCCTGTTTGCTTACCTGGTCGCGGATCCTGATGTTATACTGGCCTCGAAATCAGACAGTCATATGACGAGGGTAGTGAACTCAAAACACAAAGTGTGTAGCAGAACATAGCTAAACTGGCGGAGATCTGCTGGACCGAGCTAGGCGTTTTGCCTGAAGCTGTGCTGCACATGTTACTGCTGAGGTGGATGGACAGGCAAGTTTCCCCAGCCTCATGCTGGACAGGACAGCACCTGGAGGGATATCTAGGAAGCGCTTCATCTTATCGACCCAGTGAAGGAGGCAGAGATAGGCATCCCCAGCAGGCTGGGAGGCGGATGCCGCCCACGACGGAAGCGTCTTCTCGCATTGGCGTTTTCCCGCTACTTGGAGGGTTCGCCGACTGGCCTCGATCCCATACGGTGCCATTGTTTGCAAGGTAAGACAAATCCGGTGCCTGCGTGAACGGATACCTACGCGAGATCCATACTTTTGTGTGTGCATACTGGGAGTTCTCGTATCTTCTCGAGGTCGTCGACCAGACGGACAGCCTGCTTGGCGGAGATTTGTACGGATGTATGTTCTCGGATTTCAAGATTGAGGAAATTGCAGCTGTGAAGCTTGAGAAGTCCGGTTGGAGGCGGAGGCGGAGAGAAGACATGCCTTAGCGTGCTTTGCGCCAAGAGATTCACGAGCTTCACGTCACCGTAAGAAGTTGTCGCTGTTTGAACGTTTGCGCCAACTCATATATCGCGCTCCAAATGCTGTCGTCGGAGCAGATGCTCGAGAATGCGGCGCAGGATGGTAGCATCGACATGTATGTCTACTCATAATCTTGGTACAGTTCCAGTGCTGACCAGTAATAGCGGCGAATGGCCTCGCGTGCTCGAGAGCTTACTGCAGCGGTTGCATGATGTATGCCCTCCTTGCGTCAGCGGTTTGCACTCACCAGACTAACACACGCAACAGATAGTGCACAACGAGTTTCCGCTTCCATCCATCCCACTGCCAGCACCTCTCCCACCCACAATCGACCCCGAGGTGGTAGCCTCGACGCCTCCAGCACTGCTCAGCAGCGAACCAGGACCCAAGGATGAAGAGCTTCCCGATGCCGAGGACAACGATGAGCCGCCAACCAACAGTCAAAGTAGCTCGAAGGAGAACGATGCGCCGACAGATATCGCGGCGTCAAGGCCACCACTACCTGGCTTCGAGATCACCCAGCCAGTACAGCCTCCAGACAGCATAGATATGCAGCCAGGCACACTCCCGCCAGATCTACTCAGCCTTTTCACCAGCTCGACACGCATCTTGGAGCACGACTTCGCACACAGCCCACCGTACACGATTCAACGACTCGCCGAACTTGCACTATACCCCAAGAGACACTATCGCTTCCTACCTGCCTACCTTCGCGCACTCGATCGCATCGTCTCTGTCAGCTCACCCGCCTCGGACTTCCCGCTACCTTCCCTCCAACACGCCTCACACGGCGGCTTCCTCACGAACGGCGATGCGAATCATGTCAACGGCAGCTCCGATAGTCTAGGGAGCGACGAGAGCTTAGGCGGCGCACTACTAACACCCATACCCTGGCTCCGTAACCAAGCTCTCGGTCACCCCACATCTCAACAATCAAATGGCAACGACGCTGAATTCCGCAGCGAGTCTACCGAAACGATCGAAGGCCCCAACGGTGCAGGCAGCATCGAGACTGTCAGTGTGACCGTCAATGGCGTCCCGTCCGCGACCAGCGTCGCACACACATCTCCAGCTCCAATCTCACCCACACTGTCCGAACAGTCAGACGCTAGTAGCTCTAGCTCGTCCGGACCGACAGAGGCTGAGATGCGGGAGCAAGGCGCAGTCACACAGGGTGAGCTGCTGAGGCAGGAGCAAGAAGCAGGCGTGATACCTCTGACCCAGTCTAATCACCGGCGACCTCTTCTGGCTGCTGGGGCGGCTGCGGTGGGTCGCGACTCGCCATCTGTCATGGGCGGCCAACCTGGAACCACACAGTCGATCGAAGATCGCCCACCAGAAGACTCGCCGCACGCTCGTGGGCCAGATGAGATTGGCATGGAAGATATGGGACCGCAGCGCACATCTCTGGACGCCGGACTGGACATGGAGGCAGCAGTGGGGAGAGGGCGAAGCAAATCACCTCAGCCTCCTCCGATGGTAGAGCCAGCTATGGTTGCTGAAGCGGAAGCGGAGGAGGCTGAGGAAGATGATGCGGGCGCGGCCGGCAAGGGTCCGGCAGATGCGGAGATGGAGGATGAGATGTTGAAGGAGGGGGTCGAGGTTGATAAGGAGAAGCACGCGAAGGATGATGAAGATACTGTTCTTCCTGATGCGGATGGGGTTGAAGTAGGCGAGGGAGAGAAGATGGACACATGAGAGGCAGAGCCTGTGGACCAGATGAAGCCATGATCCACTTACGCAACGATATCGAGACCACGAAGGCGAGCGACGAAGACCACCGCAACTCCATTCCATTCCGTCGATCTGTAGCACCAGATGATTCGTCTCTGCCTATCGGGCGCTAGCTGATGTAACCCCGACACAGCTCGTCTTAACTTTTCGTCTGTGCGCGCAGAGCAGTGAAGTGAAGCAGTGAACGGGACATTCGAATGTTGCAAAAGTGGCCTTTGGGCGACTACACACTACGTACCCACCCCAGGCGACCCTTCCTGCCTCCGCCTCGCAAGCACAGTATTCACCGCCGCCTTGACCTCAGGATCATTGCGCACAGTATTCTGCACCAACCACTCCTTCACACTCTCCCTCAGGTCCCGTAACCCACTCCTTTCGCCCAAAAACGGCGTCAGCTCCAGCCCCATAAGCCGACTGACCTCCTGATCCGCCGTCCGTGCCAGCACATCCAGCCGATCAAGCTGCTGCGCCGTCGCCGCCTCGCCTTCTGGCGCCGCAACCTCTGGCCCTTGAAGCAGGGGTCCAAGTTGTGACAAAGCGATGAAGAAAGTAATCCCGAGCTTGCGGAGTAAAGCCAACATCTGAAACGGCAAATACGGCTCCCGCCCAACCAAACCCACAACCGTATTCACCCACTCCAGCCACCCCGGCGTCGCGGGCGCCATCACCGTCCCCATCTCCACGCACCCCAGCGCGGCCATGGCGACGTATCGCCAGTACTTGCCCTGCTGCAGATATCCTAGCACACTGACAAGGACGAGCCCGACGGCGGAAGCGAAGTAGTAGAGCGCGGTTTGCTGGACGCCGTGGAGCGTGTAGTCCTTTATGGTTTTGCAGGCGCGCCAGCTGGGGGTCAGGATCGCGGGGCCGAAACGGGAGTAGGCGAAGCGTTTTGCCGGGTCGATGAGGGTGTCGCGGGCGAGTTGGAGGGAGATGTAGTGGGCTTGGATCTGGGGTAGTTGGGATGCCGGGCCGGTGTGTTTGTCTGGGTGGTTGAGGACGGTTCTGTAACACACACGGCATTAGCAGAATATCTTGTTTTGGTATTGTGGAGAGGGGCAACGTACAGTCGCCTAAACCGACTCTGCACCCCTTTATCATCCACATCATGTCCCACGCCTAATGCAGAGTAGAAGTCCCCTTCCCGCCGCAGCTGGTAGTCGGCTTCATACACCGTATAGGCGAGGTATGCGAGGATGACGCAGACATGGATGCGTTTGCGGTCGCGGAGGTAGCGGGGGGAGCGGGGCGAGGGTTTGGGGTCGCCGGCGCGGGTGAGGAGGGTGTAGAGGATGTTTTGGAGCCAGCCGGTTACAAGCTGCACGAGGAAATCAATTAGTATGGGAGGGACTGTGGGGGAGGGGAGGGGATACGTTGGGTAGTAAGTACCAGCCGGCGACGGAGAGGAGGTCGTTGGCCATGTCTGGAAGAGGAGAAAGTGGAGGAGAGGTCACAGCGATGCGCTGTGGAAGGGAGGTCGTTATCTAGGCATGTTGGGCTTGTGAGGACACATGTTCGGATCGAGTTTTTTCAACATTCACTTGCTTCCTTCGTGCCTTCCTGCGGAGTGGGGCATGTGAAAGGGATGGGATTGGTTGGCCAGAAGTCTGGTTCGGGCAAAGAGATGGAGCTCCGCATATCGAACAACTTCGAACACTTTTGAGCTTCTTCAAACTCCATGACCAGTTTGCCAGAGCGACATGCGATACGGCACCATGAAGCCGCCCTTTCGATAGTGTAAGTACCCTTCCACCTCATCGTTCCCCTATACATGATGATCCAAACAATTACAACATTAGAACCGTTGCGACTGACTCCCTCGGGAGCATGATCACAAAAAGATCCGTTATCTGAACACACATATCTCCTCTCACTGTGCCGAAGCTCAATATATCATGCACAGCGGCTAACAGAACGAGAAGATAGGTAGACAATGTCTCAGCACCTTGCAATGCGCCGCGTACGGCTTCATCTCTTCCACTCCTTCTTCAAGCGTACCCAGCCCTCTTCGATCTCGTCTCGTACATTCTCTGCAAGCCTGCGGACGTCCAAAACCAACATAAGAAAGATTGAGGTTGCGACGAACGATTTCGAGAAACGTGTGGAACAACTGGAAAAACACCAAGGCCCGTCAGGATGGTATCCGAGACTAGGTCCCGGTGATATCGCGAAAAGGATCTCCATTGGATCTTTTCGACGAAAGTATGAAGGTCTAGGAGATGAAGAGACAGTTTCGGAACGCATAGAAGCCATCACAGGTGCGTTCACGCCATCCTGAGTTCCTGACTGGCTGTCAAGACGACAGGGAGAAACAAACTAAGCCAGACGGTATAGGCCGTGTGCAGTCCGTTCGTACAGCTGGAACGAGGCTGGTATTTGTTGACCTGAAGCAAGGTGGTATGATTATGCAGGCTGTTGTGCAGCTGAACAAGCTGAGCAACGAGAATCTCAATGGCTCCGATGAAGATTTGGTTCGACAACGCTTCAAGAAGTTTGCGAATACCGTGCGAAAGGGCGACTGGTGGCAGTTCCAAGGCTACCCACATCGGTCCAAGAGCGGCGAGCTCTCCGTGCAAGCCCAATCAATTCCAAAGCTCATCTCGCCGTCGCTGCACCAAATACCCGAGAAGCTGGAGGACCCGGAAGCGAAAGCCAAGAATCGTCACGTCGATATGCTGGTCAACCCAGTCGCTCTGCAAACCATCCGCATGCGACATCTAGTCGAGAAGTACATCAGAGGCTTCTTCGACTACATTGGCTTCACCGAAGTGCACACCCCACTTTTGACAGCAGGTGTAGGTGGCGCTGTAGCACGGCCTTTCGATACAACAGCTACGGAACTGGACGGCCAGACGCTCAATCTGCGTATAGCACCAGAGCTATGGCTTAAGCGACTTGCCGTGGGCGGCATGCAGAAGGTGTACGAGCTCGGGCCAGCTTTTCGGAACGAGGGTGTAGACGCTACGCACAACCCCGAATTTTACATTTGCGAATTCTACGAAGCGTTCTCCACGCTTGACGATCTAATGGCGAAAACAGAGAACCTACTTTCGTTTCTTTCGACCAAACTTGCCGAGCGCGGTCGAGAGCGAGAGAGCTTGTCCGCTCTGCCGCCCGTCCCAACTTTCAACACTCCGTTCCAACGTCTCGAGTTCATACCGACCCTCGAATCCAACCTAGGCCATGCTCTACCGGATCTCAGCTCCCCAACAGCCCAGGACGACCTGCTAGAGATCTTCAAGTCGAAGGACATCCAGCCGCCATCTACTCCTACGCTTCCTCGCCTCCTCGACGCACTCTCAGCACACTACCTCGAACCTCTCTGCCAAGAGTCGACGTTCATCACCCACCACCCCGCTTGTCTCAGCCCACTTTCGAAACACTTCATCTGCCCGCATACGGGCCAAGCTATCTCTGCACGCGCTGAGCTCTTCATCGCAGGACGCGAGATCGCGAATATGTACGAAGAAGAGAATTCGCCTTTCGAGCAACGCAAGAAGTTTGTCGAACAGCTGAAGTATCGCGCCGTGGACGGAGAAGGCGACGAGAACGCTATAGACGAGAGCTATATCAAAGCGCTCGAGTGGGGTCTCCCGCCGACCGGAGGGTGGGGATGTGGTGTCGACCGGCTAGTCATGCTGTTTACTGGAAGGGAGAGGATTGGGGATGTGCTGCCGTTTGGGACTTTGAGGAATGTGGTTGCTGCTGGACGGTGACGTTGTATCATAAGGCAAAACTGTAGGTAAGAGTAGCTTCTGTTACAGTCACATCTCACCAATAATGTGCACATCTTTCGAGAGGGCGTACCTGGAGATGAGTAAACGTCTCGCTAGTAAACAGAGCAATCTGGTCTGGCAGGAAGGCGAACTACAGTACTGCAAAAGTTCATCGACATATTGGTGGATCAGCGTCATGCAGCACCTGTAAGCGCATTAGTCTCCGCGATGGAGGCGGAATACCTGGACGTGGAATACCAATTGAAGTAGCATGACATGTTTTGAGATCCCGGATTGGGTTGATCGACCGTGTTACAATAGGCGGTCGTTTCTCCCACGAGTCAAATGCAGAAGCAGACCTGTTCACAAGCAAGACACTTGGTAAGGCCTTGCTTGCTTGCTTGCTCAAGACAAGTAAGGTAAGGTAGTAACCTTATGACTAATATACTAATTAAGATAAGGTAGTAAGGCTGTCTTGCTTACGTCTTAAGCAAGGCCTTATTAAGATAGTAGTGTTATAGTAGTGTTTTATATTAAAGTAAATTAAGTAGAAGTACTACCCTAACCCTTACCCTAGCTACGCGTATCTATTATACTAGCTACGTAGCTTATAGACTACGAGCTAATAAGAACACCTTATAGAGAATAGAAGTACTAGAATTTAACGATAACCTTCCTAATCGAGCTAGCGTACGGGTTACGGCTATATCCGCGCTATCTAAGCTAATCGGTATAAAGTAATTCCGCGCCGCGCTTAATCCTTACTTTCTAGCGTCTCGTCGCGTATTACTCTATCTTAATAATATTAACTTTACTACGATAGCGTACTACTACTATAAATATAGATACCTTAAGCGACCTTATATCTATACTAGTAACCTCTTAGCTTAAGGTTCCGACTCTCTTTTAGTATACTAGTAAGTTTAAAAGCCTATATAACTAGCCTCTAAAACCTCTACCTGTTTAAGTCGTAAGCTATAAGCTAGTAGACTAGTTATAGCTTAAGGGCTATAAGGTACTATATAACGAGTTTAAGGAGGCTAGTAAGATATATAAGTAGTATAAGGGGCCTATAGAAGGCTAGTAACTATACTATACTAAGACTAGTAAGTACTTCTAGCTATATCGCTAGTACTACCTTCTTAAACGTACTAGAGCCGCCTTTAAGCTACTTATATATAAGAGTACGGCTATAATAGGTATTATTATATACCTTCTTAAGAACTATAACGTTAATAAGTATAGTAGAGCTATACCGAAGCCTAGTAGCTAGTAAGCTAATCTATAGTAGAAGATAGGTAGTAGCGAAGCTACTTCTATTAGTAATATTACTTTCGCTAGCTTTAATTATAACGACTTTAAGGAGAAGTTATATAACTAGCTTATCTATAATAACGTAGCCTTTAACTAACTAGAGAGTAAGCGGTTTAGAGCCCTCCTTATCTACTTATAACCTCGTTATAAGTACTAGATTCTATCTTATACGACTAGATATTACCTTAGAACTTATTAGAATAGAGTAGAGCCTTAGCTTAGAGGTTCTAAGCTAATTAGAATAGAGATAGAGATTAGTCTAATATACTCTAATTATAGCTTAGAGCTCTATTAGAACCTCTAATTACTATTAGAGAAATCCGT